>Ga0172373_10003028_pt1 | contig 25044 bp, 23 predicted proteins | sample Lak10m_2_FD_114546 | JGI IMG/M metagenome (GOLD analysis project Ga0172373, IMG submission 114546) | Freshwater microbial communities from Kabuno Bay, South-Kivu, Congo - kab_092012_10m | ecosystem: Environmental > Aquatic > Freshwater > Lake | place: Democratic Republic of the Congo...
GAGTGTATAGACAGGTTTGCCGCAGGCGGGACACCACACCCACCACGTTGTCGGGGTGGCAAGTTTAATAAACTTGCTCCTCAGGTGCCGGAGGGGCTTCACGCACCATGCGTCCGCATGATGCGTCAGCGACGGTGCGGGCGCAGCCCACCCTCGCTGCAAAGCGTGGCGCGTCACGGTTCACCGCGTCCCGCCCGTCCAAAATCACCGATTTTGTCCGAAATGCAAAAGCGATTAGCCCAATACAGAGGAACAATGTCTGACAACTCGAAATCACAATACACCAATCGCCTGACGGTGCATATCACCGGGGCAATGGATGTTCGGCTGGAGCAGATTGCCAGCCAGCGCGACGAGCCAAAAGCCGAGGTCGTACGCGCTGCACTCCGAGCGTATCTGGATGAGCAGGAAGACCTGATCGGCAGCCGCAAACACTTCACCAAGATGTTCCAGCGCCGGGTGGATTATCTGGAACGGCTGACGGTGATCAGCCTGTGGATCAATGTGCAGATCATGCACATCCTGTACGAGCGGGTGAAGAAGGAATCCTATAACCTGACGGATCTGCTGGAAGATGCCATCGATGCCGGGATTGCCACCGAGAGCGCCATTCATCTGGTGGTGGAGCAAGCGCTACAGCAGAAAACCAAACCGCCAGCAGGGTAAACCACTGGCGGCGCGGCTGGAACGATGTATCCAAATGACATCAGCAATCTGAGGATACATCAATCCGGGCGTGCTGTCCAACGATTTGAATGACACAAGCGACATAGATAAAGGAAAACAGCACGATGAAATCGTCACAACAGCCGCCCATCGTACAGGCGGCACAGGAGCAAACAGCAGCCGCAGCAGCGCTGGCGTATGCCGCGCTCGGATTGAGCGTCATCCCGCTGGATGGCAAACGTCCAGCTTTATCGTCGTGGACTGAGTACCAGCAGGCAGCCCCTTCACCGGAGACCATTCGGGCATGGAGCAGTGCCGGACTGCTGAAGAACATCGGCATCGTCTGCGGCGGAGTATCAGGCAATCTGATTGTCCTCGACCTGGACGGTGCAGCCGGGTATCCCGCCTTCGCTGCGACCTTTCCGACCTTGGCAGAAACTTACACTGTCGCCAGTGGTGGCGGTGTCGGGAAGCATGTCTACTTCTATGCCGATAGCTTACCGTCGAGCGTTAAAGCGATGGGAACGCCGATTGGCAATCTGGAACTGTGTGGAGAGGGACGGCAGGTGGTCGCGTCGCCGAGCATTCATCCCACTACCGGGCAGCCGTATCAGGTGGAACGAGCATTAGGCATCCTGCGCGTCTTTGATCTGACTGAATTGGCATCGTGGATTGAGGCGTTCAAACCCCGTCAACCAGTACGCGAGTGGCAGCCACCGACACGGATGAACTTTCCAACCGGGGATGCGCCGCTGAACCCGCGAGTGATTGACGCGATTGCGCGTGTGCTGGATGGGCAGGGGTTCAAACAGCATGGCGACTGGCTCTCTGGAAGCTGTATTCACCCGGAGCGGCACAAAAACGGTGACAGAAATCCGTCCTTCGGGTTCAACACGCAGAGCGGCTATGGTCACTGTTACGTGTGTGGCACCATGCTGGCGAAAGAAGTCTGTGAGGCGCTCAACATCGACCCGGATCAGCTTGGCGGACTGGTCGAACGTCCGCAGACACCAACGAGACAGACCCAGCCGACAGTGAAGCGACAGCCTGTGCCCGATAAGCCGAAAGACCCACCGCCATCCGTCCCGACAGACTACAAACTGCCCGACTGGTTACAGCAGTATATGGACTGGTCAGGCACGACGGGCAATCAGACCCCGATGATCTTTCATCAGGCAGCCGGACTGTGGCTGCTGGCGACGGCAGTAGGACGCAGGCTTTACGGTGAAGCGCCCTGGGGCGTGAAGATTTACCCGAACCTGTACCTGATGCTCGTGGCAGGGACAACGTTCTACCGCAAGTCTACCGCCTATAAACTGGCGGAGCAGGTGGCTCGCGCCGCCATCCCGCACATGCTGATGCCGACACCGGGTTCACCAGAGCGCTTTCAGGAGGCGCTGGCAGGGCGCTTGCCTTCCAACTTCGACAAACTGGTACAGGAGCAGCGGGAGCGGCTGACGAAGGCACAGCCGTTTGCAGCGCAGCGGGGATTGCTGAAGGATGAGGTAGCCGGATTGTTCGGGGCAATCAATAAGCGCGATTACATGGCGGGAATGAAGGATTTGCTAATGGAACTCTACGACTGCCCGGATTACTTCGACAAGGACACCCAAACCGGATTGAACATCGTCGAGAGCGCGGCGCTCTCTATTCTGGGTGTCACCACGCCCGCCAGCCTATCCTGCGCCGTCAGTATGGGCGATTGGGACAACGGGCTGTTGATCCGTTTCGCACTGCTCACACCCGAACCCAACTATACGGAGCGTCCCGCTGCGAAGACCTATCGCTCAGTGCCGCAGGCGCTGGTAGATGATCTTCGCAGCCTGCATGAGCGTCTGCCCGCCCCGCAGACCACCGAAATGGGGCTGTCAGCACCCGGAGCCTTACGCCTCAAGGTGGAATGCTGGAAGCAGTGCCAGCAGTACGGTGACTGGCTAAGACGTAAATGCGATCCGGGACAGGATACCGAGCTGGACGACCGGTTGAAAGGGGTGTATGGACGGATGCACGTTCAGGCGTTCAAGCTGGCATCGTTATTTGCAGCGCTGGACTGGCTCAAGACCTCCGACGATGTACCTACCGTGACCATTGACCACTGGAACGCAGGACAGGCTTTAGCCGAAGGTTGGCGACAGAGCGCCCACCACCTGTTAGAGCAGCTTGACCGCAGCGGGGAAGCGACTATCGAACGCCGCCAGCAGGAACGGATGTTGAACAGTATCCGGGCGAAAGGGCAGCAGGGTATCGAACTGCGCGACCTGTACCGCCAGATGCATGTCACCGCCAAAGTCGGGCGGCAGGTGGCACAGGAACTCGTCAAAGCCGGGCTGGTGGTCGAAGCTCGTATTAATGGAGCGGAGGCATACACGGCCATTGAATATCTATCAGTCCAGTGATTCTGGGGACTCGTGTGACAGAGGGGACTCGTGACTCGGTGACAGCTTGATTTTGTCACGGAGTCACGTTGTCACACTGTCACGTTTGTCACCGATTTTGAGGAGAACCAATGTGAACCACACACAAAGAATTGCTCACGTCGCCCGGCAGCGCCGCAGCCTGACCAAAGCCCTCGTCCGCGAGGCGGTGGAACGCTATCTGGAGGCGCTGGCAGAGGAAATCGCCAGCGGCGAATGGGTCGATATTGCCGGAATTGGCAAGATACAAGTACAGCGCGAGGAGGGCAAAGGGTATGTAACCTCCATCACTCTAAGCGGTCAGAGGATCCGCCGAAAGGTGCAGATGCGCCTGAGGACAAAAGTGCGGCTGTATGAGAAGTTCAAGCGGCGGTGCCGTGATATAACCCGAACCTGAGAAGACCATTCGCGCCACGCCGCGAGGTAAGGGTTCGATCCAAGCGATAGCCAACCCTCAGCACTCATTGCCTCAGTTCGGAAGAGGCGATGGGTGCTTTGCCCCGCACATAAACTTGAGGCAGCAGTAAGCGAGCGGCTTCGATTGGAATTGTTGTGGCAAGGTAATCGGCGCTTGGCAAGACTTTATTGCTGGCTTCACCACTCATATCTGAATTGATTTCGGATAGGTAGAACACATTCCGAACTGCCTTTTGAATAAACCTCTTGACATGGTGGTTTGAAGGCGCTATGCTCTGTATAGTGAACGTTCACGTTATCGTTCGCGTGAACGTTCAATAATTTCATGACACTGGAATTTGAGATTTATGTCAAACCCACAAAATGATCGCGTATCCATCACCGAAGTCGCAAAACAAGCCAAAGTGTCGATCCAGACAGTCTCCCGCGTGATTAACGGGCAGCCCGGTGTTTCGCTGCAAACCCGCGAACGCATCCTCAAGCTAATTGAGGACTTGGGCTACTTCCCCAGCCGCGCCGCCAAAGCGATGCGTGGAGCCAGCAGGACACTTGGAATTGTTGGTTATGGGCTGGATTTATACGGTCCCTCTCGAACCTTGATTGGGGTACAGCAAGAAGCCCGTCGTCAGAATTACAACACCATCCTTGAGTTGGTGCAGGAAACCGACAATCTTGATGTTCGTGGCATCTTTGAGGCACTGCTATCCAACCATGTGGATGGTATCGTCTGGTGTATCCCGCATATTGGGGACAACATCGAGCTAGTCATCGAGCAGTTGAAGAAAACTCCCGTCCCACTTGTTTTCACCGATTGTGCGCCTAACGCGCATGATCTGGTGATCAACAGCGATAACTACTATGGCGGCAGGTTAGCGACACAGCACCTTGCGGAAAATGGTCATCAGGTGATTGGGTTAATCGCAGGACCGCTGTCTTACATGTCTGCACAGGAACGTCGACGCGGATGGGAGGACGCACTGTGCGAATTCGGTTTGCGTCCCGATGAAGCCTACGTGGTCGAAGGCGATTGGGGCGTGCAAAGCGGCGCAGATGCATTTAAGAAGTTGATTCAACGTAATCCCAACATGACTGCTGTTTTCGCCAACAATGATCAAATGGCGCTCGGAGTTCTGTACAGTGCTGAACAAACGGGCTTGAAAGTCCCAGGTGATCTGGCGGTCGTGGGCTACGATGATATTCCTGAAGCTGCATTCTTTAGCCCGGCTCTATCATCGGTTCGGCAGAACCTCATCGAATTGGGCGCTCGTGCCGTGGAGCAGGTTATCAGTGCCATTGACACTGTGGCGATTGAAGGGAGCTACGCTCCAGCAGCGGCGATTATCAAGCCAGAACTCGTGATTCGCGCCTCATCTCGCAGAGTTCTCCGAGCCGAGTGAAGCGATCAATTATTTCAACATCCAGCGAAAGGAGCAGTTACCGACTATACCAATTTGAGTTATCACAATGTGAAACCTGATGCTAATAATAAGAAAGGAAGCATGATGACTAAATCTATGAAAGTCCTATTGTTTGCGGTAATGCTCCTGCTGCTCACCTCAGTGGCTGTCGCTCAAGATGCACAACCATCAGGAAATCTGCTCGTCTGGATGCAACGGGCGAATCAGGATCAGCTTGAAGCGACTGTGATGCCCGCTTTTTATGAAGCGTATCCGGGAATTACGGTTGAATTTGTCAACTACAGCCCCAACGATACCGCCGCCAATCTCGCTCTCGCCATTCAAGGCGGGACAGGCGCGCCCGATGTTGCACTCATGAATTCGGCGCGCGTGCCGCAGTTAGTCGAATTGGGTGGTCTGACAGACCTCACAGACCTGATGGCAGATGACATCGCCGATTTCGCGCCCGCGATCCTCGCACCCGGTTTGCGTGATGGTCGCTACTATGCGATGACTTGGGATACCGGTCCCGCCGTCCTGTACTATCGTCGTGACATCTTTGAAGCTGCGGGGCTGCCGAGTGACCCTGAGAGCGTTGATGAGTTAGTGGCAACGTGGGATGCTTACTTTGAAGTCTGCCAGACGATCATGACCGAAACCGGGCTGCCCTGCCTGAATATGAACAAAGCAGCGAATAACGGCGTTCTGTTCACTTCACTGCTCATCGCACAGGGACTTGGCTACTGGGATGCTGACGGTGTCCTGACGGTCAACACGCCCGACCATGTGGCGACGCTTGAACTGCTTGGGCGGTTCTGGGAAGCGGGATTGGTGTCGGACGACAACGAGTGGACAGACGGTTGGTACGCTTCGCTCAACGAGGTAGCGCTGGAAGGTGGTACTGTTCAGCCAATCGCCACACTGCCGATTGCTGTGTGGATGGGCGGGTTCCTAAAGAACTGGGCGGCGGTGGACGCAGCAGGGCTGTGGGGTGTTGTACGCTTCCCGGCAGTTGCTGAGGGCGGCGCACGCTCGTCGAATCTCGGCGGTTCCAGCTACACGATCCCGGCACAAAGCACCAATCAGGAAGCGGCGTGGGCGTTTATCAGCTTTGTGAACAGTACCGAAAGCCAGGTTCAGTTATTTGCATATGGCGATGTGTTCCCCGCTCGCATCTCAACCTACAGCGATCCAGTGTTCAGCGAACCTGATGCTTACTTCGCCGATCAGCCGGTGCGTGAAGTCTACGCCGAAGCTGGGCGCACTGTCCCCGAAGCCAATGTTGTAGGCATTCACTCCGGTGTCATTGACAGCTACATCAGTGTAGCGATTCAGCGCTACGCGGCAGGCGAGGTATCTGCTCAGGAAGCCTTGGACGAAGCTGCTGAACTTATCCGTTTGGAAACAGGTATGGAATAAGCTCTACCCCGCCTGCACAACTGAGCTGTGGAGGTTACGACTCCACAGCTCCCATTATATGAGGAAAAACGTTATGGCAGAACCCTTAACCAACCAACTCCAGGCATTCCCTAAGCCGCAGCGAGAGCAGCAGATGCCTAAGTGGTTGCATACCTTAAGTAAGCACCGCTGGCCCTACTTATTCATCTCACCCTTTTTTATACTGTTTGGCATCTTCGGCGCATATCCTGCCTTATTCTCACTGTATTTGAGTCTGAATGAATGGAATGGTGTTGGCGAGATGCGCTATATTGGTCTGGATAACTTCAGCCGCTTGTTGAATGATCGGCTGTTTATTCGCTCGTTTGAAAACAGTGTTGCGCTGTTCTTCCTGTATGTACCGGCTATGTTGTTGCTCGCTTTGGTGCTGGCAGTGATTCTGAACTCTCCCCGTATTCGCGGCTTCCGCATCTTCCGTACCATTATCTTTTTGCCATTTATCACCAATATGGTCGCCGCGGGATTCACCTTTCAAGTGCTGCTAAACAAGCAGTATGGGTTGGTGAATGCCTTTCTTGCGAATTTTGGCATTGCCCCGGTCCCCTGGCTCGAATCGCCTTTTGGCGCAAAGGTAGCGCTCAGTTTGCTCATTATATGGGCATGGGTGGGCTACAATATGGTGCTGATGCTGGCAGGGCTGCAAACCATCCCCAATGAAGTGAAAGAAGCAGCACGGGTCGATGGCGCGAATACGGTTCAGGTGTTCTTCCTGATTATCATTCCCTTGATGCGTCCGGTATTGCTGTTTTCAACCGTCATGTCCACGATTGGCACGTTCAATCTGTTCGCAGAAGTGGATACGCTCACGCAGGGGGGGCCCCAGTTCGCCACGATTACTCCGATCATCAAAATCTATGGCAATGCGTTCAGCCAGTTCCAACTCGGATATGCCTCGGCAATGAGTTATACCTATTTTGTCATCGTATTTGTTCTAGCGCTCATCCAGATGCGAACCATCGGGCGCAATCCGGACGAGACCACCCAGAACAAAGGAGGTCGGCGTGAACGGATCGCGTAAATTCACAGACTTCGCCGTGACTTTCGGTATGTATGCCTTTCTCATACTGATCAGTCTGTTCATGATATTACCGTTCGTGTGGATGGTCAGTACATCGTTGAAGCTGCCAGAAGACGTATTTGGTCTGCCACCGCAGATTATCCCGAACAACCCAACCCTGATTAACTATACGTATCTGTTTCAGGAACGGGACATCGTCCGCGTCATCTGGAACACCATTTTCGTTGCATCAGGAGCAACTGCACTGCGCTTGTTCTTTTGTTCGCTGGCAGGCTATGGATTTGCCAAATTCAAGTTTCCGGGACGCGACCGCTTATTCGGATTTCTGGTCGGTACGATGATTATCCCTGGCGCGGTCACACTGATCCCGGTTTATATCATCATGCGCGATCTCCGCATGATCGATACACTCTGGTCACTCATCATCCCCGGTGCGGCGAGCGCTTTTGGCATTTTCTTCCTACGACAGTACGTGTCCAGCGTGAGCGACGAACTGATTGACGCGGCGCGGATTGACGGGGCAACCGAATTCGGCATTTTCTGGCGGGTGATTCTACCGATCATCGCGCCTGGGCTGATCAGCCTCGGATTGATCTTTTTCATGGGATCGTGGAACGACTATTTCGGTCCGAGAGTTTTCCTGAAATCGCCGGAGAACTTCACGCTGCCGCTGGCGATCCGTTCGTTTCAAGGCGCAGTGGGTTTGACCTCGTACAACACACAAATGGCGATGTCTGTCCTCAGTTTGCTGCCGCTACTGGTGTTGTTTCTGGTATTTCAGCGCCGGATTGTCGATGGCATCACGGCGGGCGCTGTCAAAGGCTGATCGAGGTAAGCGCACATTTCTATAAGACCTATATGCATGACGGAAGGATTCCGTATGTTTTACTTTGGTGTTGATTATTACCCGGAACACTGGCCCGAATCACGCTGGGAAACTGATGCACGCATGATGCATGAAGCCGGCATCAATGTCGTTCGGATGGGAGAATTCGCGTGGGCGCTGTTTGAGCCAGAAGACGGGATATTCGATTTTCGCTGGCTTGATCGCGCCATGACGGTGCTGGAGCAGTATGGAATCAAAGTGGTGCTTGGCACACCCTCAGCGACACCGCCACCCTGGTTATGGCAGAAACTGCCAGACAGTGTGCTTGTAGACGAAATGGGAATTCCCCGCGAATATGGCAGCCGCCGCGAGTACAGCCCAACCCATGAAGGCTATCGCACTCATGCGGTGCGAATCGCGCGGGCGATGGCGGAGCATTATGCGGCTAACCCGCAGGTGATTGGCTGGCAGATCGACAACGAACTGGGAGATCGCTGCTATTCCGGCGGCACGCGGGCGCGTTTTCACCAATGGCTGCAAGCGCGGTATGGCACGCTAAACGCCCTGAACGAATGCTGGGGGACGCGCTTCTGGAGTCATGTTTACACCGACTGGTCGCAGATCCCTGTTCCGTCTAAGCGTGTGCATGGACAACATAATCCGAGTTTACACCTCGACTACTATCGTTTCATGTCCGATATGTACGTCGAGTTCCAGCAGTTGCAGGTCGATGCCCTGCGCGAACTCTGCCCCCCAACGCAGTTCATCACCCACAATTTCATGGGCTTCGGCTATCCCAAAATCAATTACTTCGATCTGGCGAAACCACTTGATCTCGTCACATGGGACAACTACCCGCGCGGCTTCTGGATCGCCACCTCAGACATCCACCCCGCGCCGCTTGCCTTGAGCCACGCGACCATGCGCGGACTCAAGAAGAAAAACTTCTGGGTGATGGAACAGCAAAGCGGTCAAGGATCGTGGGAAACGCTGCCGCCGATGACTCGTCCCGGCGAAATTGCACTGTGGGCGTATCAATCCATTGCACACGGCGCAGACGGGATCGTGTTCTTTCGCTGGCGCACCTGCCGCTTTGGGGTCGAACAATACTGGCACGGCATCCTCGATCACGATGGGCAGGGGCGGCGGCGCTACGCCGAAGTCAAGCAGATGGGGCAAGAAATCGCGCGAATCGGATCGCTGATCGCGGGGAGCGAAGTTCGTGCCGAAGTCGCGCTGATGCTGTCATATGATACACGCTTCGCCTTCCAGATTCAGCCCAACAACCCGGATTTCAGCTATGACCGCCACATCACTGACTACTACCGAGCGCTGCACAGAGCGAATATCCCGGTGGATGTGGTCGCGCCGGATGATGATCTGGTTGGATACAAACTCGTGATTGTCCCCTCGTTGTATATCACCGAAAGCGAGACCGTGCAGAAGTTGACAGCGTTTGTCGAACGCGGCGGTACACTGATGCTGACTGCCCGTTCCGGCGTGAAAGACCACACCAATATCGTGGTCGATCAAACGCTGCCGGGGTTGCTTGCGCCCCTATGCGGTGTTGAAGTCCAAGAATATGACTCGCCGCTAGTCGGAGATCGAATCAATTTGCGCTTTGTCACCGAGGAATGTTCGAGCGAAGGCAAGGCGGGGATCTGGTGTGACGTTCTCCAGCCGACGACAGCACGTGTGCTGGTGGTGTACGATCAGGCATTTTACGCTGGGCAGCCCGCCATCACCTTGAACGCTGTTGGACAGGGGCACGTGATGTATGTAGGGACAATGGGCGATGCTGCGCTGGTCAATAGTCTTAGTGATTACGCTGCCCAACTTGCTGGAGTGAAACACGGTATGGATACGCCACAAGGGGTAGAGGCAGTCACACGCTGGCAGGGCGATCAACCACTGTTATTCTTGCTCAATCATACCGATGAATGTCAGTCAATCAGCGTTGGTGCTGGTTATCACGATCTGATCAGTGACCGCACGCAATCGCCCGTCGTCATGCTGCAACCCAAACAAGTTATGATTCTGGTGTCCGCCACTGAATAGGAGTAAAGAACATGCGTTGGGAAGAACTCACTGGCGATCAATTTCCTGAAGCGGTCAAACAGGCGGAGGGGGTGTGTCTGCTGCCGCTATCCGTTGTCGAGCGGCACGGGCATCACCTGCCGATGGCAACTGATATGTATATTGGGCGCGACATTTGTCGCCGCACGGTCGAAATCGAACCCGCTGTTATTTTCCCCGATTTCATCTTCACGCAGATTCTCGAAGGGCGACACTGCGCCGGAACCATCGCCATTGAGCCTGATTTAATCCTCAAGCTGCTGGATAATGTGTGCCGCGAAATCGCACGCAATGGCTTGAAGAAGATCGTACTCGTGATGGCGCACGGCGGTAACGGTTATCTAGCACCTTTCTTTGCTCAGATGCAGCTTGCCAGCCCCCGCGATTATGTGGTGTATGTGGCACAGCCGCGCTTCACACCTGACGAACAAGTAGTGTTGAATGACAGGTGGGAAACCACACTTGGCGACCATGCTGGAGAAACGGAAACCAGCGCGATTCTGGCAATCCGCCCTGACCTCATCCACATGGATCGGATTGTCACGGGAGAGGGTACGGCACGCGAGCGCCTGCCGTACCTCAACGATCTCGGCGCGTATACCGGAATTTGGTGGTATGCCGATTATCCGACCCATTATTCGCATGATGCACAGCCCGCCACCACTGATAAGGGCGAATTGTACCTCTCGCTGAGAGCGAAGGCGCTGGCGCGGCTCGTGCGCGCCATCAAGGACGATCACGAGACTTTACGGTTGCAAAACGAGTTTTTCGCAGCGTGCAAGCATGACTGAGACGAAACGGATCTTGATCAATGGGGTCAACCTATACGTCGAAATCGGCGGCACGGGCACTCCACTCCTCTGGTCGCATGGGTTGACCGGCAGCATCGCCCGCGATAATGCTGTTCCCTGGATCGGGTGGAGCCAGCTCACCGATGTGATCCGCCTGATGCGCTATGACGTACGCGGGCACGGACGCTCAGAAGCCAGCGCCGACCCTGCCGATTATCACTGGTCAGCGCTGGCACGCGACATGCTGGCGCTGGCGGATCAACTGGGTATCGGGAAGTTCGTGGCGGGTGGTGCGTCGATGGGCTGCGCCACGGCGATCTATCTGGCATTAGCAGCGCCTGAACGCCTCAAAGGGCTGGTGCTGATGGTGCCGCCAACCGCGTGGGAGACACGCGCCGCGCAGTCGTCAGGGTTCGCAGACATGGCACATCAGATTGAGACGCAGGGGATCGAGCCGTTGGCGACCATGATGGAATCCTCGCCGTCCTCATGTCCGGCGTGGCAGCTCGAAATGTACCCCAATTTGATGGCGGATTACGCGACTCATCTGAGAACCTACGACGTAGGCACATTGGCAACTCTGTTTCGTGGCGCACAGCTTGCGAACCTGCCGTCGTGCGATCAGCTTACTGCTGTTCACAATCCGGCGTTAATCCTCGCGTGGGAAGGCGATGCGGGACACCCGCTCACGACCGCCAAAACTCTTCATCAGCATCTTCCCCATTCGCGCCTGCTGATCGCTCGTAATGCAGAGGAAGTTGCTACCTGGACGAATGAAATCCGCGTTTTTGTCACAGAATTGACCTGAATCCCTTGCTTGCTGCTCGAAAGGCTGAACCCATTTTATGACTATGAATACCAGATTTCCTCCCGTGAGTCCTAAGATCCCACGCTTTCTGCATGGGGGTGATTACAATCCCGAACAATGGACAAGCATGGTGTGGCAGGAAGACATGCGGCTCATGAAGCTAGCCGGGTGCAATGTCGTTTCACTCGGTATTTTCGCCTGGACTGCGCTCGAACCTGAAGAAGGACTCTTTGAATTTGGATGGCTCGACAAGGTCATGGATTTGCTTGCGGCAAACGAGATTTACGCGCTCCTGGCAACGCCAAGCGGGGCGCGTCCAGCATGGATGTCCGCAAAGTACCCTGAAGTCTTGCGTGTTCGTCCCGATGGTCAGCGCAACGGGCATGGGGCACGCCATAATCACTGTTTCACGTCACCTGTTTACCGCGAGAAAGTCCGTCTGATCAATACCCAATTAGCTGAGCGTTACCACCGTCATCCGGCTCTCATCATGTGGCACGTTTCAAATGAATATAACGGCGAGTGTCACTGTGATCTGTGCCAAACTGCATTTATCGAGTGGCTGAAGCACAAATATGGCACGCTCGACACGCTTAACCACGCATGGTGGACGCGCTTTTGGAGTCATACTTACACCGATTGGTCACAAATTGTACCCCCATCTCCCTTTGGCGAGCTGTATGTGCATGGTCTGAATCTTGACTGGAAACGTTTTATCACCGACCAAACCTTAGATTTTATGCAGGCTGAAATCGCCCCGCTCAAGGCCATTGCTCCCCAGGTTCCCGTGACGACGAATTTCATGGGGACGTTTCCGGGACTTAACTATTGGAAGCTTGCCCCGGCACTAGATGTGATTGCGTGGGACAGCTACCCGCACTGGCATCATACGGATAATGATGAAGATCAAGCGGTACTTCAAGGTTTCATCCATGACATGTGCCGCTCCATGAAGGGCGGGCAACCGTTTCTACTGATGGAGTCGACACCTAGTACAACGAACTGGATGCCCTATGCCAGGCTCAAACGTCCGGGAATGCACCTGTTGGCATCGCTACAAGCCGTTGCACATGGCTCGGATAGTGTGCAGTTCTTCCAGTGGCGCAAAAGTCGTGGCAGCGTAGAGAAGTTTCATGGGGCGGCGGTTGATCATGTGGGACATGAGAACACACGGGTTTTTCGAGACGTGGCTGAGGTTGGTAAGGTCTTGAGCAAGCTGGATGCGGTGGTAGGAACATCCGTGAAATCACAAGTGGCGCTCATCTATGATTGGGAGAACCGCTGGGCGATTACAGATGCTGCCGGCCCGCGCTTCATGGGGGATGAGAAGGGTTATACCGACGAGGTGGTGCGGCATTACCGCGAATTCTGGCGGCGGGGGATTCCGGTGGATGTGATCGATGCCGAACAAGATTTGCAGACCTATCGGCTCGTGGTTGCCCCCATGCTGTACATGCTTCGCCACGGTGTGGCAGAACGATTACAGACCTTCGTCCAACAAGGCGGCACACTGGTGGCAACCTACTTCACCGGGATCACGGATGAACATGACCTGTGTTTTCTCTCTGGCTTTCCTGGACCGCTGCGACAAGTATTTGGTATCTGGGTAGAGGAAATCGATGCGCTCACGCCAGAGCAATCTAACTATCTGATCCCGACCCTGGGTAGCGATCTGGACTTGAGTGGCACCTATTCCGCTCGGGACTTTTGTGAGCTGCTGCACTGTGAAGGCGCAGAAGTCCTCGCTAGCTATGGACAAGACTGGTATGCCAGCCGTCCTGCCATAACACGACATCATTTCGGACAGGGGGCGGCATACTATATTGCGACTCGTGGTGATGATCGCTTCATACGTGATTTCTACACCGGGCTTACAAGCTTGCTCGGAATCTCCCAGGTGATTCGGGCAGCGTTGCCACCATTGGTTACGGCACAATGTCGCAGTGATGCGGAACACGACTATGTGTTTGTGCAGAACTACTCTGCGACTTCGGCAGAAGTGCCGTTGGATGAACGCAACTACAGCGATCTATTGACCCAGAAAAGCGTCTGCCAACCGCTGATACTTCCACCTTATGGCGTGCGGTTGCTGCGGCGCGCTCATGAAATTAACCATTAACATCTTTCGTCCGTTTACGGAAAGAACAGGCAAAGCCATGAACGCATTTACAGAATATTCGGGCTTAAAGGGTGGGGAAGTGAGCTTGATACCCTGACGATACAGTTTGCGACGAAACTCGGCAACTTTCATAGGCTTTGGCTGTCACCGTCTCTTTTCGCTTACGTGGAACGGCAATTGTACACAAGGTCGGTTCAGCGAGGATGAGTTCATGTGGTTGCGCGATATCCACATGGAACTCGATGGGCAAACCACTACTCCTAGACGACATCGACTCGTTGTATAATGTTTTCAACCGATGAGAGGCTGAAAGAAAACAAGAATGATTGCATTACCCGAAACCGTTGCCTTACCGCTGAAGATGGATGAACACGGCGTGATCCGTGTTAGCGGCACGCGGGTGACGCTGGATACGGTGATTGCCTGTTATCATCAGGGAGACAGCCCTGAAACGATCCACGAAGGCTTTGACGTGCTGCCCCTGAACGACATTTATGCTGTCATCGCTTACTATCTGACGCATCATGATGAACTCGATGCTTACTTAAAGCATGGGCAGGAGGAAGCTGAACGACTGCGTCAGAAGTGGGAAGCGAGTTATACACCAGAGCAAAAGGCGTTCAATGAGCGTATGCGTAAACTATCTGAAGAAAAACGCCGCGAACGGAATGGATAAATGCGCTTTGCTGCCGATGAAAACTTCGATGGACGCATTCTCGATGGTCTTTGCGCTCGGCTACCAGACCTAGACATTGTGCGTGTTCAGGATACCGAAATGTACAAATCACCTGATGATAAGCTGCTCACATGGCTGGCGGTGGAAGGGCGCATTTTGCTGACACACGATGTCCGAACGATGCCGCGCTTTGTCTTCGAGCGTGTACGTGCCGGGCTGCCTGTCCCTGGTGTGATCGAAGTGCGTAAGGAGGATACCTCGATTGGCGCATTGATTGATGATCTCGAAGTGGCTATTGGCACAGGTATGCCAGAGGATTTCGAGAATCAGGTGAAATACATCCCCATCCGCTAATCCGACATCCTATTTTCTCCTCAATTTTCAATCGTTTGGAAACTCTAACCGAAAAACTGAAATATTTCACACCCGACTGTAGGATTACACAGGTTTGGCAGGGTTGGTGTGATAAGCTGTGATTGATGGATCGCGTTCCGAGAGGAGGGGTGCCTTATGGTCACAGCAGTCATCATCGTCCTTGTGTCAGGTTAGAGGATGCTGGATTGAAGTCTCATTCGCTGAACTATGTGAAAACACTAAAACCAAATATCGAGCAAGGCGTGAACCTGGAGACGGTTTACCGTTCCCTGCTCAGGATTATTGCACGACTGGATGAAAAGCAGTACACTGAGGGTATGTTGCGCCAGACCACCGAGGTGGTACTCGATGATCTGGCTGACCCGGCGAGTGATACGAACACATCGCAGGGCTGAGGAGATTGTACACTATCACGCCTCATTCCTGTTGAGATTCGACACTCACAGGTATGGGGCGTTTATAATTTCAGGGAAAGGAAAGAAGCCGTATGCCGCGCTATCAGCGCCCCCAACAACCGATTGACCCGTACAAATCCCAGCCGCTTCCGCTGGGTCGCCCGGTAGCGGTTTATTATCGCCAGTCGTCAGAAGGACAGATTGGTAACATTTCGACCACCCTGCAAACGGTAGATATGGTCGAACACTTGCAGCGGCAGGGCTGGCAGCGTAATCAGATCCTCATGATTGACATGGATGCGGGCATCAGCGGCACGAAGAAGATTGTGGAACGTCCGGGGATGTCGTATCTCTATACCCTGATTGAGAACGGCGAGATTGGGCTGTGCGCCGCGCAGGATGTAGACCGCTTCTTCCGCGACCTGACGCAGATCGAAACCAACATTTTTATTGATGCCTGTAAGCGCAGCAATGTGCAGGTGCTGACACCGACATTTGTGTATGACTTCGCTCACCCAATGCAGGGGCGTTATCACATGCAGATGTTCCGCGAGCAGGCGCAGCGGGCAGCGGATTATCTGGAATTCCACATCAATGGCAGGCTGCTGAAAAGCCGCCAGTTCATGATGCAGGGCGGACAATGGGCAGGCAGCAAAACCCTGTTGGGTTATATGGTGGACAAACGCACCCACCTGTCCACCGGCGAACGCAACCCGGATCGCCACCGCTACGTGCGCTGTGAACCACACGCCGATGTGGTGGTGAAATGGTTTGAGTTATTCAAGCAGCAGCAGGGCAATCTCAAGCGTACCTGGGAACATATCGAGCGGCACGGGCCATTCATCCCGGAATTTTCGCAGGTGACAGTGCCAGAAGGCTTCGCGCTCTACAGCAATATCCGCAAGCGTTCCCGGTTCACCGGTGGGTTGATGCTGTCAATGGCTTCGCTGGGCGAGCTGCTGCGAAACGCGGTGTATATCGGTCACTGGGCGCATCAGGGGGTGCTGGTCAGAAAGCATAACCATGAGGCGATAGTGCCGCTGGATGTGTTCCTGTATGCCTTCAACAAGCTCTCGCCCGTAGACTTCAACGGCAACCCGAACCCGGATTACCAGCCCTACCGTTCGTTAACCCGTCATGCTAAAGTAGATCGCCCGATTGAACCGCCGACTTACACAGGTGCAATATTTTCATCCGATATTCCCGACGAACCGCTGCGCCGCATGACCACCAACTACGATGCGGAAGGTCCGGCATACTACTACTATTTGACCGATAGCTACAAACGCACGTACATGACTCTTGCCAGCGAGCCGGTGGACAGCGCGGTTGAACGGATGCTGCTGGAACGACTGGAAGCCACGACACTCGATGAAGAAGTCTGGCAGCGGGCACTGGCAAGCACCCATCAGAGCAGTCATGTCGATGTTCGCCGCATCGAGAATACTATTCAAGCCGCCCAACGCGCTCAGCGTGGAATTGTCGAGAATCTCAAAGTCGTGGCACTGCCGGAACTGGTCAGGCAGTTGGAAGCCAGCTATGCCGCCCACGAGCAAGATATTACACGACTGCGGCGGGAACTAGAGGAATTGCAGCAGGGTAATCACCACCAGCAGGTGCTGCTGGAAGCGCGTCCAGTGTTGGAAACGGTGATTGCCCGCTGGCGTGACGTACCCCGTACCTCACGACGGGAATTGTTTGACGCATTTGCACAGCGCATTGTCGTGTCTAAAATCGACATGATTCACCGCCGCGTGACGGTGTGCTGGCGCGATGGCAGCGAGTCGTCGGAAGTGGTCAAACCAGAGCGCCGCAACTTCTCCTGGTCGCCGGATGAGTTAGAACGGCTGCGGCAGATGGTCGAGGACAGCACCGATCAGGTGGATTTATTGAAAGCCTTTGCCGGCGTGACGTGGCGCAACCTTCAGGAGCGCTACGCTTATCACTTTGGGGATGGTTGCTGGTTCGCGGGCTACAGCGGACAGCGCAAATATGGCAAACGCATCCGCTGGCAGGATACGGAGGAATTCAAGCAGGAGACGCAAATTCCAGCGACTGGTGCATGTGCTTGACCATGCTGGCGTAGGTCGAAGGACGACCAATCCCACGCTGTTCCAATGCCTGCACCAGTGCCGCTTCGGTGTAGTGGGCGGGAGCGCGGGTCTGATGGTCTGCCACCTGCGGCGCGACCAGCTTCAGTACCTGGTTATCTTTCAGCGGCGGCAGCGTCCCGGTCGCTTCGTCCCCATCTTCACCCTCGTCGGCAGGCTCTTCGTAGACTTTGAGGAAGCCGTCGAACAACGCGGAACGTCCCTGCGCCCGGAATTCCATTGGGAACGGTTGTCCCGGTGCTTTGCCCGCATAGATGACCGCGCCGGTGACAGTGTAGAGGGCAGGTGACATCTGTGAGGCGATGAAACGCTTCCAGATCAGGGCATACAGCGCCGCGCCATCGCCTTTCACATCGTTGGGCAGGCGGTTGACATCCGTCGGGCGGATGGCTTCATGCGCCTCCTGTGCATTCGCCGTTTTCACGGTGTAGGTGGGCGGCTCTGGCGGCAGATAGTCCGCGCCATGCTCACGGGCGATATAGTCCCGCGCTGCGGTCTGTGCCTCCGGCGCGATGGACAGACCATCCGTCCGCATATAGGTGATCCAGCCCTGCTCGTAGAGCGTTTGCGCCAGTGCCATCGTCCTGTCCGGGGGCAGCCCTAAGCCCTTCGAGGCTGCCTGTTGCAGCGACGAGGTGGTGAAGGGCGGCAGCGGCTGACGGGCTTTCACGCTGCGTCCGGCTTTGCCGACCCACACCTGCGCGGCTTGCAGCAGGGTCACGAGTTTGTCCAGCGGCTCGCGGACCTTGAACGTGCTGTCCACGCCTTTGACGCGGTGCAGTTTCGCCGTAAACTCCGTACCATCGGCAGCCAGCTTGAGCGCCAGCGTCCAGAAGGTTTCTGGCTTGAATATCTCGATCTCACGTTCACGTTCGACCACCAATCGCAGGCAAACGCTCTGCACCCGTCCAGCAGAGAACTTACCGTCCAGCGCCTTTGCCGCCAGCGGGGACGCTAAGTAACCCACAAGCCGATCCACGATGCGCCGCGCCTGCTGCGCTTCGACTAGGTTGATGTCCAGCGCACGGGGATGAGCGACAGCTTCGCGCACCGCCTCTTGCGTGATGGCGTGGAACAGCGCCCGATAGACAGGTTTATCTTTCGGCACATTCGCCAGTTTGAGCAGATGCCAGGCAATCGCTTCCCCTTCCCGATCCGGGTCGGTGGCGACGTAGACCGCTTCGGCATCCTTAATCGCTTTCAGCAGCTTCTTGACCACATTGCCTTTACCCGGCAGCACTTCATACGTCGGGCGGAAGTCAGCCGCGACTTCCACCCCCAGTTCGGTTTCGGGCAGGTCGCGGACGTGTCCCAGACACGCCTCGACCCGCCAGCCTTGCCCCAGAAATCCGGCGATCTTTTTCGACTTCGCCGGGGATTCAACAATCACCAATTTCACGTTTCTTCCTCCTCAGTCATCCAGCGCTTAATCGCGGCGCTGCTTTGCAGATGGTGGGTCAGCGTCCGCAGCAGTTGGCGGGCGAACTGACGGCTTCCCAATATCGAGGTGGGCAGCCAACTCACGTTCCCTGAGAACCAACCAGACCGGCCATTCGCGGAAGGCGTGGTAAGCCTCTTCTTCGAGTGCCTGAAACGGGCTTGCAGCCGTTTTTTTCGACACGGTTCATCCTCCATACTCTGTTCCTTAAGTGGTCTGGAAGCGGGCGATCTCCCCCGCCGCCGGGCGGTTGTACAGATACCAGAGACCTTCGTCCTGAATATCGAGGACGTAGTGGAAGCGCGGCAGGGCGGCGATGATGTCGCGGTGCTGTTGATTGAGATGCTGGAAGGCGGCATCTTCGTGGAAGACATTCATGCCCTGCCGCTGCGAGAAGACCACGCGGATCGGACAGTTCTCGAACACCAGCCGCGCCTTTCCAGTGAGAAAAATACTCATCTGTTGGTTCAGCCCCAACTCAACAAGGTGTTGTGGCAGCCTTTGATTTAGGCGATGTAGCCCGCGCTATCGAACGCTATTTACCCAACAACATAGGTGGTTCTAAAGCCAAACCGCGCAAACGAGCGTAGGTCACTGGCTTTTTTGTATTTCTCAAAGGAGAGAAGACCGTGAGTAAGCAGAATTCCAAGAAACCAGCTTTACCGGGCAGCACCGTGACGATGGGATTGGACATCGGCTACGGCGTTGTGAAGGCAGTCACCGCCGATCAGGTAGTAATGTTTCCGTCGGTCATGGGTCATGCCCGTGAGATTAAGTTTCAGCAGGAGGATATGGCGCGGCGGCATCCGGGCGACCAGATGACCGATGATGAGGGGGATTGGTTCGTGGGCGATCTGGCACTGGCACAGCTTCCGCCCGGTGAAATTTTGCGACTGCGAGGACGCACTGCCAATGAATCCACGATGGGTAACGCTTTTCGACTGCGGCTGGCAAAGGTCGCTATCGGGAAAGTCATGCAGGGGATGTGGAACCGCGACATCGTACATATTCGCATCGCTACGGGTCTCCCCACCGATCATATGCGGGATGCTGCCGAGTTGAAGGCTTCGCTGATTGGGCAGCATCTCATCAAGACCGATACGGCAGAACTCATCGCCCATGTATCGGAGGTCATGGTCATGCCCCAGCCGTATGGGACGATTTATGCCAACACGCTCAACGAAGTTGGGGAGATCAACCGCCAGCACACCTATCGGAGAACAGGGGTCTGTGATGTCGGGACGTACACCGTTGACCTCGCTTTGGACGATGAAGGCGAGTTCGTGGACGCGGAAAGTGGCAGCGTTGAAAGCGGGGTGTATACAGCGCAGGAGCGTATTTCGGCGGCACTGGAACGCGACTACCGCGAGAAGATGCCCTTCAAAATTGTCGAGGAAGTTTTGCGGACTGGCATTTTCCACGCCAATGGGCAGCCGGTGGACTACAGCGAGATTGTGGAAGAAGCCCTTGCCCCACTCCGTAGCGCGACTCTCAATCTGATGAGTGAGAAATGGCAGCGCGGGACAACGGTGGATGTGGTTTACCTGTCAGGCGGTGGCGCGGAACTCGTTGTTGATGAAGTTCGGGCAGCCTATCCGCAAACTGAACTGGTGTCGGGAGCGCAGCTTGCCAACGCACGTGGGTATCTGAACTATGCCCGGTTTATCGCCCGTCAATCATAGCGGTGTAGGGGTGATGGGGTGTCGGTCAGGTGCGGACACGATTCAGACTGATTCGGACACCCTGTAAAGGAGACGAAAGTATGGCAAAGCAGAAACGAGCAACGGCGACGGTGAAAATGACTTACAGCGAGGATGCTGACTTAATCGCGTGGTGGAACAGTATCCCGCGTGGCAGCCGCAATGCGGTGATGAAAGACATGATGCGCGGGTACATCGAACACAACCGGGGCGGCTACCGTCCGATTATGCCCAGAAATGTGCCGCAGCCATTTGATCCGGGACGCTTTACGCAGATGTGTGACGATGCGGCATGGATACGGACAGCCCTGATGGACTTGCCAGGGTATGTGGAGCGGGTCATACAGCATGTCGCTGCTAATGGCGGTGTGCAGTCCAACAGTCGTTCACCGACTGGGAGTGGTGTCTTACAGGCTGAGGATGTTTCCAGTGAGGATGCCATGCGGCGCGAAAATCGGATGAAGAAAGCGAAGTGGTAGCGATGGATCGACATCAACCCGACGTGTCCTACAGGCAAAGCAAAGCAGTGCATGGCTTTGCCATGCAGGTCGCAGCGTCGAGGCGCAGCGACTTCGCCAGACCCCGTGTAACGGGCGTGAGTAACCAGAAGGGTTCTCACGGGGTCTGGAGCGAGCTAAATCCGCTCGCCACTCATGCGCCGTGGAGGCTGATGCAGCGGCTGTCGCCCCTGCATGAGTGCGGCGGTGCAGAGATGCCGCCGCACTCGTGGACGCGGTTCGCCGCGCCCACCGAACGCACCCGTGACCGGGATGCGTTCAAAATCGGCATCACCTTCGTTCAGTCGATTTTGGCATAGATAGGCTGCAAAACAGGGAGAACAGGCACGATGAATCATCGTCAGACAGTCAGCGAAATCAGCAAACGCTTGCCACGCTTGAAACGACGCGATGTGGCGGAGGTGTTGGAAGTCATGGCAGAACTATGGCTTGAGGTACTGGCACAACCCGGTCAGACAGTTACGGTTGCCGATCTGGGGAAACTGATGGTTGAGGTGCAGACCGTCCGCAGCGGCGGCGCGGTAGGACAGCGAACCCTCAAGCGGGTGTATGTACGTTTCCGTCTAACCGGAAAGTTTCGCCAGCATGTGCTGGATGCCTATACAAAGGAAGGAACAGCCGAATGAAGAAAAACCCCAATCCGTACAGCGAACGCATGACCGTCAATCTGACCGCCGACCAGATGCGACGGCTCGAAGAACTGCGGAATGTTCGCAGCCGCGTCGGGAATTTTGTCAGTAAGAACGATCTAGTACGGGATGCAGTGAACTATTATCTCGCGTCTCAAGAAGATCTACCAGGGTCGCGCCGGGCAATCGCTAAAGGCATCGAGAGCAAGGTGGACGCGCTAGATACCAAAGTCGAAGCGTTGACCACTATGCTGCAAGGGTTCATTGAGCGGGTAACGCGCAAACGCGAGGGGTAGTCGGGATGGATCGAAAGCAAATGTGTGTCGCCAATGTGCAGTATAAAAAACCCTCCGCCGACGGTGCGAAGCAGTCGAAGAACCTGCTGCGTTACCTGACCTATCGTGAAAGTCGGGACGAAGCAGCGCGGCATGTCACCGGGCGTGAACGGTGGACGGATCACGGCATGGGTGGTTCGGTAGCCGAAATCGCGCAGCGCTGCGACGACCTGAAAAGTGAGCATGTGTTGACCTTCAGCCTCGTCTGCAATCCCAACCCCGACCTGATAGCGATGGTCGTGCCGGAAGACCGTGAGCGGTTTGTCTGCGAGTTGACCGATAGCATGGTCAACGGCTTCTTTGATGAGCGTGGGCTGGATACAGGCATCGAATACTCATATGTGCTTCATCACCGATTGACGGATGACCCACAATCGCCCGGACTGCACGATCCACACACCCATATTGTGCTGCCGGGGACGGTGTATGACGAGGAACACGGGCAGCGTGTGCCACTGTTCTTCAGCCGCAATCGCAAGGTGAACCACATCGAGATGCTGCATGATGTCACCGAACGCACGATGGTCGCGCAAATGGAACACTATGTCGGTCCTGACTGGGAGCAACGCTACGACGAATTAGCCGCAGTGCGTGAACAGGAACGCACCATCACTGAAGCTGAACCACATGGTCTGATGCTCGACGACAAGGGTGAAAGCTGGGATGTCTGGTGCGGCACACGCCGGACGGATGAGCAGCGAACCGCCGTTGGATTTTATCGTCATTATCCCGCGCCAACGGAAGACGACCCGGATAACCTCCGGTTGGAATTCCGTCCGCTGGCGACAGGACTGACACATGAACAGGCAGCCTTTTTCGCGCCGGTGCTGACACGGGAGATGAATGGCGACATGGACAAACTCAAAGAACTGGCAGGATTTCTCAATGGGATGAATGCTGAACAACGCACGGCGTTGATCGAGGAAATAGGGGGATATGAGCAACCAATACGGGATGTATCCCCCGGTTTTGAACTTTAGCCGAGAAAGCACACAGGGGAAAGAAGCGCCGTCGTCGCCAAACGTTTGCGCTCCAAACCCCTGTGTACCATTCAGATAGGAATATCACGAGTATGACACACAACGACGTTGTGAACAAGACGGACACATTAGGCTCTTCCAGCGCCGGGAGACGCGATTTCCTGAACGCACTCTATAAAGGAAGTCCAGAGGGACTGTACCTCGAACTGCGCTGCATCCACCCGACCACTGGCGAGGCACGTTCGCTGTGGGGGCGGATGGGGAACAGACTCGAACTTGGAAAGACATTGAAGCAGGCAGAGGCATTGAATCGTGAGGGTTTCGGTGTGTACTTCGCCCCCTGTTTGCGTAAAGGAAAAAAGGGCAAAGCGGAAGCTGCCGCGCTGGTTCCGGCACTGTGGGTCGATATTGATTGTGACGGCGATGCCCATCAGCGCGACCAGAACTTAACACGTCTCAGAGACTTCGACCCCGCACCTTCATTCATTATCGACAGCGGCGGAGGCTGGCATGGCTACTGGCTGTTGGATGAGCCGTTCCAGCTTCAGAGTGAAACGGATAGGCAGAAAATCCCGGGTGTCCTGCGTGGGCTGTTCGCGGCATTAGGCGGTGACCCAGAATACGTGAAAACGGTGGCGGGGATCATGCGCCTGCCGGATTCGGTGAATACGAAACCAGAGCGCGGTGGTGTCGTGGCGAGTATTGTCGAGAGCCACCCAGAATGGCGTTATCCACTGAATACCTTCGCCTGGTTGGAGAGCCAACCGCACCAATCGAGCTTCGATGGGCTGAAGGTGGTAACGCTGAATGGCAACGGACACCACCCACTGCCCCCGCGTACTGAAAGCTATCTGGCATCCGGCGCAGCGGACGGCAGTCGCAACACTGAACTGTTCGCGGCAGCCTGTCAACTGCGTGATGCTGGCTACAGCCAATCTGATGCAGAGCGGGAACTCATTCCGCGCCACCTTGCCAGCGGCAGCAGTGAGCGCGAGGCGCTGGCGACCATCCAGAGTGCCTACAGCCGACCATCGCGTGAACCTATCCCCGCACCGAGAGAGCAGGCGCGGCAGCAGGTCAGCCAGCTCGTAAGTCAGTTTACGGTTGAGCAGAAAGCCGTACGACCCACTGCCGAGCAGATCGTCGCCGCTGTCGAAGCCTGCATCCATCTCAATCCGGTTGAATGGGCGGAAGAACGTCAGCGCCTCAAAGCCGTGTGTGGTGACGGCTTGAAAATCGGTGACATTGACCGTCTCTATAAGGAGAGGAAACGTGCCAGCTTCCAACAGCATGAACTGGCATATCTTGATACCGAGAGCTACCTGCTGCGCGATGGGAAGATCATCTACCGCAAAGAGAGTTATCGCGGCACGGTGGAGAAAACGGTGGTGGACTGGACAGCCACCGCGCTCTACCAGACCTGTCAGGTGGATGATGACGGCAAAGAAGCTCACACCACTGCGCTGGAGCTGCGGCGCGGTGAATTCGTGAAAAAGCTTGATGTGCCGGGGGATGTGTTTGTCGATGATGTGGGACTGCGCCGCTTCATCGGGGCGAATGCCGGGTCGCAGTATGTCGTCCGTGCCGGGATGTCGAAGCATCTGGTTCCCGCAATTGTGCAGTTATCCGGGGAATTTCCGACCCACCGTCACTACAACTTCATGGGTTGGATGGAACTGGATGGGAGATGGGTGTATGTCTCACCGCAGGACTGCATCACCGCGAAAGGCAAATTGAGCGAACCACCATCGGTTGAACTCGACCACCGTTTGCGTGATTATGGCTTGCAGACGACAGGGTGGAAGGAGAGTCTACAGGCGTTTGATGCGGTTACGAAGGTGCTGCCACCTAAACTGGCATCGTGTCTGATTGCTTTCGCGCTCCTGCCCGTGCTTCA
>Ga0172373_10003029_pt1 | contig 25035 bp, 25 predicted proteins | sample Lak10m_2_FD_114546 | JGI IMG/M metagenome (GOLD analysis project Ga0172373, IMG submission 114546) | Freshwater microbial communities from Kabuno Bay, South-Kivu, Congo - kab_092012_10m | ecosystem: Environmental > Aquatic > Freshwater > Lake | place: Democratic Republic of the Congo...
AGGCCGGGGGGCTGGCCGGGGGGCTGGAAGGCATCCCCCTGGGCATCAAGGACCTGTTCTGCACCAAGGGCGTGCAGACCACGGCGGCCAGCCACATTCTGGAAGGTTTCGTGCCGCAGTACGAATCCACCGTCACCGCCAATCTGGCCCGGGCCGGCGCCGTCAGCCTGGGCAAGCTGAACCTGGACGAGTTCGCGATGGGATCGTCCAACCTGACCAGCTATTTCGGCGGCGTCGAAAATCCGTGGAAGAAGGGCTCGGACCCTGCCGCCCGGCTGGTTCCCGGCGGATCGTCGGGCGGGTCGGCGGCAGCCGTGGCCGCCCGCATGGCGATGGGCGCCACCGGCACCGATACCGGCGGCTCGATCCGCCAGCCGGCGGCCTTCTGCGGCATCGTCGGCATCAAGCCGACCTATGGCCGCTGTTCGCGCTGGGGCGTCGTCGCCTTTGCCAGTTCTCTGGACCAGCCCGGCCCGATGGCCCGCACCGTCGAGGATTGCGCCCTGATGCTGAACGGCATGGCCGGGCACGACCCCAAGGATTCCACATCGGCACCGATGCCGGTGCCCGATTTCGCCAAGGCGCTGACCGGCGACATCCGCGGCCTGAAGGTGGGCATCCCCGCCGAATACCGCCCCGACGGGCTGAACGCCGAAGTGGCCCGGGCCTGGGACCAGGGGATCGAATGGCTGAAGGCGGCCGGCGCCACCCCGGTGGACATCTCGCTGCCCCATACCAAGTACGCCCTGCCGGTCTATTACATCGTCGCCCCGGCCGAGGCCTCGTCCAACCTGGCCCGCTATGACGGCGTGCGCTTCGGCCTGCGCGTCGAGGGCGGTTCGCTGGACGACATGTACCGCAAGACCCGCGCCGCCGGCTTCAGCCCGGAAGTGCGCCGCCGCATCATGATCGGCACCTACGTGCTGTCGGCCGGCTATTACGACGCCTACTATTCCAAGGCCCAGAAGGTGCGCCGCCTGATCGCCGAGGATTTCACCCAGGCCTTCCGCAGCGTCGACGTCATCCTGACCCCGACGGCCCCGTCGGCGGCCTTCGGCATGACCGACAGGTCCGACGATCCGGTCACCATGTGGCTGAACGACGTTTTCACCATCCCCACCAGCCTGGCCGGCCTGCCCGGCCTGTCGCTGCCGGTGGGGCTGAACGGCGACGGCCTGCCGCTGGGCCTGCAGCTGATCGGACGGCCGTTCGACGAGGAAACCGTGTTCAAAGTAGCCGGCGTCATGGAACAGGCCGCCGCGTTCACTGCAGTTCCGGAGGGCGTGTGACATGGCGTACCTGATCCAGGGCGAAACCGGCGATTGGGAACTGGTCATCGGACTTGAAGTGCATGCCCAGGTCATCTCGAAGGCCAAGCTGTTTTCCGGCGCCGCCACCGATTTCGGCGCCGATCCCAACAGCCAGGTCAGCTTCGTCGATGCCGGCTTCCCCGGCATGCTGCCGGTCATCAACGAAGTCTGCGTCGAACAGGCGGTCCGCACCGGCCTGGGGCTGAAGTCGCAGATCAACCTGACCTCGGTGTTCGCCCGCAAGAACTATTTCTATGCCGACCTGCCGCAGGGCTATCAGATCAGCCAGTACGACCAGCCCATCGTCGGCGAGGGCGAATTGCTGATCGATCTGGCCGACGGCACGACCAGGGCCATCGGCATCGAACGGCTGCATCTGGAACAGGATGCCGGCAAGTCCATGCACGACCAGCACCCGACCAAGTCGTTCATCGACCTGAACCGCTCGGGCGTGGCGCTGATGGAGATCGTCTCGAAGCCCGACATGCGCAGCCCGGAGGAAGCCGGCGCCTATCTGACCAAGCTGCGCACCATCCTGCGCTATCTGGGCACCTGCGACGGCAACATGCAGGAAGGCAGCATGCGCTGCGACGCCAACGTCTCGGTGCGCAAGAAGGGCGAGCAGGGCCTGCGCACCCGCTGCGAGATCAAGAACGTCAATTCCATCCGCTTCGTCCAGCAGGCCATCGAATACGAGGCCCGGCGCCACATCGACGTCTATGAAGCGGGCGGAGACATCCGGCAGGAAACCCGGCTGTTCGATTCCGCCAAGGGCGAAACCCGCTCGATGCGGTCCAAGGAACACGCCCACGATTACCGCTATTTCCCCGATCCCGACCTGCTGCCGCTGGTCATCGGCGCCGATTTCGTCGAAGCGGTCAAGGCCACCCTGCCGGAACTGCCCGACGACAAGAAGGCCCGCTTCATGGCCGAGTACGGCCTGAACGCCTATGATTCCGGCGTGCTGGTGGCGGAACGGGCCAGCGCCGACTTCTTCGAAGGCGTCGCCACGGGCCGCGACGCCAAGATGGCCGCCAACTGGATCATGGGCGACTTCTTCGCCGCCATGAATTCCGGCGGCTATTCCTGGGAAAAGCCGCCGGTCAGCGCCGCCCATCTGGGGGCGATGATCGACCTGATCAAGGACGGCACCATCTCGACCCGGCTGGCCAAGGACGTCTTCGTCTTCATGGTCGAGACCGGCAAGGACCCCGCCGCCATCGTCGAGGAAAAGGGCCTGAAGCAGGTCACCGACACCGGCGCCATCGAAACCGCCATCGACGCGGTGATGGCCGCCAATCCCGACAAGGTGGCCGAGATCCGCGCCGGCAAGGACAAGCTGATCGGCTGGTTCGTCGGTCAGGTGATGAAGGCGACCCAGGGCAAGGCCAACCCCGCCATGCTGAACGAGCTGATCCTCAGGAAGCTGAAGGAATAGGGGCCGGGGCGAGCGGGCGGAAACCCCGGTTTCCGCTTGACTCGTGTCATCAAAATGTCACAAAACCCCCTTCCTTTCCCATCGCCGCGGATATGCTCCATTGGCAGGTCACACGCACGCCATCCAGTTCGCCGCGCTGCCCTATAAGGTCGAGAACGGCCAGCCGCTGGTTCTGCTGGTGACGTCGCGTGAGACCAAGCGCTGGATTCTGCCCAAGGGACAGCCGGAAAAAAGCCTGAAGCCGCATGAGGTGGCCAAGGCCGAGGCCTATGAGGAAGCCGGCCTGAAAGGCAGCGTCGGCAAGAAGGCCTTCGCCGGCTTCGACAGCAGCAAGCGCCTGAAGAACGGTGTCGAACTGCCCTGTCTGGTCAAGGTCTATCTGCTGCGCGTCGAAGAGGAACTGGCCGAGTGGCCGGAAAAGCGCCAGCGCGAACGCCGCTGGCTGACCCCCGGCGAGGCAGCCGCCATCGTCGGCGAGCCGGGTCTGGTGCAGGTTCTGCTGGATTTCGGCACACGCTGGGCCTGATCTTGTGCATCGCGGAAGACGCGGGCTGGCCGATGTGTTATGACACGTGCGTGACAGTCTCACGAGGATAACGATGGCTTTGCGGTTTCTGCGCTCCCTGATGCCCAGGGAAGAACGCTTCGTCGACAATTTCGCCGCCCATGCCGCCTGCATGGTGGCCGGCGCACGCGCGCTGACCGCCATGATGCAGGCGCATGGCCCCGAACGCGAAGCCCGCTTCAAGGAAGTCTGCGCCATCGAAGGCCAGGCCGACGCCATCGCCCGCGAAACCCTGGTGTCGCTGCACAAGGCCTTCATCACCCCCTTCGACCGCTCCGACATCCATTCGCTGTCCACCGCCCTGGACGACGCCGTCGACCTGATCGAGGAAGTGGCCCAGCGCGCCGTGCTGTACCGGCTGGAGACCTTCAGCCCGCGCATGCTGGAACTGGCGGCGATGATCGAAAACTGCGCCGAGCTGCTGACCCAGGCCATCCCGCTGCTGCACGACGTCAACCGCAATGTCGGCACCATCAATTCCCTGTGCGAACGGGTCGGACGCATCGAAAGCGACGCCGACCGCCTGTTGCGTCTGGCCCTGTCCGAACTGATCGCCGAAGGTCCGTCCACCATCGAATTCCTGGGCCGCAAGGAGGTCTACGAACTGCTGGAGACGGTGACCGACCGCTGCGACGATGTCGCCGACCTGATCGAAGGCATCCTGCTGGATCACGTATAAGCGATGGACGCGGTGACCCTCAGCCTGCCGGCCCTGGCCGCCATCATCCTGGTGGCCCTGGCCTTCGACTTCATCAACGGGCTGCACGACGCCGCCAATTCCATCGCCACCGTGGTTTCGACCCGGGTGCTGCCGCCGAAATGGGCGGTGGCCTGGGCTGCCTTCTTCAACTTCATCGCCTTCCTGTTCTTCGGACTGCACGTCGCCAAGACGGTGGGCACCGGCATCGTCCAGCCCAGTGTCGTCGACCCCTTCATCATCCTGGCCGCCCTGGTGGGGGCCATTTTCTGGAACCTGTTCACCTGGTGGCTGGGCTTTCCGTCGTCCTCGTCGCATGCCCTGATCGGCGGGCTGGCCGGGGCGGCCATCGCCAAGGCCGGCCTGGACGGGCTGTCCACCGCCGGCTTCACCAAGACCGCCATCGCCATCGTCGGTTCGCCACTGTCGGGGTTCGTGCTGGCGGTGACCATGATGATCATCGTCTCGTGGCTGCTGCGCAAGGCGACGCCGTTCCTGATCGACCGCGGATTCCGCCACCTGCAATTGGTTTCGGCGGCGCTTTATTCGCTGGGCCACGGCGGCAACGACGCCCAGAAGACGATGGGCATCATCGCCGTCCTGCTGTTTTCCCAAGGCTATCTGGGCGACACCTTCTATGTGCCGTTCTGGGTGGTCCTGGCCGCCCAGTCGGCGATGGGGCTGGGCACGATGATGGGCGGCTGGCGCATCGTCAAGACGATGGGCTCGAAGATCACCGACCTCAAGCCGTTCCAGGGCTTCTGCGCCGAAACCGCCGGCGCCATGACCCTGTTCGGGGCGACCTGGCTGGGCATCCCGGTTTCCACCACCCACACCATCACCGGCGCCATCGTCGGCGTCGGCTCGGCCCGGCGGGCCAACGCCGTGCGCTGGGGACTGGCGGCGAACATCGTCTGGGCCTGGATCTTCACCATTCCCGCCGCCGGTCTGGTCGCCGCAACGTTCTACTGGCTGGTGACGCGGTTCTAGGTGGGGGGCTTGTGCCCGGCGGGTTCATTCCTCGCCGGACATCGGACGGAAGTCCGGGTGCGCCTCGCGCAGGCCGGCGGGATCCTGGTGGATGATCACCTCGGCACGGGGGAACACCGCCAGGATGGCGGCTTCGACCTGATCGGCGATTTCATGGGCCCGATACAGCGGCAGCAGGGGCTCCATCTCCAGGTGCAGCTGGACGAAGGCCTGCTGGCCGGACTGCCGGGTCCGCAGATCGTGCAGGTTGGTCACGTCCGGATGGCCGCGCACGATTTCCTTGATGCGCTGGCGGTCCTCGGGCGACATCTCGCGATCCATCAGCATATCCAGCGATCCGACGACGATCTGCCAGGCGCTCCACAGCAGATAGGCCGAAATGGCGATGGCGAAGATGGGGTCGGCCATCGTCCAGTCCAGACTCATGCCCAGACCCAGCGAGACGATGACGCTGCCGTTGATCAGCACGTCGCCGGTGTAATGCAGCGAATCGGCGGAAATCGCCACCGACTTGGTGCGGCTGACCACATAGGACTGGAACCGGACCAGGGCGAAGGTCAGCACGATGGACAACACCATCACCGCGATGCCGACCTCGCCCCGCGTCACCGCGACCGGATGGGCGAAGCGGTTGGCCGCCTCGACCAGCAACAGGGCCGACGAGCCGCAGATGAAGGCCGCCTGGCCCAGGCCGGCCAGGGGCTCGGCCTTGCCGTGGCCGAAGCGGTGGTCGCGGTCGGCCGGGGTCAAGGCGTGACGGATGGCCCACAAATTGACCAGGGACGCCGCAGCATCCAAAGCCGAATCGATCAGGGTCGACAGCAGGGCGACCGATCCGGTCATGGCCCAGGCGGCCAGCTTGACGACGATCAGCGTTGCCGCCACGGCCACCGACGCATAGGTGGCCATGCGCATCAGGCGGGCGTTTTCGGAATTCATGCTCGGCCCCTCCATCAGGGAAACAGATGTTCCAGCCGCCAGCCGCCGGTCTCGGTCCGGTCATAGGCGAAGCGGTCATGCAGGCGGAACGGCTTGTCCTGCCAGAACTCGATGCGGTCGGGCACCACCCGGTAGCCGGACCAATGGGGAGGGCGAGGCACCGTGCCCAGGCCGAACCGGGCGGCGAATTCGGCGACGCGCTTTTCCAGTTCGAACCGCCCGGCCAGCGGCCGCGACTGGCTGGAAGCCCAGGCCCCGATCTGGCTGCTGCGGTGACGCGAGGCGAAATAGGCATCGGCCTCGGCGGCGGAAACCGGAGAGACCGCCCCCTCGATCCGGATTTGCCGTTTCAGGCTTTTCCAGTGAAACAGCAGGGCGGCAAAGGCGTTGGCGGCCAGTTCGCCGCCCTTGCGGCTTTCCAGGTTGGTGTAAAAGACGAACCCGTCCGGGTCCCACCCCTTCAGCAGCACCATGCGGGCGCTGGGCCGCCCCCGCCCGTCGGCGGTGGCCAGGCACATGGCGTTGGGATCGTTGGGCTCGTGCGCTTCGGCATCGGCCATCCACTTGGCGAACAGCGAGAACGGATCGGCTTCGGCGGCAGTCATGGATGAACTCTTGATGATTCTGAGGCTGCCCCCATTTCTAGACCGTGCGTCCGCCCATAAAAAGCCCCAATTCCGTGTCAGTTTTACGAACCGTCCTCTTTCCCCAAGGTTGAGACCGCCATGAAAACCCTTGCCTCCATCCTGGTCCTGTCCCTGGCCCTGGCCGCCTGCTCCGCCGACAGCGGCCCCAAGCAGACCGGCGGCACCGTTCTGGGCGGCATCGGCGGCGCGGTGGCCGGCGCCCAGTTCGGCGGCGGCACCGGCCGGCTGGCCGCCACCGCCCTGGGCACCCTGCTGGGCGCCTTCATCGGCTCGGAAGTCGGCAAATCGCTGGACAAGGCCGACCAGCAGGCAGCCCATCAGGCCGAAACCCGTGCCCAGACCGCCCCCATCGGCCAGCAGATTTCCTGGAGCAATCCCGACACCGGGCATTCCGGCAGCGTCACCCCCACCCGCGACGGCCGCGACACCAACGGCAATTACTGCCGCGAGTACCAGACCACCGTCAATATCGACGGCAAGAGCGAACAGGCCTTCGGAACCGCCTGCCGTCAGGCCGACGGCAGCTGGAAGGTGGTGAAGTAGACGGCGTTTTCTGGCACAAGGAGGGGATCAAGCCCCTTTCCTCAGCAAGGATGCCCCGGTGAAGGACCCATATCAGGTTTTGGGCGTTGCCCGCGGTTCCGGCGACGACGACATCAAGAAGGTGTACCGGCGACTGGCGCGCGAACTGCACCCCGACCTCAACCCCGGCGACAAGCGGGCGGAAGAGCGGTTCAAGGAGATCAGCGCCGCCTACGACTTCCTGTCCGATCCGGACAAGCGGCGCCGCTTCGATGCCGGCGAGATCGACGCCAGCGGCGCGGAAAAGCGCCGCTCGTGGCGGTCGGCCGGCGGCGGGTTCCGCCAGCAGCGCGACGACTTCAACCCCTTCGGCGGTGGCGTCGACGACATTCTGGCCGAAATGATGCGGCGCAAGGAAAAAGGCCGGCGGTCCCATTCGGCCGGCGGCGCGGCCGGGCGCGGGGCCGAGGCCCGGCACAGCCTGTCGGTGACGTTCATCGAAGCGGCGACCGGGACCACCCGCCGCATCACCCTGGTTTCCGGCAAGGAACTGGACATCCGCATCCCGGCGGGAACCACCGACGGCCAAGCCCTGCGCCTGAAGGGACAGGGCCATCCCGGTCTGCTGGGCGGCGAAGCGGGCGATGCCTTCGTCGACATCACCGTCACGCCCCATCCGTTCTTCACCCGCCGCGAGCGCGACATCCTGCTGGAATTGCCGATCAGCGTCCAGGAGGCGGTCCTGGGCGGCAAGGTCACCGTGCCCACCATCGACGGCAAGGTGACGCTGTCGATTCCGCCGGGCTCGAACACGGGGTCGGTGCTGCGCCTGAAAGGCAAGGGAATCGGGCACGGTCACGGCCACGGCGACCAGTTGGTCACCCTGAAGGTCGTCCTGCCCGAAGGAGATTCCGACTTTACCCGGCTGGTGGAAAAATGGGGGCCGCAAGCCGGCTATGACCCCCGGACCAAGGCCGGAATCGCCTGAGAAGAGCGGCCCCGGGCCGTGATGACCCGGGGCACGACGCCGGAAAGCGGATCAGTCGACCACCTGGGCCGGGTCGGGATCTTCGGCCCAGTCGCCGTCCGGGCGGGGCGTGCGCTCGATCCAGCGTTCCAGGGTCTCGACGTGTTCGGCCTCTTCGCCGGCGAACTCGGCCCCCAGCCGGCGCACCTCGGGATCGGACGATTCCTTGGCGCTGTTGTTGTAGAATTCCCAGCCGCGGCGCTCGTTGGCCAGGGCGAACTGCAGCGCGTGGAACGGCGTCATCAGATAATGGGTCCCCAGAAAGTCACCCGCTTCCGGGGGCTCGGGCGTGTTCCAGCGGTATTCCCACGATTTCAGCCGGGGCAGCGGACCGAATTCGGCCGCGCGCTCGCGGACCTGGCCGGCATGCAGCCGGGAGAATTCCGCCATCTGCCGGAACAGGGCCGCGACTTCCTGGTTGTTGTGAACATCCATGACATCGGCCAGTTCTTCATAGCGGTCGCCGGCCTCGGTCTCCAGGGCGACGGCGTGGGCAAGAAACAGGGCAACCGTGGTGGTCATTGTGCCTCCTTGTACCTTCGGCGGGGCGCCCCCGATCGGGTAGGCCCTTCCCGCACCGGAGTGTGCACCTTCCCGCCCGCCCCTGGAAGCGGATTCCTGAGGCAAGAAAAGCCCCGGACAGGAATTTCGCCGATGGCTATACTGCCGGCGACACGGCAACCGACGCAGGACCATGATGGATCGACCGGACACCAGCCCCCTGGAAACGGCGGTGATGAGCTATTTCCGCAACCAGGATCCCGGGCGGATGATCGACCTGTTCATCGCCGAGCAGGTCACCGCCCGCTGGCGCGCCGAAACGGTCCTGACCCTGCCGGTCTTCCTGGCCCATCTGCTGGACCAGGCCCCCGGCCAGGGCGGCCGGCTGGTCGATGCCGTCCGCGCCGGCGATCCGGTCAAGATCGAGGTGGTGGCCCAGGCCCTGAACTACTCGCACCATCCCGACCGGCATCGCCTGATGGAGCGTCTGGCCGGCGAAGCCGCCGCCGGCGGCATGGATCTGGCCGGAGCCGATTTCCTGGCCTTTCCCCTGACCCATCCGGTCCATGTCGACATGCTGTGGATGTCGTACTTCGCCACTGGCGACAGCGCCTATGTCAGGCGCATCGCCGGGCTGCTGGCCGGGTGGCTGCACCAGCCGGAACTTCGGACGCTGCTGTCGGTGGCCGGCCGCGACCCGTCGGTGCGGGACAAGGCCCTGGCCGGCATCCTGGCCGATACCGCCCTGCGAAGCCTGACCGTCAATGCCCGCGACCTGCCCGAGGTTCACCATGCCCTGGGCGCGTTCGCCGACAGCCTGAACGGCCTGGCGGCGGCACTGGCGGCCCGGATTCTGGCCGGCCTCAAGTCTCTGCCTGCAGCGGCAGGGTAACGCTGAACACGGCCCCCTCGCCCTCGGCCGAGGCCAGCTCGATGGTGCCGCGATGGTGTTCGACGATCTTGCGGCATACCGCCAGCCCGATGCCGGTTCCCTCGACATCGTCGACCAGATGCAGACGCTGGAAGATGCCGAAGACACGGTCGTGATATTCCGGGTCGATGCCGATGCCGTTGTCGCGGATCCGGACGGTAACCGTCCCCTCGCCGGTCTCGATCTCGACCGCCACCCGGCACGGCCGGTCCTTGGCGCGATACTTGACGGCGTTGCCGATCAGGTTCTGAAACAGCCGCAGCAGTTCCACGGGATCGCCGCTCACTGCCGGGGCATCGGAGGGCAGGGTTACCTGCGCCCCGGTCTCGGCGATGTCGAACGCCAGATTGTCGCAGGCGGCCTGGATGGCGACCAGCAGCGGCACCGGCTCAAACACACGCCCACCGCGGCCGACACGGGAATATTCCAGCAGATCCAGGATCAGCCGATCCATGCGCTTGGCCCCTGAACAGGCGAAGTTCAGAAAGGTCAGTGCCTCTTCCGGCAATTGGGCGGCATAACGCTTTTCCAGCAAGGTGGTGTAGCTGGAAACCTGCCGCAGGGGTTGGCGCAGATCGTGGCTGGCGACATAGGCGAACTGCTCCAGTTCGGCGTTCGACCGGGCCAGTTCCTGTGTCTGCTTCTGCAGGGCGTCCCGCGCATCGGCCAGTTCCTTCTGCTCGCGCAGGCGGGCGGTGACGTCCTCGCAGGCCCAGACGGTGGTCGGCGGATCGGAGCGGACCTGCCGTGCGGTCATTCGCACCCGGATATCCTGCCCATCGGACCGCCGCATGGTCGCCACGTCCTCGAAGATGCCGCCGTCCCGCAGCAGGGCGTCGGCTTTCGCGCCCAGATTGCGGTAGATATCGTCACTGGGATACAGCAGGCGCGTCGACTGCCCCAGCAATTGCTCTCGCGAGAAGCCGACGATCTGGGTAAAGGCCGGATTGACGTCTTCCAGACGCCGGTCCAGGGAGACGATGGCCAGACCGATGGGAGTCCCGCCAAGGATGGCTTCCAGCCGGCGAGCCGAAAAATCCACCTGTCGCAGCAGGTCGGAATGACGCCGCCGGACCTGAACCTCGGCTTCCAGACGCTCATTCTCGATATGGGTCAGGCGATTGCGCAAGGCCAGCAAAGCCAGCAACGACAACAGCAAGGTCGCGGCGGCGATGATGGCCCCGCTGCGGTTCTCTGCGGCGGCGATGGAGGCGCGGTCCTGCTTGACCAGCAGGAACCAGTCGGACTCCGGAACCGACTGCACGGCGGCCAGCACGCGGTTCCCCCGGTGATCTATGCCCTCGACGATGCCGCGGGCGCCGCGGGCCGCCTGTACGGCCGGCAGATTGCTTTCCCCGACATCACGCACGATCATCGAAGGCCCCTGTTCGACGATGCGACGGGAATCGATCAGCAGCACCTTGTCCCCTGCCCTCTGGCCCAGGACGACCTCCATCCCCTCGTCCAGAAGCTGCAGGGTACGGGACAGGTACGAGATCATCCGGCCGGGATCGATGCTGAAGGACAGGACGGCCTCGACCGGACCGTTTGCCGTGGTCCGTAGCGGCACGGCCATGTCGATATCCAGATCCCGTTCATTCTCGACATGAAGTTCCGAGAAGACCGGCCCCTGCTGGACAACGGCCTGACGGGCGGCGGCCAGTTGACTGTGCTCGACCATGTCGGCCTCATGGCCGACATCCATGACGACCTTCCCGGCGGGGTCGACCAGAACGATGCTGCGATAGGGATAGGCCTCGATCAGACTGCGCAGACGTTCGCGCAGGAAGACGCCCAAGCGGTCATCGCCGCTGACGATGTAGTCGCGGACCCTCTCCGCCAGCATCCGATCCTTGCCAAGAACCAGCGCATCGCCGCGGCGGGCATCCCACCATGCGGAAAAATGCCCGACCTGGGCCTGGGCGGTGTGGAGCAGACGCATCTCGGCCACTCGCCAAGCCCGATCGGCAAGCAGCATGTGGGCCGTGATGGCGGCAGCCAGAAAGCCGACCGCCAGCAGGGCCAAAATCCCGAGAATGGAACGCCCGCTGCGCAAAACCCTTCAGTCCTGGGGAATCAGCCGAAGGCCTTGAAGGCGATCAGGGTGAAGGTGTCCTTCACCCCCGGCAGCTTCTGGACGGTGTCGACGACGAAGGCGCCGATATCCTGATCCTGCTCAAGGTAGCACTTCAGCATCAGATCATACTGGCCGGAAATGGAATGCACCTCGGAGACGCGGTCGATATCGACCGCCTCGTCCGCCACCGCATAGGCACGGCCCAACTCGCACTTCACCATGACGAAAATGGTCTGCATCAACGCGTTCCTTCTGAACCCAGTGCGTGCAGCATGGAGCTTATGGCAGACCGACGCCAGAAGAATCAGCCCTTGACCGTCACCGTCCGCAGCATGAAATCAGGCATATGGTCACCGAAGCCGATCGCGTCGTCACGATGGGTCATCTCACCGATTCCCAGGGAATCGAAGCGTTCACGACGGCCGCCGCGCTCACCGCGGTCGCGTCCCTTGCGGGAATCGCGGTCTTTCGCGTTGCGCCGATCCTCACGGGGGGCGCGATCCTCACGGGGCGCGCGGTCCTCACGCGGGACACGATCCTCACGGGGCACGCGGTCCTCACGGGGGGCACGCTCTTCGCGGGCGGGCCTGTCCTCACGCGGGGGGGCCTCTTCGGTCCGGACCTCGTCGCGTGCGCCCCTAGCCTTGCGCCCGTCGCGGGACGGACGTTCGGCGGTCTTGCCGCCGCGGCCGCGGCGCTTCGGATCCATCACCAGATCCAGAGCCGGCACACCCTCGACCGCGATTCGCGGGATGACGGTGCCGATCAGCTTCTCGATGCCGACCACGAAGCGGCCGTCATCGGGAGTGGCGATGGTATAGGCCCGGCCGGTCTGCCCGGCCCGGCCGGTCCGGCCGATCCGATGGACATAATCTTCGGAATGGATGGGTACGTCGAAATTGAAGACGTGGCTGACCGCCTTGATGTCGATGCCGCGAGCCGCGACGTCGGAACAGACCAGCAAACGGGCCTCGCCCGACTTGAACTTGCCCAGGGCTTCCATGCGGGCCGGCTGCGCCATGTCGCCATGCAACTGCACCACATCGAAATGATGCTTCTTCAGGCTGCGGAACAGCACGTCGACATCGCGCTTGCGATTGCAGAAGATGAAGGCGTTCTTGACGTCCTCGACGCGGATGATGTGGCGCAAGGTCTCGCGCTTGTCGATTTCCTCGACCACCGCCAGGAACTGCTCGATGGTGGTCGCCGCGGAAGACGGCGCCGCCACGGTGATTTCCTTCGGATTCATCAGGAAGGCGTCGGCCAGCCGGCGGATTTCCGGCCCCAGCGTCGCCGAGAAGAACAGGGTCTGGCGGATCTTCGGCAGCAATCCGACGATGCGTTCGACGTCGGGGATGAACCCCATGTCCAGCATGCGGTCGGCTTCGTCGATGACCAGGATCTTGACGTCGGTCAGCAGGATGCGCCCGCGCTCGAACATGTCGAGCAGACGGCCGGGCGTGGCGATCAGCACGTCGACGCCGCGGTCCAGCAGGGCGACCTGATCGCTCATCGACTCGCCGCCGATGATCAGCGCCTTGGTCAGCTTGTGGTTCTTGCCGTATTTGTCGAAATTCTCGGCGACCTGGGCGGCCAGTTCGCGGGTCGGCGCCAGGATCAGCGAGCGCGGCATGCGCGCCTTCGATCGGCCGGCGGCCAGGATCTCGATCATCGGCAGGGTGAAGCCGGCGGTCTTGCCGGTGCCGGTCTGGGCACAGCCCAGGACGTCGCGGCCCATCAGCACCACCGGGATGGCCTGCGCCTGGATGGGGGTTGGTTCCGTGTAGCCTGCCTGTTCGACGGCCAGCAGAAGCTCGGGGCTCAGGCCCAGATCAGCGAAGCTCATGGGGTTTTTGCAGCCGTCCATGCGGCGGTACGATGAGATTTTGTCATATGCGGGGCGATAATAGGGGTTCGTGCGGCGCTGTCAACGGTGTTGGCCCCATCTTCCCCCTGGAGTAGATTGAATCCCGCCAAGTGGAGATCCCGATGATGATGATGAACGCGCAAACCTCGACCCTGCTGATCGTCGACGTGCAGGAGAATCTGGGGCCGGTGATGGCCGATCCGCGCTCGGTCTACCGCGGCTGCTCGCTGCTGCTGCGCGCCGCCGCCCGGCTGGATATCCCCGTCATCGTCAGCGAGCAATACCCCAAGGGGCTGGGGCCGACGATGGGCGAATTGCTGGAGCTGGCGCCGGCCGGGGCGGTGGTCGGGAAAATTCATTTTTCCTGCGCCGCCGAACCGGCGATCATGGACCGGCTGACCGCCCTGAACCGCCGGCAGGTCGTCGTCGCCGGGATCGAGGCCCATGTCTGTGTCCTGCAAACCGTTCTGGGCCTGCAGGAAGCCGGCTACGAGGTCTTCGTGGTGGCCGACGCCTGTTCGTCGCGCCAGCCGGCCAACCATCAGGCGGCGATGGAGCGGCTGCGGCAGGCCGGGGCCGGAATCGTCACCGTCGAAATGGTGGTCTTCGAATGGCTGCACCGGGCGGAAACCCCGGAATTCAAGGACCTGTTGCGCCTGATCAAGTAGGAAACGCCGCGATGTCCCATCTGTTGCTGCTGCCGGGCCTGCTGAACGACGAACGTCTGTGGGGGCATCAGGCCCGGACCCTGGCCGGTCTGGCCGATGTCGATATCCGGGTCCTGACCGAGGACGACAATATCGCGGCGATGGCCCGGCGCGTCCTGGCCGCCGCGCCGCCGCGCTTCGCCCTGGCCGGGCTCAGCATGGGCGGCTATGTGGCGATGGAGATCCTGCGCCAGGCGCCCGAGCGGGTCGAACGGCTGGCGCTGGTCGGCACCACCGCCCGCCCCGATACCCCCGAGCAGACCCAGCGGCGCCTGGACGCGATCCGGGTCGCACAATCCGGCGGATTCAACAAGATCATGCCCGGGATGCTGCCGATCATGGTCCACCCCGATCACGCCGGGCTGGAGCGCGTCGGCGGACTTGCCAAGGACATGGCCCGCACCATCGGTCCCGAGGCCTTCGTCCGTCAGCAGAACGCCATCCGGCACCGCCCCGATTCCCGCCCCGGCCTGCCCTGCATCGCCTGTCCGACCCTGGTGATGGTCGGGGCCGACGACACGCTGACCCCGCCCGACCGCGCCCAGGAAATGGCCGGCCTGATCCCCGCCGCCCGGCTGGTGACCATCGGCGAATGCGGCCATCTGTCGGCCATCGAGCAACCCCAGGCGGTCAGCGCCGCCCTGCAATATTGGCTGCAGGCCTGACGCCGGGCGTGCCGCGCGTCATGCGGCACGCCCGTGACGTCTACTTCTTCTTGCCTTCGTTCAGCGGCAGCGCCACATAGCGCAATGCCTGGGGATTCTCGACCCGCAGCAGCAGGAACTTCTGCCCGGAAGCCTTGGCGCCATCCACGGCCTTGACCAGATCGGCCGGCACCCTGATCGGCTTGTTGGCGGCTTCGATGATGACGTCGCCGGGCTTCATGCCCTTTTCCATCGCCGGGCCATCCTTGACCTCGGTGACCACCACGCCCTTGACGTCTTCTTCCAGGCCGAAACGTTCCCGCAATTGCGGGGTGACGGCGGCCACCACCAGGCCGGTGCCGCCGACGGCCTGCCCGCCGGCCGGGGCATGGGGCTTTTCCGGAGCCTTGGCGGTTTCCTCGGGTTCTTCCGGCAATTCGCCCACCACCACGTCGAGTGTCACGCGCTTGCCGTCGCGCCACACCTCGACCGGGGCCTTGCGTCCGATGGCGGTCTCGGCGACGATGCGCGGCAGCTTGCGCATCTCGGTGATGTCGCGGCCGTCGAACTTCAAGATGACGTCGCCGGGCTTGATCGTCGACTTCGAAGCCGGTCCGCCGGGATTGATGCTGGCGACCAAGGCCCCCTTGGAATCGGGCAGCCCCATCGATTCGGCCAGTTCCTGGTCAAGGGACTGGATCCGCACCCCCAGCCAGCCGCGCCGGGTCTTGCCGTTGGCCTTCAGGTCTTCCACCACCGGCTTGGCCAGCGAGGACGGAATGGCGAAGCCGATGCCGATGGACCCGCCCGACGGCGAGAAGATGGCGGTGTTGATGCCGATCACCTCGCCGGCCAGATTGAACATCGGGCCGCCGGAATTGCCGCGGTTGATGGACGCGTCTGTCTGCAGGAAATCGTCGTAGGGGCCGGCGTTGATGTCGCGGGCGCGGGCCGAGACGATGCCGGCGGTGACGGTGCCGCCCAACCCGAAGGGATTGCCGATGGCCACGACCCAGTCGCCGACGCGGGCCTGGTCGGAATTTCCGAACGGAACCGCGGTCAGCCCCTTGCGGCCGGGATCGAATTTCAGCACCGCCAGGTCGGTCTTGCCGTCGCGCCCGACCAGGGTGGCCTTGTAGGCGGTGTCGTCGTGCAGCGTGACGGTGATTTCGTCGGCGTCGGCGATGACGTGGGCGTTGGTGACCACATAGCCGCCGGCATCGATGATGAAGCCCGAGCCCAGCGAGGTCGCCCGCTTGGGGGCGCTGTCCGGACGCATCTGGCGTTCGAAGAATTCCTTGAAGAACTCCTCGAACGGCGATCCCGGCGGAAATTGCGGCATTTCCGGCACCCGCTCGGGATTCTTGATGGTCTGGGTGGTCGAGATGTTGACCACCGCCGGCAACAGGCGTTCAGCCAGGTCGGCGAAGCCCGACGGGGCTTCGCGGCCATGCGCGAAAGACGCCTGCAGAATCAGGGCAGCGGCGACGACCAGCCCGGCCAGCCAGGCCAGAGGACGGGGATCGACGCGTTCGGCTTTGACTTGGGGCCGGGTGGTCATGGACGAAAAACCCTCCTCGCGGAACGGACCGTTAAGAAAAACGAGCGCCAGCTTCATCCGAAATCATGGCGCGATCAAGGCACGCGGCTTTATCGGTGGCTTGGACCGCTGAAATGCCGGAAGAACTGGCTGTCGGGCGACAATACCATCGTCGTGCCGTCTCCCAGCGATTTGCGATAGGCCTCCAGCGAGCGATAGAAATCGTAGAACCGGGCGTCCTTGCCATAGGCGTCGTTATAGATGCGCGACGATTCGGTGTCGCCCTGCGCCCGCAGGAAGTTGGCCTGACGGGCGGCCTCGGCCAGGATGACGGTGCGCTCGCGGTCGGCGCGGGAGCGGATCTGCTGCCCCCATTCGTACCCCTGGGCGCGCAGTTCCTTGGCCTGACGCTCGCGTTCCGACTTCATGCGGTCATAGATCGACTGGCTGATCTCGTCGGGAAGGTCGGCACGGCGGATGCGCACGTCGGCGATGACGATGCCGTAGGCGGCGGCCCGTTCGGCCACTTCCTTCTGGATGTCCTCCATGATCCTGGCCCGCTCGTCCGACAGCAGCGACGGCAGCATCACCTGCCCCAGGACGCGCCGCAACGCCGATGTCACCACCTGGGCCATCTGCCCGCGGGCGGTGGTCTCGTTGCGCAGAGCCTGGTAATATTTCAGCGGATCGGCGATGCGGTAGCGGGTGAAGGTGTCGACGACGATGCGCTTCTGGTCGTTCAGGGTGATTTCCTCGGCCGGCGGCTCCAGGGCCAGCAGCCGCAGGTCGTAGCGGACCACATCCTCGATGAACGGCACCTTGAAGTGCAGGCCGGGTTCCTTGATGGTGGCGCGGTGCGCGCCCAGGCGCAGCACCAGCGCCTGTTCGGCCTGGTTGACCACGAACAGGGAAGAACCGGCCAGGACGGCGAGAGCACCGGCCAGCGCGGCGATCAGAGGCAGCGGAACGCGGCTCATCGGGCACCTCCGGCACCATTGGATTTCTTCAGCTCGGGCAAGGCCATGTAGGGCACCACGCCCTGCGCGCCCTTGGCCGACGGATCGATGATCACCTTGGGAGCCCCCTTCAGAACGTCTTCCATCGTCTCAAGATACAGGCGGCGCTCGGTGACGTCGGGCGCGACCTTCCAGGCGTTGTACAGGGCCAGGAAACGCTTGACCTCGCCTTCCGACTGGTTGACCACCTGCTCCTTGTAGGCCTCGGCTTCCTGCACCAGCTTCTCCACCTCGCCGCGGGCACGCGGGATGATGTCGTTGCGATAGGCCTCGGCCTCGTTGCGGGCGCGTTCCTGGTCGGCGCGGGCCCTCTGGACGTCGTTGAAGGCGTCGATGACCGCCGCCGGCGGCTCGACCTTCTGCAGTTGCACCTGGGTCACCAGAATGCCTGCATCATAGGCGTCGAGCAGACGCTGCAGCTCGACCCGGGCCGCGTCGGCGATGGGCTGGCGCTTGTCGGACAGGGCGGCCTGGATGGGATTGCGGCCGATGACGTCGCGCATCGAGCTTTCGGCGGCGACCTTCACCGTCCCTTCGGGATCGCGGATGTTGAACAGATACTTGCCGGCGTCCTTGATCTGCCAGAACACGGTGAAATCGGTTTCGACGATGTTCTCGTCGCCGGTCAGCATGCGGCTTTCCTCGGGCACGTCGCGCGACGTGCCGGACCGCTGCTCGAACCGGGTGTCGACGCCGGACCGGAACCCCAGCTGCAACTGGTTGATCTTGGTGACCTTGGGCAGCATCACCGTCTCGACGGGGTACGGCAGGTGATAGCGCAGGCCCGGCTCGGTGGTGTCGACCCACTTGCCGAACCGCATCACCACCCCCTGCTCGTCGGGATTGACGCGGTAGATGCCGGTGGCCATCCAGGCCGCCACACCCAGCGCCGCCACCAGCACCAGACCGGCGCCGCCGGAAAAACGGCCGGGCGGCATGGCCCGCTTCAGCCGTTCCTGGCCTTTGCGAAGCATGTCTTCAAGGTCGGGACCCGGCCGCCCGCCGCCGCCGGACCCGCGTCCCCACGGGCCGCCGCCGCCGCCATTGCCGCCGCTATTGCCGCCATTTCCGCCACCCCAGGGGCCACCCCCTTGATTCCAAGGCATTCTTTCCTCGCATCCGCTGTTCGGCCCAACTGGCCTTATAGGCTACCCGCACTGCCGGCGCAACGCGGCTGGCGGGTCCCAGCCCATATGGCGTAAACGCCGACCTTTTCAAGCAGCCTTTCCAAACCGCGGCGGCAACCTTATATCAGGGATCGCTGGTGCGCGGCCCGTCCGCGCGCCGACCAACCAATCCCTTTAAGGCGGATGAGGACGTTCATGGCCCAAATCACCGAACAACAAGTCATTGAGGCGCTGAAGACGATCGTTGACCCCGACAAGAAGGCCGACATCGTCAGCCTGGGCATGGTTTCGGGAGTGACGGTGAAGGACGGCCACGTGGCCTTTGCCATCGAAGTCGAACCCGAGCGCGGCGCCGGCCTGGAGCCGATGCGCAAGGCCGCCGAAAAGGCGGTCCACGATCTGCCCGGCGTTCTGACCGTGTCGGCGGTGCTGACCGCCGAGCGCCATGTGATGGGTGGCCCCAAGGGCGGCCACGCCCATGCCCAGCCCGAGGCCGAAGCGCCGCTGCTGCCGGGCGTCAAGTCGATCATCGCCGTCGCCTCGGGCAAGGGCGGCGTCGGCAAGTCGACCACCGCCACCAACCTGGCGATGGCGCTGTCCCAACTGGGCCTGAAGGTCGGCCTGTTCGACGCCGACATCTACGGCCCCAGCATGCCGCGCATGCTGGGCATCAGCGGCGACCCGGTCAGCCCCGACGGCCAAAGCCTGCTGCCGATGGAAAATTACGGCGTCAAGTGCATGTCCATCGGCTTCCTGGTGCCCGAGGACAGCCCGATCATCTGGCGCGGCCCGATGGTGATGGGCGCCCTGCAGCAATTGCTGCGCGACGTCCGCTGGGGCGAACTGGACGTCATGGTCATCGACATGCCGCCGGGCACCGGCGACACCCAGCTGACCATCAGCCAAAGCCTGCCGCTGACCGGCGCGGTGATCGTCTCGACGCCGCAGGACATCGCCCTGCTGGATGCCCGCAAGGGCCTGAACATGTTCCGCAAGGTCGACGTGCCGGTGCTGGGCGTCATCGAGAACATGTCCTATTACGTCTGCCCGAAATGCGGCGACGAGGCCCACATCTTCGGCCACGGCGGCGCCCGGGCGGAAGCCGCCCGCCTGTCCTGCGACTTCCTGGGCGAGGTGCCGCTGGACATCGTCATCCGCGAGACCGCCGACCGCGGCGAGCCGATCGTGGTGTCCAAGCCGTCCAGCCCGCACGCCAAGGCCTATCGCGAAATCGCCAAGGCGGTGTGGGACAAGGTCCAACTGATCCAGGGCGGCGCCAAAAAGGGACCGAAGATCAGCTTCGAATGAAAAATCGGGCGGCGGAACGCTGGCATGTTCCGCCGTCCTGCTTTATATTGGCCTTGCCGGGTTCGCCCGGCTATGGCGCTAAACGCCCTGTGGAATAGGCTTTGCGGACCCGGGGGCGGTACCCGGCGCCTCCACCATTACCGGCAGCAGCCGGCTTTCGGGGGCGAAACAGGATCGACGCGGGCAGTAAAGACATGGTTTGCGCTCGGCATGATACCACCGTTATCGGGTCAAACCTCACAAGTGCCAACGACAACGTTGCTCTTGCCGCTGCCGCCTAAACGGTAAGCGCGGTTCGGGGGGGCACCGGGCAACAGAAGCCCCCCCACTTCGCCGCATCATCGGCGGCCCCATGTCCGGAGAGCCACTGGCGTGACTCTCCTGCTGGTCCCTCGCCGGGCGGGCGCGGCCGCGGTGCCCGCCGGATAGCGGCGAACGGGTCGTTTCGGGTGTTCGCCGGTATCACAGGGGGTTTTTCTTGGACATGTCCGAAGATTCGCTGCGCTATGACAAGATGGTGGAAGATGCCCTGCGCGGCGTCGTGCGCGACGCCCTGGCGGCGACGGAACGCGATGGTCTGCTGGGCGACCACCATTTCTACATCACCTTCCGCACCCGTTATCCCGGCGTGCATCTGAGCCCGGTGCTGATGGCCCGCCATCCCGACGAGATGACCATCGTCCTGCAGCACCAGTTCTGGGGGCTTGAGGTCGAAGACCACGCCTTCCAGGTCACCCTGTCCTTTGGCGGCGTTTCCGAGCGGCTGTACATCCCCCTGGCGGCCATCACCGGGTTTGCCGATCCCTCGGCCAAGTTCGGCCTGCAATTCCAGGTGGACGAAGCTCTGGAAGCCCCGGCTCCGTCCGCTGGCGCCCCCGCTTCCGCCGCCCCCGCCAAAAGCGCGCCTGCCGCGGCGGAAACCGCGGAATCCACCGACGGCAAAGTCGTCGCCCTGGATGCCTTCCGCAAGAAATAGCGCCCCCTGGCCCCTTGACGGGTCGTGGAAAAAAGTGTTTGACCTTCCGTCACCGGCCCTACCCGTGAAGGGTGGGCACACCCCACCCGCACCTTGACCCGAGGATGCCCAGCCATGTCCGATTTCGTCCATCACGAGCTGTTCCCGCTGCAGCATGACGACACGCCCTATCGCAAGGTCACCGCGGACGGCGTCGGCACGGCCAGCTTCAACGGCAAGACCATCGTCACCGTCGAGTCCGCGGCCATCACCCGGCTGACCTGCGAAGCGTTCCGCGACACCTCGCACCTGCTGCGTCCGGGCCATCTGCAGCAGTTGCGCAACATCCTGGACGATGCCGGGGCCAGCGCCAACGACCGTTTCGTCGCTTACGACCTGCTGAAGAACGCCTGCATCGCCGCCGGCGGCAAGCTGCCGATGTGCCAGGACACCGGCACCGCCGTGGTCATGGGCAAGAAAGGCCAGCAGGTCTTCACCTCGGGCAGCGACGAAGCCGCCATCTCGCAGGGCGTGCAGCAGGCCTATACCGAACTGAACCTGCGCTATTCCCAGACCGCGCCGCTGGACATGTACGAAGAGGTCAACACCGGCACCAACCTGCCGGCCCAGATCGACCTGTTCGCCACCGAGGGCGAGGCCTACAAGTTCATGTTCATGGCCAAGGGCGGCGGTTCGGCCAACAAGACCTTCCTGTACCAGCAGACCAAGGCGCTGCTGAACCCCACCACCTTGCTGAAGTTCCTGGATGCGCAGATCCGCACGCTGGGCACCTCGGCCTGCCCGCCCTATCACCTGGCCATCGTCATCGGCGGCCTGTCGGCGGAAATGACGTTGAAGACGGTCAAGCTGGCCAGTGCCCGCTATCTCGACAGCCTGCCGGAAAAGGGCAACAAGGCCGGCCAGGCCTTCCGCGACCGCGAGTTGGAGCAGGTGGTGCTGAAGATGACCCAGGACATGGGAATCGGCGCCCAGTTCGGCGGCAAATATTTCTGTCACGACGTCCGCGTCATCCGCCTGCCCCGCCACGGCGCCTCCTGCCCGGTGGCGATCGGCGTGTCGTGCTCGGCCGACCGGCAGATTCTGGGCAAGATCACCAGGGACGGCGTCTATGTCGAGGCGCTGGAGACCGATCCCGCCAGGTATCTGCCCGATATGGACCCGGCCAAGCTGTCGGGCGAAGTGGTCAAGATCGACCTGAGCCGGCCGATGGACGAAATCCGCAGGACGCTGTCGCAATACCCGGTCAAGACCCGCGTCTCGCTGACCGGGCCGATGATCGTGGCCCGCGACATCGCCCACGCCAAGCTGAAGGAACGCCTGGACCGCGGCGAAGGCCTGCCCGACTATTTCAAGCAGCTGGGCGTCTATTATGCCGGCCCGGCCAAGACCCCCGAGGGCATGCCGTCCGGCTCGTTCGGCCCGACCACCGCCGGCCGCATGGATTCCTATGTCGACCAGTTCCAGGCCGCCGGCGGCTCGATGCTGATGATCGCCAAGGGCAACCGCTCCGCCGCCGTCACCGACGCCTGCAAGAAGCATGGCGGCTTCTATCTGGGGTCCATCGGCGGCGCCGCCGCCCGGCTGGCCCAGGATTGCATCAAGAAGGTCGAGGTCATCGAATACCCCGAACTGGGCATGGAAGCCATCTGGCGCATCGACGTCGTCGACTTCCCCGCCTTCATCGTCGTCGACGACAAGGGCAACGACTTCTTCGCCGAGTTCGCCCACTGATGCCGGTGGCCGGGGCGGCGGCATAAGGGTATTTCGGTATCATTTTACCGATTTCTCTTGACGACCGCCCCGGACCGGCGTTTGAATCCCTCCTGCGACAGTGACCTGACGGACTGGCGGAGGGGGGAATGAGTCTCAAGGATATCCTGGTCCATGTCGATGGCGGCCCCGGCGACGTTGCCACCATCGCCGCCGCCATCGATATTGCCCGCCGTTTCCAGGCCCGCCTGACCGGGCTGTTCGCCCGCACCGAACGCTACGCCCCCAGTCTGGTGGCCCGCCAGCCCAGCGATCAGGCCCGCAGCGCCGCCGCCGCCGCCGAGGCCGTGTTCGCCCAGGCCGTCGGCGCCGCCGGCCTGCCGTCGCGCTGGTGGGTGATCCCCCACGGGGGGCCGGCCGACCTGTTGGGTGAAGTTCTGTTCTGCTCTTATTACTGCGACCTGATCGTGATCGGACAGAATGCGGCATCCGGGCAGCTGGTTCCCGACAATTTCGCCGAAGACCTGATCCTGAAATCCGGCCGCCCGGTGCTTCTGGTTCCGGCAGACTATACCGGCACCGCCATCGGCGGCCGGATCGCCCTGGGCTGGCGGGCCGGTCCCGAAGCCGCCCGCGCCGTCCACGACGCCCTGCCGTTCATGGCCCAGGCCGAAATGGTCAAGATGCTGGCCATCGGCCCCAAGACGCATGCCCCCGACTACCTGCCGCCGGTCAACATCGTCGAGCACCTGGGCATGCACGGCATCCGCGCCGAAGGCGAGCATCTGGAGATCGACGGACTGGGCGTGATCGACGCCCTGCTGTCGCGGGCCTACGACCACGATGCCAACCTGCTGGTGGTCGGTGCCCACGGGGGGTCGGTCCTGCCGCTGGGACGGCCTTCGGCGACCCGCCACCTGCTGCGGCACGCCTCGATCCCGGTCCTGTTCTCGCACTGACGCCGCCCGGCACCAGCCGGATCAGCCGGCCTCGCGCTCGATCTCGTCCGCCAGCCAGCAATCCAGGGCGATCCCTTTGGTTCTGGCGCTTTCGCTCCAGGCCCGCACGGCGCGCCGCCGCAACGTCCCCGGGTCGAGCCCCGCCAGCAGCTGCGCCGACAGATGGCGGTTGATGCCGATCAGCACTTCGACATCGTCGTCATGGACGCCACGCCCGCCCTTGCGCGACGTCGACACCACATAATCGAGCAGCCGCTGGTCCGGCAGCCGCCATTCGCCCTGGCCGGCGAACCGGCTGAGAGCCGTCCATATCCGGTGATTGGTCCGCAGGGCGGCCAGAAAATGGTCGGCGTCGCGGGCGGTCGACAGCTCCTCGGCCACCTCAAGCAGGGCGGCGGCGCTGTTTTCCTCAAGGGAAAGCTGGTGGCAATCGGGTGTTGAAGACATGCTCCCCTCTCCGCGAAGGCTGGCCATCGGGCCGTGTCGTCATCTTCCACCTGTCCTGCCACGGTATGCCATTCCAGCCCGGAGAACAATCCATCCGGACGGCCAGCCCCCTGCGACTTCGGATGGAAGTGCCTTATCCTTTCTTCGTAGCGTCGGGCTTGCAAGTTCCGGACGGTTACGGTTTCTTGAAATGGCGAGCTGCGGAAAAAAGGAGCCTCTTGCGATGCTGAAAAAGCGGTCGCTGGTCATCGCCGGCCACGCCACCAGCGTGACCCTGGAAGAGGAATTCTGGGAAGAGCTGAAGAAAATCGCCGCGGTCCGGGGCCAGTCGCTGAACCGGCTGGCGGCGGATATCGACACCGACCGTCACGGCAACCTGTCGTCGGCGTTACGCGTCTTCGTCCTGCGGACGGTCCTGGCAACGGACGGCGCCCCCGTCTGACGGGGGCGCCGTGCCGGTCAGCCCTTCATGCGGCCGATCAGGAAAACCACCAGCCCGATGGTCACCACCACGGTCGCAACCAGAAAACCCACGGCAATTATCGCGTTATCGTCCAGAACCATGTTCATTCCCCCTTTAAGGCGCCTTGAATCCGGACGACCATAAGCCGATCCCGCCGCCGTCGCCTTGATATAGATCAGAATCCCGCCCTCTCATGCCGGGGCTGTCCGCGGTTGCCAGACCGCCCCTTCGACCCGGTTGCGGCCCCCCTCCTTGGCCCGGTACAGCGCCTGATCGGCGCGGGCGAACAGCGCGTCCCCCTCCTCGTCCTCGACCTCGGCCAGGCTGGCGCAGCCGATGCTGACGGTGGCCCGCACCTCGGTTTCGCCGATGGCCACCGGCTGGGCGGCGATGGCCGTGCGCAGGCGCTCCGCCAGGTCCCGGGCGCCGTCCAGATCGGTTTCCGGCAGCAGGACGCCGAATTCCTCGCCGCCCAGACGGCCAAGCAGGTCGGTGTCGCGCAGGCGCGACACGGCGACGCGGATGATGGTCTTCAGGGTTTCGTCACCGGCCGCGTGACCGAAACTGTCGTTGACCGCCTTGAAATGGTCGACGTCGAGAACCAGCACCGACAACGGCCGGCAATAG
>Ga0172373_10003030_pt1 | contig 25031 bp, 22 predicted proteins | sample Lak10m_2_FD_114546 | JGI IMG/M metagenome (GOLD analysis project Ga0172373, IMG submission 114546) | Freshwater microbial communities from Kabuno Bay, South-Kivu, Congo - kab_092012_10m | ecosystem: Environmental > Aquatic > Freshwater > Lake | place: Democratic Republic of the Congo...
AAACCAAAGCCCTAAACCACAAAAGCAAAGAGCGGGCCTGAGCCCGCTCTTTCCTTAGTTTAGGCAGTCTCGATCAGATTAGAACGAGAAGCTCACGCCCATGTCGGCGCGGGTCTGGCCGGTTGCGGTCTTGGCCACGCCGCCAACCAGCGAAGCGCCGCCGAGGTCATGCTTGATGCCCAGGCCCATCGGGTTGTCGGTGGCCGACTCTTCGTTGGCGACATACATCGAAACGGTGGTCGCACCGAAGGTGGCCGAGCCGTTCAGCGCGATCTTGGCTTCACCGTCGTTATCGGCATAGCCGACGCCGACGCCAAAGTCGCCAACCTTGCCACCGACGGTGACGATGGTCTTGTCTTCGGTGTTGACGGTCGAGTCCTGCATACCAGCAGCGATGGTCCAGTCGCCCATGGCGTAGGACACATAGGCGGCGGTGCGGTTAGCAGACGAACCCAGATCAGAGTCCGAGTACGACAGGTGGGCGGTAACCGAACCGGCGCTGTAGATCACTTCGACGCCTTCCGAGCCGTTGCCCGAGGAGGAGTACGAATCCCAGCCCCAGCTGCCCTTGGCACCAGTGTTGCTAAGCACGCCACCCCAGCCAAGGCCGGTCAGGCCAGCGGAGGCAGAGTAAACGCCCGGCATCGAGTCGATCGCGCCGTAGATGTTGCCGACGGCAAGTTCAAAGCCGCCGGTTGCCAAGCTCACACGAGCACCCGAAGCAACAGCAGCAGCACCTTCGTTGGCGCGCAGGTTCATAGTGGCACCAAGGGTCAGACCCGAGGTGGTTTCAACCGAACCCGACATGGTCACGGTCATACGCTTTTCGAGGGTGGTAGCGCCGTTGGTGGCAGCAACCGGAGCAGTTTGAGCGGCCAACAACGCAGCGGTACGATCCACTTCGGCATCAGCCTGATCTGCGGCCAAGATCTGATCAGCGCTTGCAGCGCTACCAGCGGCAGTCACCACACCACGGACCATCGTGGCGGCGGTGACAGCGTTGTTATACGCAGTCTTTGCCTCAGCATAGCCCGCCGAACCAGCAACAGCGGCCGAGCCACTTTTGTACTGCAGACCCATACGGGCATTGCCCGAGACCGAAACTTCAGCGTAAGCGACGCCAGCCGACAGGGTCAGGGCAGTAGTCGCGAGAAGAACCTTTTTCATCGTTTTCCCTCTTGTGTCAAAGGTGCGGCCCAACTCAGGGGAATCCGAATTGGGTATGGAGCATATGTCGCCGCTCAGGCCCTCGATTGCAATCAAGACGAACCGATGGCCGGGAAGAAGCGAAATCGTGGTGCAGCAATGCCACAGTTGCCTTTCCGCCCCAGCCGCGCGCCACCCGGAAAATTGGCCGACCTCACCGTTTATACTGGGCGCGCCCCGCGCGCGCATACGTGTAGGCGCAATTACCCCATGCAGCACAGCGGTTTGGCGAAAAGCCTTGTTCCACCCCGCCCCCTCGGCTAGACAACAAAGCAAGATTGATCCGGGGGCCCGAATGACTGTTGCACGCCTTGCCCGTAATGCCTTTATCGTGTTTGCCGTGGCAAGCCTGTCTGCCTGCGGTGGCATTGGCAGCAGCAATTGGTTTGGCGGAAAGCGGGCGGATAATACCCAGCAAGAAGCCCGGCGCACCACTGGCGGGCGCCTTGCCTATTACCAAGGCAACAACAAAACCACGCTGCGCGACCTGATCGGCGGCGGGGCCGATGCCAATACCACGCTGGAAGTGAACCGCTATATCTGGGCGGCCAGCCTTGAGGTGCTGAATTTCCTGCCTATCGAATCGGTTGATCCGTTTTCGGGCGTGATCGTCACCGGTTATGGCACACCGCCCGGCGGTGGCCGCGCCTATCGCGCCACGATTTTGGTGAACGACCCGGCGCTGGATGCCCGCAGCCTGAAGCTGGCACTTGTTTCCAAGGGCGGTGCGGTTGATCCGGCCACGGTTCGCGCCGTTGAAGATGCCATTCTGACCCGCGCCCGCCAACTGCGCGCGCAGGACAGCAAGCTGTAAGAAGCAATAAACGCGTCTGGACCTTTGGCCCCCCGGCGGTGTAATTCCGCCGGGCACAGCTTTGAGGCCAGATATGTCGCGCTACGAACCCTCTACCATTGAAGCAAAATGGCAAACCGCCTGGGATGAGGCCGGTGCCTTTACCGCACGGCGCGATCCGGCCAAGCCGAAATACTATGTGTTGGAAATGTTCCCCTATCCTTCGGGGCGCATCCACATGGGGCATGTGCGCAACTATACCATGGGCGATGTGGTCGCGCGTTATAAGATGGCGCAGGGCTATTCGGTCTTGCACCCGATGGGTTGGGACGCTTTCGGGATGCCGGCAGAAAATGCCGCGATGGAGCGGGGCGGCCACCCCAAGGAATGGACCTACGGCAATATTGCGGACATGCGGGCGCAGATGAAGCCCCTGGGCCTGTCGATCGACTGGAGCCGCGAATTTGCCACCTGCGACCCGGAGTATTACGGCCAGCAGCAGGCGATGTTCATCGACATGATGGAAGCGGGCCTTGTCTATCGCAAAGCCGCCGTGGTGAACTGGGATCCGGTCGATATGACCGTTCTGGCCAATGAGCAGGTGATCGACGGCAAAGGCTGGCGCTCAGGTGCCGCGGTGGAACGGCGCGAGCTGACCCAGTGGTTCTTCAAGATCTCGGATTATTCCGAGGAGCTGTTGAACGCTTTGGACGGGCTGAAAGACTGGCCCGAAAAGGTGCGGCTGATGCAAGCGAACTGGATTGGCCAGTCGCGCGGGCTGCAATTTGCCTTTGATACCGTGGGCGCGCCTGCGGGTTTTGAAAAGCTGGAGGTCTACACCACCCGCCCCGACACGCTGATGGGGGCCTCTTTCGCGGCCATTTCGCCCGATCACCCGTTGGCGAAGGTGCTGGAAACTGACCCCAAGGTTGCCGCTTTCCTGCAGCAATGTCGCTTGGGTGGCACCACCGCCGAAGCCTTGGAAACCGCCGAGAAAATCGGGCTGGATACCGGCATCCGCGTGAAGCACCCGCTGGATCCGAATTGGGAACTGCCGGTTTGGATCGCCAATTTCATTCTGATGGATTACGGCACCGGCGCAATTTTTGGCTGCCCGGCGCATGACCAGCGCGATTTTGACTTTGCCACGAAATACGCGCTGGCAATCAAACCGGTGTTTTCAGCGGATGGAGCCGACACGGCCCTGACCGAAGCCTTTGCGCCGATGAAATCGGAAAAGGTCACTTACATTCGCGGTTTTGCCGGGGATGCCGTGCAAACCGGCGATGACGGTGTCGCGGCGGCCATCGCCCATGCCGAAGCGCAGGGCTACGGCCAAGGCGTCACCAAATACCGCCTGCGTGACTGGGGCATTTCGCGCCAGCGTTATTGGGGCTGCCCGATTCCGGTGATTCACTGCGCCACTTGCGGCGTGGTGGCCGAATCCAAAGCCAATCTGCCGGTGCGCCTGCCCGATGATGTCACCTTCGACATTCCCGGCAACCCCTTGGACCGCCACCCGACCTGGCGCGATTGCACCTGCCCGAAATGCGGGGCCAAGGCGCGGCGCGAAACCGACACGATGGATACTTTCGTCGATTCGTCGTGGTATTACGCCCGCTTCACCGCGCCGCGCGCCACCACGCCGACAGTGGCCGAAGATGCCGATTACTGGATGAACGTTGACCAATACATCGGCGGCATCGAACACGCGATTCTGCACCTGCTTTACAGCCGCTTCTTCGCCCGCGCGATGCACAAGACCGGCCATCTGCCCGCAAAAGCCATTGAACCCTTCAATGCGCTTTTCACCCAAGGCATGGTGACGCATGAGATTTACATGACCCGCGACGCCAATGGCCGCCCGGTCTATCACCTGCCCGAAGACGTGATCCGCTCCGAGGCAGGTGCCACCTTGCAAGACGGCACCAAGGTGGAGGTCATCCCTTCGGCCAAGATGTCGAAGTCGAAGAAAAACGTCGTTGACCCGATGAACATCATCGCCAGCTTTGGTGCTGACACCGCGCGCTGGTTCGTAATGTCTGACAGCCCGCCCGAACGCGATGTGGAATGGACGGCCTCGGGGGCTGAGGCCACGTTCAAACACCTGTCCCGTGTCTGGGCTACCTGTTCGCGCATTGGCGAAATGCCCGCTGACCACAAAGGCGAGGGCGATGCCGATCTGGCCCGCGCCTGCGCCAAGGCGATTGATGAGGTAACGCGGGCGATTGAGTCCTTTGCCTTTAACAAGGCGATTGCCACGCTTTACGGCCTGACCAACACCATCGCCCGCGCCAATGGCTCTACCCCCGCGATGAAAGAAGCGATCCGCACGCTGGCAAAGCTTATGTCGCCCATGACGCCGCATATCGCGGAATCGATCTGGTCCTATCAGGGCGGCGCGGGTCTTTGCGCACAGGCCCCTTGGCCCAAGGCGGACGCAGCGTTGCTGGTGGATGATAACGTCACTCTGCCGATCCAGATCAACGGCAAGCGCCGGGCGGAAATCAGCGTGCCGAAAGACATGCCCGCCGCCGAGGTTGAAAAGATTGCGCTTGCAGACGAAGCTGTGGTCAAATTCCTTGCCGGCCAGCCGGTGAAGAAGATCATCGTCGTGCCGGGGCGCATCATCAATGTCGTTGTGTAACCGCAGAACCTTGCTTTTGATGCCGCTGGCGCTGGCCGCCTGCGGCTTTACTCCGGCTTATGGCCCCTCTGGCCCTGCGCAAAAGTTGCAGGGCCATCTGCGCGCCGATGATCCGGCAGACAAGAACAGCTTCGATTTCGTCGCCGCGATCGAAGCGCATTTTGGGCGCAACAAGGATGCCCATTATGGGCTGAGCTATACGATTAAGACCGAAGCGGTTGGCGTGGGGATTGCCACCGATAACAGCATCACCCGCTACAATCTGAAGGGCCAGATCGATTGGACCTTGAACGATATTGCAAGCGGCGAACGTCTGGCCGGCGGTCGGGCGGAAAACTTTACCTCTTGGTCCGCGACCAGCGCCACCGTGGCCGGTCTTTCTGCCGAAGAAGATGCGGCCGCGCGGCTGATGGTGATTTTGGCCGACCAGATTGCAGCGCAGATCCTTGCTGCCTCAACCCGTTTCGCACCATGATTCTGAAAGGGATTGAGGCAAGCCGCTATTGCGCCAAGCCCAATCCGGCCCATGCCGGGCTGCTGATTTTTGGCGCGGACCCGATGAAGGTTGCGCTGAAACGGCAAGAGGCAATTGCCGCGTTAATCGGCCCGGAAGGCGAAGCCGAAATGCGCCTGACCCGCATCAGTGCCGCCGATTTGCGCAAAGATGCCGCGCTCCTTGGCGATGCGATCAAGGCCGTAGGTTTTTTTCCGGGGCCGCGGGTGGCCTTTGTCGAAGATGCGACAGACGGGTTGACGGAAACCGTTGCTGCCGCCCTGAAAGATTGGCGGCCGGGCGACGCCCAGATTACCGTTGCCGCGGGCAGTCTGAACGCGAAATCTGCGTTGAAGACGCTGTTCGAAAAGCACCCCAATGCCATTTGCATCGGTCTTTATGACGATCCGCCTTCGCGCGAAGAAATCGAACATGCCCTAAGCAAAGCCGGGCTTACCCAGATTGAACCCGCCGCCATGGCCGATCTGACAGCCCTTGCCCGTGCCTTGGACCCCGGCGATTTTCGCCAGACGCTGGACAAGATCGCGCTTTACAAATGGGGCGACGCAACTGCCCTCACGCCGGCAGAGGTGGCGGCCATGGCGCCGGCCACAGTCGAAGCAGAGGTTGATGATCTGATCATCGCCACCGCTGAGCGCCGCGCCGCCGCCATTGGCCCTTTGCTGCGCCGGCTTGAAGGTCAGGGCACGGCGCCAGTTACCGTTTGCATCGCTGCCCTGCGCCATTTTCGCACCCTGCATCTGATTGCCGCCGATCCGAACGGCATCAACAAGGCGCGCGTCATCTTCAAACTGCGCGACATGGTGCAGCGCCAAGCCAGCCAATGGGGCCTGCGGGCGCTGGAACAGGCCTTGGCGTTGCTTGTCGAAACCGACCTGACGCTGCGATCCAGCTCCAAAGCGCCGGCCATGGCGGTCATGGAACGCGCCTTGATCCGCCTTGCCATGATGAAACGCTGACCAATTGGCGCGGCAGGTGTCACGCCCGCTGCAATGTGCCCGTTAGCGACAAGGCCCCCGAAAGCGTGTTTGAAATCGTGCCGTATTTCAGGATGTTGCGATGCATCAGGTCTAAGCGCGCATCGCTTTCATCGCTGCCCAACCGAATTTCATAACGAATGGCCGTCAGCTTGGGCGGGCTGTCCTGACGATCGGCCTCTAGCCGCACATCGACACTGTCGAAGCGAAAGTTCAGCATTGGCGCAACCCTTTCCACCCCTTTGATCATGCAGGCCGCCAAGGCCGCCAGCAACAATTCAACCGGGTTAAAGGCATCTTGCCGCCCGGCCAGATCGGTGCCCAAGACAAGCTCGGCCGACTTGGCCTGGGCCAGACTGCCCTGTGCATTCACCCGATGGGCTTTAACCCGATACTCCATTTCGCCCCCACTTGATTGCGCCTGCCGCCTCTGCCATGCCAAGGGCAAAGGAGCCTTACCATGCCCCGCAATCCAACCCCGCACCAGACCTTCCTTGCGCCCTTGGCCAAGCTTGCCCTGCGTCACCCTGATCTTGAAGGTGAGATCTTCTGGTGGGAAGACGGCACATGGCAGGCACAAGACACAAACGAAGACCTTCTGGATGCCGAAGAAATCCCCTTCTACGCCGAGGGGCTTTTGGCCGAAGGTTTCGGTTTGCATTGGCAAGCTTTGGCGGAATTGGAAAACCCCAAAGTTCCGGCCCTGTTTTTGCTGTTTTTCTGGCAATCGGCTGACAGGCCGGAACCGCCAAAGGTTGACGGCTGGCATCTTCTCGCCTCGGGCAGTTATCCCGGTTGATGCGGCGTGGTTTCGGCCCCATGCGCCGCATGTCCCGCGCGCACCTTACGCAAAACATCCGCCGCCCAAAGGCGTGACAGCGCGTGATAAAGCGGCTCGGGTGAAATAAGGCGCGAGGTTCCATAGCCCAGCATGGCCGAAGCCATGATCGGCACGACGTTGTCGTGATTGCCCGTCATTTCAAGGATGATGACAAAGGCGGTCATCGGGGCCTGCACCACGCCGGCGAAATAACCCGCCATGCCCAGAACCGCTGCCAACCCCGCGCCCGTGCCGAAAAGCCCGCCGATCACCGCGCCAAGTCCGGCCCCCACCGCCAATGAAGGCGCAAAAAGCCCGCCCGGAATGCCCGATACGGTCGATGCCAGCGTTGCCAGAAACTTACCCAGAAAGAAATAAACCGGCAGCGCCTCGCCCTCGATCCCGGCGCGGGCCTGTTCATAGCTGGTGCCAAAGGTCATGCCACCCGTGGCAATGCCGGTAATGGCCACCACCAGCCCCGCCGCGCCGGCAATCAACACCAGCCGCCAAACGCGGCCAGGGTGTTTCAACTGACGAATACGCCGGGTGAGGTTCAGCACCAATCGGCTGAAAATCGCGCCCAAAGCCCCCCCGACAACGCCGCAAGCAATCACCAAAGGCCAGTCACCGGGGAAGGTTGCGGTTTGATGCGCCACACCGAAATAGCTGTATGGCCCCAAAATCGCCAGCGATGCGACCCCTGCAATGATCACCGCCGACAAGATCACCCCCGTGGTGCGCGCCTGATAGCTGCGGCTCATCTCCTCGATGGCAAAGACGATACCGGCCAAAGGTGTGTTGAAAGCCGCCGCGATTCCCGCGGCCGAGCCTGCCAAAATCAGCCCGCGGGCATGGGCCATTCCCCCCACCCGCGCCGAAAGCAGCATGAGCGAGGCCCCCACCTGCACCGTCGGCCCCTCGCGCCCAATCGACGCCCCCGAGGCCAGCCCGGCCACCGTCAGCCCGATCTTGCCCAAGACGAGCCGGATCGAAAGCAGATGGCTTCTTTCCCCATCATCACGCAAATGCCGCGCCGCAATGGCCTGCGGAATACCGCTACCTTGCGACCCCGCGAAATAGCGATCAGCCAAAAGCGCGCAGATCATCATGCCCAAAGGGGTAATCACCAAGGGCAGCCAGCCATGCCAGCCACCACCGCCGGTCATAAAGGAGAACAGCTTTTGCGCCCCATCCGCCAGCATCGCAAAGGCCGCAGAGACGATGCCGGTTGCCAATGCCCCTGCCCAGAACACCAGACGCGACCGCCATAACCGGGGCGATGTTACCAAAGCCCGGCTGCGCCGCATCATACCCTTGTTCCAGTGCCGGCTCAGTCTCATCCCGCGTCCCCATAGCCCACGGCCTTTGCCAAGGCCGCCCGCTTTATTGGGGATGGACCCTATGTGCCACGCAATCAACCCCGCAATCACCTATTTCTGCCCGCCATCTTGCACAAAACCCGGCCGCATGATCCCCTGCACGGGCAAAAATGGAGTGCCCATGTCAGCCCAGTTGCCCCCCACATCGCCCAGCGCAACCGCCTTGCACAAAGCCTGCGCAGATCTTGGAACGATTCTTTTCACGCTTTCCCTGCTTGATCCCGCCCGTGGGGTAGTCTGGCGCAACTATACTTCGCACCCGGCAGAATACCCGCTGCACGGCACCAAACCCTTAGATCATGACGCGTGGTATGAAAGCTGCGTGGTTGGGCAAAAACCCTTTGTCGCCAACACGCCTGCGGAATTCGAAACGCATTTCTTCGACCATGCGCTCATCACGTCAATGGGGCTGGGGTCTGCCATGAATATTCCGCTGGCTGATGCACATGGCGAGGTGCGGATCACGGTAAACCTTTTGGCCGAAAGTGGCCATTTCACCAAAGACCGGCAGGCCGCCTATCTGGACCTTGCCCAAACGCATCGCGCCGGGCTTTTGTCCGAGCTGGCCTGACACCAATGGCCTTCACCCTGCGCCAGTTGCAATTTTTCGTCGCCGCCGCGCAGGCCGGGTCCGTGACAGGTGCCGCACGCGAATTGTCCATCTCGCAATCTTCGGTCACCGAAGCGATCCGCGCGTTAGAGGACGATCTGGGTGTGCAGCTTTTCGACCGTCAGGCGCGCGGGTTGCTCATTACCCACAAGGGCAGCGCCTTTCTGCGGCACGCCCGGCAAATTCTGGCCGATGTCGCCACCGCCCGCACCGCCTTTGCCGAGGAAGGCGGGCCATTGACGGGGCGGCTGTCGCTGGGCGTCACAAGTCTTGTGGCGGGCTATGTGCTGTCAGACATCCTGCAACGCTATCGCCGCGCCTTCCCGCAGGTGGAACTGAACGTGATCGAAGACAACGGTGACTATCTTCAACACCTGCTGATCGGTGGGGAACTGGATGTCGCGGTGCTTTTGACATCGTCGGTCAAGGACCGGATGGCGTTAAATGTCGAAACCCTGCTTGTCTCGCCCTATCGGCTTTGGCTGCCGCTTGGTCATCCGCTGTCAGATCAGGAAACCATTGCGCTTGATGATCTGGCGGGCCAGCCGCTGATTCAGCTTATGGTGGATGAAATTGAGGAATCCACCCGCAAGCTGATGGGTGCCTTGGCGGTAAAGCCCGAAATCGCATTCAGAACCCGTTCGGTCGAAGCCGTTCGCAGCCTTGTTGCCACCGGCGCGGGGCTGGCCATTCTGCCAAGCCTTGTCTACCGCCCCTGGTCATTGGAAGGCGACCGGATCGGCATTCGCGACATCTCGGGCGATTTGCCATCGGTACAGGTCGGCCTTGCCTGGCGACGCGGCGCGCCACTTTCCACGCCCGCCCATCATTTCATCCGCTCAGCCCAAGATGCGATGCCCAACCGCTAAGCTATCGGAAAAACCGAATGATCGTTTCTGCGTTTTGATATTGCGAAAATACTGGGGCCAGATCAGGCTTTGCCCATAAGCGGAAAACCGATTGATAACGCGCGGGCGACAGCCCTCCAACACAGGAGATGCAGATGAAGACCCTGAAACTTTGGGGCACAACCGCCCTTGCCCTTTTGACCGCAACCACCCCGACCCTTGCACAGGTGACTGCCCTTGGCGATGGCGAAGGCGAAGTGTCCATCGTGGCCTGGGCCGGCTATATTGAACGCGGCGAAACCGACAAGGCTTATGACTGGGTCACCAAATTCGAAGCCGATACCGGCTGCAAAGTCAGCGTGAAAACCGCCAACACATCGGATGAGATGGTCGCGCTGATGAATGAAGGCGGGTTCGATCTGGTCACTGCCTCGGGCGACGCTTCGTTGCGGCTGATCGCGGGCGGGCGCGTGCAACCGATCAACACCGACCTGATCCCCTCATGGGCCAGCGTTGACGATCGCCTGAAAAACGCCCCCTGGCATACCGTTAACGGCGTGCATTACGGCACCCCCTATATGTGGGGGCCGAATGTGCTGATGTATAACACCGAAGCTTTCAAAGATGCGCCGCCTACGTCGTGGAACGTTGTCTTCGAAGAAATGACCCTGCCCGATGGCACATCGAACAAGGGGCGCGTGCAGGCCTATGACGGGCCGATTCACATCGCAGATGCCGCGCAATATCTGATGTTCCACAAACCGGAACTGGGCATTACCTCGCCCTATGAACTGAACGAAGATCAGTACAAGGCCGCGCTTGACCTGCTGCGCGGCCAGCGCGAGCTGGTCAGCCGCTATTGGCATGACGCCTTCATCCAGATGGATGATTTCAAGAATGAAGGCGTGGTCGCCTCTGGCTCATGGCCATTCCAGGTTGGCCTGCTGGCCTCCGAAGGGCTGCCCATCGCTTCGGTTGTGCCACAAGAAGGGGCAACGGGCTGGGCCGACACCACCATGATGCATGTCGACAACAAGCACCCGAATTGCGCCTACAAATGGATGGAGCATTCGCTGGCCTCAAACCTGCAATCCGATCTTGCCGTCTGGTTTGGTGCCAACCCAAGCGTGCCCGCCGCCTGCACCGATGGCCGCGGGATGCTGACAGCCGAAGGCTGCACCGCAAACGGCATGGACGATTTCGAAAAGATCCGCTTCTGGACGACGCCCACCGCAAATTGCGCCCAGGGTGAAGGGGCCTGCGTGCCCTATTATCGCTGGGTCTCCGATTATATCGGCGTGATCGGCGGCCGCTGATCCATACAGATGCAGGATGGGCAGATCGCCCATCCTGCGACCTGCCGCCTGACGCTCCGGCACTGCCGGTGCGCCCTTCCTTATTGCGCGAAAGCCCCCCATGACCGCTGCCGTTGAATTCCAATCTGTCTCACGCCATTTCGGCCATGGCCCTGACACCGTCAAAGCCGTGGATGCGGTGGATCTTCGCATTGCCGAGGGCAGCTTCTTCGCCATGCTCGGCCCATCCGGCTCGGGCAAGACCACCTGCTTGCGGCTGATCTCGGGCTTTGAACAACCAACTGCCGGCGCAATCCGCATCTTTGGTCAGGATGTCTCGGCCATTCCGCCGAACCGGCGCAATGTGAATACCGTTTTTCAGGATTATGCCCTGTTTCCCCACATGAGCGTGCGCGACAACGTGGCTTATGGGCTGATGGTCAAAGGAATGGCCCGTGCGCCACGGCACGCCAAGGCTGATGAAATGCTACACCTTGTCCAGCTTGGCGGTTACGGCGACCGCAAGCCCAGCCAACTTTCAGGCGGACAGCGCCAGCGCGTCGCCCTCGCCCGCGCCCTGGTCAACGAACCCCGCGTGCTTTTGCTTGATGAGCCCCTTGGCGCACTTGATCTCAAACTGCGCGAGGCCATGCAAGACGAACTGAAAGCCCTGCAAAAACGCCTCGGCATCACCTTCGTCTTTGTCACCCATGACCAGAACGAAGCCCTGTCCATGGCCGACAGTCTGGCGGTTTTCAACCAAGGTCGCATCGCCCAGATCGGCACCCCGGCCGAAATCTACGCCAAGCCCCGCACCCGCTTTGTGGCGGATTTCGTGGGCTCCTCCAATCTGCTGCCCCCTGCGCTGACCCAAACACTCGGCGGCCCCGCCAAATGGTCCAGCCTGCGCCCCGAACACCTCATGTTTGCCGAAAGCGGCCCGATCACCGGCACCGTTTTAGCCCATCGCTACCTTGGCGCGGCAACCCGTGTGATCGTGAAGGCCGGCGAAACCGAAATCGCCGCCCTCGTTCCGTCGGGCCAGCCCCTGCCTGAACCCGGACGCACCACAGCCATCGCTTTCGCCCCCCACCACCTGCATGTGATGGAGGAGAATTGATGCCGTTTCATCTTGGCAAAAATACCCCCGCCGGAGGCACCAACGGCCAGCCACCATCCCTGCGACATGGAATGGGGGGCCGGGCATGACCTCTTCAGCAATCCTGCCTGAACGCGGTTTGGCCGACCGGCTGACAGCCTTTTTCTGGCGCCGGCCACGGGTTTTTCTGGCCCTTTTGCTCACCCCGCCGCTTCTGTGGCTGGGCTTGGTCTATCTCGGCTCTCTTTTCGCGCTTTTGTGGCAAAGCTTCTATTCGATCGACGAATTCACCGGCATGGTGAAACCCGAATTCACCTTGAAGACCTACTCCGAACTGTTCCGCCCGGCCAATTTCGATGTGATCTTTCGCACCCTTGTGATGGCGTCGGCGGTCACGCTGGGCGCGGCTATTCTGGCCTTTCCCATTGCCTATTTCGCCGCCCGCTTTGCGCGTGGCCGCTGGAAAGCGGTGTTCTATCTGGGGGTCATGCTGCCGTTGTGGTCCTCATATCTGGTCAAGGTTTATGCCTGGAAACTCATCCTCGCCAAAGAGGGCATCATCACGTGGGCCACCGGGCTGACCCATAGCTCGGGCATCCTGAACGCGCTGCTTTCGCTGCCCGTCATCGGCGGCAACAGCCTGTCCACCAGCTACATCGGCATGTTTCTGGTCTTCGTCTACGTCTGGATCCCCTATATGATCCTGCCCATGCAGGCAGCATTAGAGCGCGTTCCGGCCTCTATGCTCGAAGCGGCACAAGACCTTGGGGCCACACGCGCGCAGACCTTTCGCACCGTGATCCTGCCCTTGGCGCTTCCGGGTATTATCGCCGGTTCCATCTTCACCTTCTCATTGACGATGGGCGATTACATCATCCCGCAAATCGTTGGAAATTCAGCAAACTTCATCGGCATGGCGGTTTATCAATTGCAAGGCACCGCCGGAAACATCCCGCTGGCCGCCGCTTTTTCCATGGTGCCGATCCTTATCATGCTGGTCTATCTTACACTGGCCAAACGCGCGGGGGCTTTCGATGCACTCTGAACGCGCCAGCCTTCCCCTGAAACTTGCCGCAATCGGCGGGCTGTTGTTTCTGCACCTGCCGATCCTGTTGATCTTCCTTTACGCGTTCACGACCGAGGAGCGCACCTATACCTTCCCCCCGCCGGGTCTGACGACGCAATGGTTCGCGGTCGCCTGGAACCGCCCCGACATCTGGCAGGCGCTGGGCCTGTCGGTCAAAGTCGCGGCCGTTGCGACTTTCCTTGCGATGGTGCTTGGCACGCTGGTTTCGGCGGCCATGGCGCAGGCCCGGTTTTTCGGTCGCGAACAGATCAGCCTGCTGATCGTGCTGCCCATCGCATTGCCCGGTGTCATTACCGGCATTTCGTTGCGCGCGGCCTTTGGCACCATGGACATTCCCTTTTCGACCTGGACCATCATCTTGGGCCACGCCACCTTTTGTATCGTCATCGTTTATAACAACGCCGTGGCGCGGTTCCGCCGCCTTTCGGGCGGGATATTGGAAGCAAGCGCCGATCTTGGCGCAAATGCCTTTCAGACCTTTTGGCATGTGCTGTTGCCGAACCTTGGCACGGCGCTGCTTGCGGGCGGGATGCTGGCCTTTGCCCTGTCGTTTGACGAGGTGATCGTCACCACCTTTACCGCCGGCCAACAGGCCACCCTGCCGATCTGGATGCTGGAGGAATTGATCCGCCCGCGCCAGCGCCCGGTCACAAATGTGGTCGCGATGATCGTCTTTACCGCCACCTTCCTTCCCATCCTTGCCGCCTATTATCTGACCCGGCACGGGTCCGAGACCGCCGGCGCCGGCAAATGAAAGGCCAAGCCCATGACCATTCAGAACCAGATGCCCATTCAGACCCAGCTTCTTATCGGCAACAGCTTTGAACCGGGGCAAGAAACCAAAGAGCAAATCCTGAATCCACGCAGCGGTGGCCTGATCCTTGAAGTGGCCGAAGCCTCGACCGGCCAGATTGACCGCGCCGTGGCCGCCGCCCGCCGCGCCTTTGAGGGCTGGTCGCGCACAACGCCTGCCGAACGCGCGGCGGCGCTTTTGCGCATCGCAGACCGGGTCGAAGCCGAAGCGCAGGCATTTGCCGCGCTGGAGGCGCTAAACTGCGGCAAGCCAATCGGCTGTGCCCGCAACGATGAAATTCCGGCCATTGTCGATTGCTATCGCTTTTTTGCCGGGGCCATGCGCTGCCAACACGGGGCAATCGCCGGCGAATATCTGTCAGGCCACACCAGCATGGTGCGGCGCGATCCGGTTGGCGTGGTCGCCTCAATCGCGCCTTGGAACTATCCCTTGATGATGATGGCGTGGAAATTGGGCCCCGCCATTGCTGGCGGCAATACCGTGGTGTTCAAACCTTCGGAGCAAACGCCGCTGACCGCGCTGAAAATGGCGCATATTCTGGCGGAAGAATTGCCCGAAGGTGTGGTGAGCGTTGTCACTGGGCGCGGACAGACGGTGGGCAGCTATCTTATCAATCACCCCGGCGTGGACATGATTTCTCTGACAGGTGATGTGGCCACCGGCAGGAAGATGCTGGATGCCGCCGCGAAAACCGTAAAACGCACCCATCTGGAACTGGGCGGCAAAGCGCCGGTTCTGGTGTTCGACGACGCTGACATCCCGGCGGTCGTCGAGGGATTGCGGGCGTTTTCCTTTTATAACGCCGGGCAGGATTGCACCGCAGCTTGCCGCGTTTATGCGGGCAAGAAAGTGTATGACAATCTGGTGGCCGATCTGACAGCCGCAGCCGCCAGCATCACGCTTGGTGCCGAGGATGACAGCACCAACGAAATCGGCCCGCTGATTTCGCAGCGCCAGCGCGACCGGGTGGCAAGTTTTGTGAACCGCGCAAAAGAGGTGAACCATATTCAGGTCACGACCGGCGGCGAAGCGATGGAGCAGGGGTTTTACTACAAACCCACCGTGGTGGCTGGCGCGCTTCAGTCTGATGAAATCGTGCGGCGCGAAGTTTTTGGCCCAGTGGTTTCCGTCACGCCGTTTTCTGATGTGGAACAGGCGGTTGAATGGGCCAATGACAGCGATTACGGCCTTGCCTCATCGGTCTGGACCCGTGATGTCGGCCGGGCAATGGCAACAGCGGCGCGGCTGCGCTATGGCTGCACATGGATCAACACCCATTTCATGCTGACCAATGAAATGCCGCATGGCGGTTTGAAGCAATCGGGTTATGGCAAAGATATGTCGGCCTATGCGCTGGAAGATTATACCGTGGTGCGTCACATCATGGTGAAGCACGCATAGCCTTCAGCCCAGATGACGCGCCGCCGCCCGCCCGGCCCATCTGCCGGTGGCCCATGAAGCCGTTAACAGATAGCCGCCCGTGGGGGCCTCCCAATCCAGCATTTCGCCGGCGGCAAACGTGCCGGGAAGCGCCTTCAACTCCAGCCCGTCGGTGACGGCGTCCCAGCGGATGCCCCCCGCCACGGAAATCGCCTCATCCAAGGGGCGCGGGCCGCTCAGCCGGGCGGGAAGCGCCTTGACCGCCTGCACAACATCCATCGCCCGGCCCCATTCCATGACCAGCGCAACCGCGGCAGGCGAAAGACCCAGCTTGCGCAAGCGGTTGGCCATGCTGTCGCCCGGCTTCGTGCGGGCAAGCCGCGCCGCCACTTCGGCAGGGGCGACATCTGCCAAAAGGTCAATCGTCAGGCCCGCCCCTTCGCGCAGGGCGCGGCTGACCGCGTAAATCCCGCCGCCTTCAAGCCCGCGGGCGGAAATGACAAATTCGCCGCGTTCGCGGGCCTCGCCCACAAGCAAGGCCGCCCCTTTCACCGCCTGCCCGAAATGGCGCGCCATATGCGCTGACCAATCCACGGCAAAGCCCATATTGGCGGGTTTCCAAGGCGCAATCACCACGCCCTTTTCGGCCAGAAACGGCGCCCATGCGGCGTCTGCCCCCAGCCGCGGCCAACTCGCCCCGCCCAAGGCCAGCACGGTTACAGCCGGGCGTAAAACCTGCCGTCCCTCGGGCGTGTCAAAGGCCAGCCCGGTGCCGTCAAACCCCTGCCAGCGCCATCTGCTGCGCAGGATTACCCCCATGCCTGCCAGACGCTCCAGCCACGCACGCAACAGGGGCGAGCCTTTCATCGCCACAGGAAACACCCGGCCTGACGAGCCGGTAAACACCTCTTGGCCAAGCCCCCGGCAAAATTCCATCACCGCCTCGGGGCCGAAATCTTCCAGCATCGGGCGCAGACGGTCTGGGCAATCATAGGCGGCCAGAAACGCGGCAAAGGGCTGGTCCTTGGTGACATTCAGCCCGGATTTTCCGGCCATCAGAAATTTACGGGCTGGTGACGGTTTGGCCTCGGCCACAAACACCCGATGCCCGGCCTGGGCAAGCTCCTCAGCCGCCATCAGCCCGGCAGGGCCCGCCCCGATGACCAGCGCCTCAGCCAAGCGTTCCGCCTTTCACTTCGATCACACGGTGCGGATAGGGCATTTTTATCCCGGCCTCTTTCAGCGCGTTCCAGATCGCGAAATTCACCTGACTGGCATATTTGTTCTTGCCATCATCAATGCCTGAAACCCAATACTCCACCGCAAAATCAACGCTGGATTCGCCAAAACCGCGCAATTCGCAATCCGGGGCATCGGGGGCGCGCAAGACAAACGGCAAACCCGCCACCGCGCGTTCAATGATTTCCGGCACCCGGTTGATGTCAGTGTCATAGCTGACACCAAAAGGCGCCTCATAACGATTGGCGCTGCCCTGATCGGAATAGTTCACCACCCGCGTCGTGATGAAATGTTCGTTCGGCACCACGATCCACTTGCCGTCGAAAGTTTCCAGAACACAGGCCCGCGCCGTCATTTTCACGATGGTGCCGCGCTCGCCGCCATCCAGTTCGACATAATCGCCAACGGTGGTTTGGCCTTCTATCAGCAGAATGACACCAGAAATGAAATTGGCGGCGATCTGTTGCAGCCCAAGACCAATGCCAACGCCCAGCGCGCCGCCCAAAACCGCGACGGCCGTCAGGTCGATGCCCATGATCGACATCAAGAGCAGAAAGGCCGCCCCAAAGATTACAAGCTCAACCGCCTTCACGGCCAGTTCGCGGGTGGCCGGGCGCAAGTCTTCCTGTGCCTTGAAATAGCTGGCGCTTTGCCGGTTCGACCAGCTTCCCAGCCAGAACAAAAGCGCCCCGGCAATCACACCACGGATCAGCGCCATCACCGAAAAACGGATGTCGCCCAAGGCAATGACGGTTTCATCCAGCCGGGCGCTGATGTCGTCCAATAGGCCCAGCGCATAAAGGGCGGCCACCGGCAGCAGCACATATTTCCCCAAAAGCCGCAAGAAGCGGTCGGTCAGCACCTCGCGCACGAAGATTCGGGCGGCGATCAGGATGAAAACGCGCTTGCCAAAGGCAATCACCTCGCCAGAGCCGAAGGCGGCCCGCGTCACTTCTTCGCTGATGGCGGTCAGGCCATAGGCCAAAAGCGGCAGGGTCAAAGGCAAAAACCGCAACGCAAATCGGCGGGAGGTGGCCCGCAGGCCCTGCTTTTCCCCCGGATCGAGGAAGTGATTTGCCACGGGCAAAACCCGCAACGTAATCAAGCGCGCCAAAATCGCGGCGATGGCCAAAAGTCCAAATTGCGACCAAGCCGCGGGTGAGCTTGCCCAGTTCATCGCGGTATCGCCCGCACTGTGCAACCAGCCCATCAGTTTTGCGGCAAAATCACCCTGCCCCGCCATCCACCTTACCCCTTGTCAATCGGCACTTTCCGCCCCTCCTGTGGCATTGCAAAGCGGTCGTGGCAAGATGGCCAGACGCCATGCCCCGCTATCGCCCGCGCACCCACCCGCCGGATTTGCCAAACCTTACCGCCAAAGACACCGCAGCATAGGCGGCAAAGCCCAGAGGGTCTTGCACGGCAAGGCGGGCGAGGCCCACTTTCGTAAGGCGCGCTTTGCCTTCATTGGCCAAAAGATAGGGGTAAAGCCGGGCAATCTCGGCCACGCCGGCATCTTGCCTGCGGCGCACGCGAACAAGCGCGGCAAAGCCTTCGATCATCGGCCAATCATACAGGCTTGGAACCTGCACACGTTCGTCTTGGGCAAATTGCAGCCGCACGAAAGTGTCGTCAGAAATCAGCGCGGGAAAATCGCTCCAACGGGCACGGCCGGCAGCATTGACCGCAAAAAGCCCGAAACCCGGCGCAACCGATTGCACAAACGGCAAACGCTGCCAGAACCGGGCATAGACGCGCGTCAATGCCGAATGCGCCGGTGGAATGCGCGGTGTTGCCCCGGCGTAGCGGGCCACGGGCACCGCCAAGGCCGAAGCAAGTTCGGCCATGACATTTGGGCTGACCGTTACATCGGCATCAAGATAGATGCGGCAATCGCCAACGGCGGCGCGGTCACCGGCATTCAACGCCGCAGGCTTCCCCCCCTGCGGCAGATCAAGCACCTGAAACCCCCAGCCCGCCACCTGCGCGGCACGTGCCATTGCCCGCGCCCGATCGGCCGTGGCATCGCGGCAGCCATTGGCCACGACAACCACCTCCGCACCACCGGCAACCGGATGGCTGGCGAAAACTGCGGCCAGACAGGCGGCAATATAGCCTTCTTCATTCGCGGCCGGAATGATGACGCTCAGCAATCGTTGCACCCTTTTACCAATGCCTGCCAACGCGGGTTGTCATCGCCCAAATGCCGCATTGCCCCCCAAGACCCCCATTTCCCCGGATGATACACATCGACGAACGCATTGAAGGGCTGATCCGAAATCAGTGCCCAGCCGGCAAGCAATTCCTTGTAAAGAACGCCCATTTCCGCAGAATAGTTCAACTCTGTAAAGAAATCGGTCAGTTCGGCATCCTCAGCCTGCGCGCCAAAACCCACCACATGTGTGCCGCCTTCATACATGACCAACCGCAAACCCCGGTCGGCGGCAATCGCGGCGTGATAGGGCAGAACCTCGGTCAGAAGCCGGGCCAGAGTGTCGTTCGGATCCCCGGTGACGGAGCCGTCGCGCAATTCGGCGGCGGCGATCTCATTTGCCAATTGATACGGATGGGCGGGATCAGCCGCGCGCGATTTCGTCAGCCATTTTCTGACCTCAGGCGCCTTTTCTTCTGCCCCAAGAAGCGCCGAGAAATAGCCAGTCACCGCATAGGCATCAAAACTGGCGACAGGGGAATTGCGCCCTTCGGCCACGACCAGCGGCGCATCAAGGATCTGGCTCTCAAGCCCCAGCCAGCCGGTTTGCACCGCAACCACCCGGACCAGACGCGCGGGGTTGTCCTTGTAAATATCAGCCCAAATATCGGCCACCTCTGCGGCGCGGCGCGCGTAAAACTGCACCCAAGTGCCCTCTTGGTGCCAAAGGGCCTTGCCTTGTTCCTCGGCCCAGCGGGCCTGCGCGAATTGCCAGTTCCAGACCTCATTCGAATATTCGAGATGCGCAACGCGGCCGGGCTCCAACCCGTCATGGGCTAGAACGGCCCAGTCGCGCACCAGAGCGTCTTCGGCCAGATGGGGAATGTTGAACCAAGGGTCGGCATCCAGTTCATTGGCCAAGGCGATCATCACTTCCATTGGCACACCGATGCGCGCCCAGGAATAGTCAGCAGGCTTTGGCCGGTCAGCGGCGCGGGCCAGCGTGCTGTCGTTGGTGGCCATCCAATCCATGAAACGTATCGCCCGCACCGACCGGATTCGGGCCAGCCAATCGGGGTTGAAAATCGCCCCATGCGCCAATGCCGCGGCCCGGTCTTCGCGCACCAGAACCATATCCCGGATAGGATCCTTCGCGTCTATTGCTGTCAGATTTACAAGAACCGCCCCTTCGCCCGGCACATAATCAAAAACGATCTGCCCACGATCTGCGCGCTGCACCTGCGCCCGGCCTGACAGCTCTACCGCGCCCTGGCCCGCCCATGTCAGCACATAGCGCCCCGCCACCCCCGCGGCATCTTTGGGAAGATCGGTCAGCACCAGCGTTCCGATTGCGGCAAGTTCGGGTGGCAAGGCTTTGGGCCAACCATTGGCATCAAGATAGCCTTTGGCCGCCAAATCCTTTTCCTCCCAACCGCCCCATTGGCCGGGCAGATGGCCAATCCAGGGGCGGGCGGTTTTCATCAGATTCAGGAAGGGCTGCTGCACCGACCAATCATTCACCCCCGCCAACCCCAAAGCCAGATTGCGATTGGTCACGGGGGTAAAACCCGTAACAGGGCGGGCTTGCGGCGGCGGGGGTAAGGCCGGGGCATCCGCTTGTTCCAAATCGCCGGCTGTTGCGGCGGCAATCGCCGGCTTGGGTGCCAGCACGGTTTTTGTTTGTGCAAAACCCGCCACAGCCTGCCATGCCACGCGTTGCAAGGCACGGGCCTGATCATCGCGCAACATGGCTTCCCGGCTGCCCCAACTGCGCGTCAGCTTGGCGGGCAAACCTTCAGGGGTTTTTCCACTAACTGCCGCCGCGATCACCATGGCAACAAAATATTCGCCTTTGCCATTCAGATGGATGTCGTCACTGAAAACCTGATCCAACGCGGTGATGTCAGGCACGGCCCCCGCAGCGATTGCATCATCCAGCCGGGCCAAAGCCTGCCCGGCCGGAATAATTTGCGCATTCTGTCCCGCGGCTTCCTGCCATAACGGCAAATCCTGCACGAGACGTTCGCGCCAAGGCAATTGGGCATCCGGATCATCTGCGGGCGCGGCGGCCGGATTGCGGCTTGGCCATGCTTCAAACAGAAAGACCCGCACATCAGGGTTGGCCTCATGGGCCAGGCCCGCGAATTTTGCCACATTGCCCGCCGTATCCGACCATTGCACATGGCCCGCAATCGGCACCGCCTCGGTCATGACAAGAATGTCGGCTGGCCGTTGGCCAAGACGCGCACGGGCATCTACCCCCTCGGCCTTGGCTGAATTATCCCAGTTATAGCCAAGGCTCGCGCCGTTGATAATCTGGCTTTCAACCAGCGAAGGGCCAATCATCTGGCGCAAGGCTGATTCGGTCAAAGTGGCCGTGTTGCCGCCAAACAGACTGTGGCCAACCATCAACACATCCGCCAAGAACCCGAACACCGACATCGGCCACCTTTACCCTGCACCCGGCCACGATAGCCTGTTCCCCGCCGCCAGACCACCATGTGCAGCACATTTGCACGATCAGCCCAATCGGCACTCGCGCGTGCATTCGCCCTGCGGGCATGGCGAGAATGATCCGCCTTTGCCGCTTCGCCCCCTGTTCTTTGCCTCCATATCTGATAATTGAGCCGGCAAACGACCACAGGCCGGGGGACCAAATGACTCATCTCTGGGTACGCGCCGAACAGCGCCCGAACGAAGAACGCGTCGGCCTGACGCCCGAAGGCGCTGCGGCTCTGATTAAGGCAGGCATCCGGGTGACGGTGGAAAAGTCCTCGGTCCGGGCGATTGCGCTTGATGGCTATGTCGCGGCGGGCTGCGAGATTGCCGAAGAAAACCTTTGGCCCAAGGCCCCGGCAGATGCGATCATCTTCGGGCTGAAAGAACTGCCCGAAGATGGCACGCCGCTGACTCACCGCCACATCATGTTTGGCCATGCCTTTAAAGGCCAGCCGGCTGGGCAGGTCTTGCTCAAGCGGTTCAAGGCGGGCGGTGGCACGCTTTACGATCTGGAATATCTGGTCGATGAAACCGGCCGGCGCGTGGCAGCCTTTGGCTATTGGGCAGGCTATGCTGGCGCGGCGGTTTCGCTGAAATGCTGGGCCGCACAACAGCGCGGCGGCATTGCGGGCGAGGTAAAGAAGGCCGGCTCCAAAGAGGCGCTTCTGGCCGAACTTGGCGCCGATCTGGCGGGCCTGACGCGGCCGCGCGCCATTGTCATCGGCGCCAATGGCCGGGTTGGCACCGGGGCTGCGGATCTGTGCACAGCAATGGGCGTGGCTGTGACCAAATGGGATATGGCCGAAACCGCGAGCGGCGGGCCCTTCCCCGAAGTCTTGCAGCATGAAATTTTCCTGAACTGCATCCTTGCCCGTCCGGGTTGCCCAGTGTTCGTTCCGGCGTCGGCCAAGACCGACCCGGCGCGCAAACTGACGGTGATCGGCGACATCGCCTGCGATCCGACCTCGGATTTCTCACCGATCAAGGTTTATGACCGCGCAACGGATTGGGATGCGCCCGCCCTGCGCGTGGCTGAAAACCCGCCACTGGATGTGACGGCCATCGACAATCTGCCGTCATTGATGCCGGTGGAATCCAGCATCGACTATGCCGCCCAGCTTTTGCCCAGCCTTCTGACGCTGAAGACGCTGGAGCAAAGCGTCTGGGGCCGGGCCAAGGCGGATTTCAACAAGCATACGGCGGGGATGTAGGGCAAATTTCTTCGAAGAAATTTGCAAGAATTATCAATAATTCTTGCGGCCTGCGGGCGGCAAAGCGGAGGGAAAAGCATGACGATTCACTGGTGCGGCACGGGGCTGTCGTCGGGGCCGGGTTTGCGGCGTCTTTTGGAAAACGGGCAGAAGGTGGTGGTCTGGAACCGCACCGTTGAAAAGGCCCGCGACGTGGTGGGCGATCTGACCCAAGACGTGCGCCCCTACAGCCTTGAGGCGCTGACTGCTGCGCTTCAGCCGGGCGATGTGGCCGTGTCGATGCTGCCCGCCGATCAACATGTGGCGATTGCCAAAGCTTGCCTTGCCAAGGGCGCGAACTTTGTGTCTTCCTCTTACATCGCGCCGGAAATGCGGGCATTGGACGACGAATTCCGCGCCAAGGGTCTGGTTTCGGTCAACGAAGTTGGCCTTGACCCCGGCATCGACCATCTGATGGCGCATGATCTGGTGGCCGCCTATCGCGCCTCGTCGGCTTATCATGTCGATAACGTGCTGTCGTTCGTATCTTATTGCGGTGGCGTGCCGAAGATCCCGAATCCCTTCCGCTACAAGTTTAGCTGGGCACCCGCCGGGGTGTTGAAAGCCCTGCGCTCACCGTCGCGTAGCCTGAGGAACTTTAGCGAATTGCGCGTGAACCGGCCTTGGGATGCGGTCACGCGCTATGACGCGCCCTTGCCGCAGCCAGAGAGTTTCGAGGTTTATCCGAACCGCGACAGCTATCCGTTCATGGAAGACTATCGCTTTGATAAGGCATGGAAAGTGCGCGACTTCGTGCGCGGGACCATCCGCCTTAACGGCTGGGCCGAAGCTTGGAGCCCGATCTTCCGCGAAATCGAGGGGCTGGAAGGTAAATCGGACGCCGAGATCAACGCTGCGCTGAATGCTCGGGCCGATGCGCTTTTGGTTGAAAACGCCTATGCGCCAGGCGAGCCGGACCGGGTGGTGCTGTTCGTCAGCCTGAAGGCCGAGCGCGACGGGCGGGCGGTGTTTGACCAGACTTGGGCGATGGACGCCTGGGGCGATGCGCGCGGCTTGGCCATGGGGCGGCTGGTTTCGGTGCCGGTATCGCTGGCGATTGAGGCCGTTCTGGCCCGCGAGTTCACCGCCGGGGTCCACGCCGCGCCGCATGATCCGAAGCTGATCGAGAAATTCCTGGGCGAAATCAGCCACCTTGCGCAATATATGTCGCGGGTTGACCATTTGGCCTAAAGGCATTGCGGCCGGGCAATCCGTTTGCCCGGCCCCTACCAAATAGGAACCGCCCTACGGCAGGGGGCTAAGCCATAAAGCGCACCACTATTACATTGATTTTTATTCTTTTTCGTAGAAATTTTAACGCTTTTCAGAAAACTGAGCGTGCAATTCGCATGACTGCCTACGCATCACAAGGCGATTGCTCGGGTGGCTTCATGGCCACAGCCTCAAAGCTTTTGTCTGGGAAATATCGCGCCTAAGTGCCGCGCCAGGGCAGCTACCGCTCGCACACGATAGGCGTCCAAGGTTCCGCTGTTGATGTAGATCGAGCGGCAGTGCGTGGCGTAGTCCCCCGCTACGCAATTATACCAAACTGCTCCACCTGCTTTTGCACAGGGCTGTGAATTAATGACCGAATTGGTTTTCAGCAGCGTGGACTGCATATTTCTTTTAGTAATGCCCGGCTGCAAATACCCTTTGGATAGTGTGTATATCCTTTACCCAGCTACCGAATAACCGTTCAGCTCGCTAACAGGGCTTGAGGTAACCCAATGACCGAACCCCTTTATGTGCAATTTGCCATGTTGCTTGCCGCGGCATTGCTTATTCCAACCTTTGTATTTCTGGCGCATGGTGTTCATCACCGCAATATGCGGTTCTGGTGGGTTGCGGCCGTGTCCTATTCGGGACTGCTTATTGGGGCAGCCCTCGGTGCGCTTCGAACATGGTTGCCGGGAATTGTGACCGTTTTGGTTTCGAATATTCTTATTGGTGGCAGCTATTTTTATTGCCTTCGCTCTTTGCGCTTGATCAAGGATGAATGGAGGTTCAACCGCATTGACGCCCTGCTAACGTCGACATTTCTGATAGGCTTTGTGGCTCTATACATATTCGGCAACAGCTACCCGCATCGGGTTGCGCTTGTGTCATTGCATATAGCGTTGGTTTCCCTGATCGTGCTTATTGTCGCGCTACTTCGAAAGGGGCGCATCAGCCCTATGGGGGATGCAACCCTCGCTTTCTTTGGTGTTGGCAACATCCTTGTGGCCTCGATCCGGTCCGTGAGCGCGCAAATGTCGGATCCTCCTTATATGCTTAGTCTTGAAGTTTGGGATCCGATCTTTTTGGTAGCGTCCGTCAAGATGGTGTAATTTCCCAGATGGCCTGAGGTCATGATCAGGCGGCTTTCGTGGTTATGCTGAGAATGGGGTCGATCTCCTCCTTGTCGATCTGAGCGAATGCCTCG
>Ga0172373_10003033_pt1 | contig 25006 bp, 9 predicted proteins | sample Lak10m_2_FD_114546 | JGI IMG/M metagenome (GOLD analysis project Ga0172373, IMG submission 114546) | Freshwater microbial communities from Kabuno Bay, South-Kivu, Congo - kab_092012_10m | ecosystem: Environmental > Aquatic > Freshwater > Lake | place: Democratic Republic of the Congo: South-Kivu...
ATGACGAAACTTTAGGCATTGCTATAAAAAATGAAAAATATAGATATAGTGAGTTCAGTGGAGTATACAAGGTTATCATTGTAGAAAATGTTTTTCAAAAAGGTGAATTTACTCAAACTTTGGACTTAGTTAAGTTATTTTATGATCAAGACGGAAAAGAAATTCCTAGTATATATCAAAGAATAGATTCGCTGGCTCAGAATTCTTTAGTGCCTACAGCAAGATTACAAAGTGTCAGATATTCAGGCCCCAGTGTTAATTTAGCAGCAGTTCGTTCTAGTCAATTGCAAAATGTTCAAACTGCTGTACAAGGTGCAGTAAACGGTGTAAATGGTATTGTACAATCCGCTAGTGCGATTAACAAAATAGGACAACAAATATTAAATCAAGCAGTTGGTAAAGCAGTGGGGCAAGTTGTAGGAAAAAGTGTAGATTTTCTAGCTAAAGCAGGTAAAGATTTTATAGCTGATCTTACATCAGTTAAAGTTGACCCTGCGGTATTTGATTTAGAAGATGCTGCATTAGGGCAAGCATTTTCACAAAACCTAGCGGATGCAACTCCAGAGCTTTATCCAGACTCTTGGAGTGAATTTTCCGATTTTTCTGACGTTGCTGGCCAGAGCTTAGGTGATTTAGCCGATTTAGATTTAGGTGACTTTAACAACTTAGATATTGGATTTTTATAAATTGAGAACAATGAATGTCTATTATTAAACCATACCAAGGCAGTAAAAATCAAGAATTTTTGGATAGAAGTAAATCGGAATTTCCAGAAATTTCGGGTATTTTTATCGGTGTAGTAAAACAACATATACCTAACACTCGAAGCGGTAGGTTTTGGGTTTATATACCCCAGGATGGCGGAGCAGATCCCGACAATCAAACAAGCTGGAGAATTGTAAGTTACGCTAGTCCTTTCATGGGCACAACTCAGGGTGCAGGATCCGAATATACGAATTCTTTGGGACAGGAGAGCAATACTTTTAGTAGATCTTCGCAGAGTTATGGTTTTTACATGTCACCACCAGATATAGGTAGTCAAGTCTTGTGTTGTTTTATACCAGGAAATATAGAAGGATATTGGTTTGCTTGTGTAAATTCTAGTGTGACAAGGCATATGGTCCCGTCGATTGGATGTGTTCCAGTAAACGAAATTGATCCATTTAGTATTCAAGAATCCGGATTGGCAGAATTATTAGATCCTGGACTTAGTTATCCAGTGGCTGAGGCTAATGAAAAATGGGCCGGGGTTTATAAAGAAAAATATATTCCCAGCATTCCAAAACCTTTGCATATTCCACAAACTATAAATTTAATCAAGACCGGATTAATCAGCGATCAAATACGTGGGGCAATTAGTAGCAGTAGTCAAAGAGATCCTATAAGTGCTGTGTTTGGATTTAGTACTCCTGGTAGACCTTGGCAAAATCAAGATCCGGCAAATGATCCGGGACTTAGAAACAAATTATTATCGGGTGATTTTAATCCACAAGATTTTAACGTAACAACAAGAGTGGGGGGTCATAGTTTAACTTTAGATGATGGCGATATCTACGGCAAAAACAATATGGTAAGATTGCGGACCGTGGGTGGCAATCAAATCATAATGAGCGATAGCGAAAATTTAATTTATGTCAGTAACAGTCAAGGTACTGCTTGGATAGAACTAACAGCGCAAGGTGACGTTCTTGTATATGGGGCTAAAGATTTAGCTGTAAGAACTCAAGGCAACATACAAATGCACAGTGATCGAAGCATTAATTTTAATGCAGGCGGTAACTTTAGTATAAATGCCGAAGCAAGTGTCAGGATTCAAGCTCAAATTGTTCAAGCAAGCGCAGAAACATTTTTAAATTTATATGGTAAGCAAACGCAAATAAAAGGTCAAAGCAGCACGGGGATTTTGTCTGGTGGGTCGATGCAAATAAAATCCGGCGGAGCTATGTTGTTAAATGGAGCAAAAATTGCATTAAATGGCGAAGGCGGCGGCGGCGCTGTAGGTGCACCTCAACCTATTAAGCAATATAATTTGCCTGACACGATTATTAATAACAATAGGTGGGAAGCATATCCAGATTTAATTCAATCTATTAACAGTGTTGTTCCTACTCACGAACCTTACATCAGAGGTAACATTGCAGTTGAAGCTGCCACACAAACTGCAATTCAGGAATCATTAGCTTTTGATATTAATGGGAGGCCCATTAGCCCACCAGTTAATTTAAAAAATATAGGTCCCAAACAAGCAGAAAATAATTTGATAAACAATCCTGCTCCCAGTGGGGAATTCATTTCACAACCTTCCCCTACTGCTGGAATAGGTGAACTAGGTACATCAGACGTGCAGGCTTTTATGGCACAGTATGGGTATAGTTCTTCAAACAACGATTACACAGCATTAGATTCTACAGGACAGGTAGGAAAATATGCTTTGACTACTTCGGATCTCGTGTCACAAGGATACCTAATAGAAGGCACTCCGCAAACTAAAGAAGCATTGGAAAACCCCAATAACTGGATTGGAAAAAACGGAGTAAACAGTGTTGAAAACTTTTTAAATAGTCCTGCACTGCAGGAAAGAACTATGTATGATGTTACAAGGCAAACTTATGCTGATTTAGAATCGTCCGGATTAATTTCTGCCTCAACATCAAAAGAGGATGCTGCGGCACTATTAGGTGCGGCAAAAAAATCAAATGTAGACACAGTTTTTCAATGGGTTACACAAGGAACGGCAGTGGACAATTCGATTATAAATTCTTATAACTCATCTAAGTACAGCATCACTCAAGTTCCCGTAATAGAAGAAAGCAATCGAAGTAAAATAGGAAATTAACGCTATGGCAATGTATAACGGTTTTAGTACAGTAGATAATATAAAAAAATATCGTTTAACTGATTTTGATCTGGTAAAACGTGACATTCAAAATCATTTTGCGATTCGAAGAGGCGAAAAACTTATGAATCCTGAATTTGGCACTATTATATGGGATATGTTGTTCGAACCATTGTCCGACGAAACTAAAAATGTTATCATTCAAGACGTGAAAAAAATTATCGCTAATGACCCCAGAGTAGCGGCCAATAATGTTTTAGTAACCGAGTTTGATAGAGGAATTCAAATTGAAATTGAGTTAATTTACATATCAACCAGTCAAGTTGGGACCATAATAGCAAAATTTGATCAAGCTAATTCCCGTCAGTCTTTATTGGCATAAAACTATTAGATTATTACCCAATAAATATTAATAAAGAGATTATAATGGCAGGCACAACACGACAAAACAGTTTATTAGTCAATCAAGATTGGACAAGAGTATACGAAAGTTTTAGAAACGCTGACTTTCAAAGCTATGATTTTCAAACTCTGAGAAAGTCGATGATAGATTACATCAAAATCTATTATCCTGAAAATTTCAATGATTACATAGAATCCAGTGAGTATATAGCATTAATAGACTTAATTGCATTTTTAGGCCAAAGTTTAGCATTTAGGACTGATTTAAATGCAAGAGAAAACTTTTTAGATACTGCAGAACGTAGAGACAGTGTTCTGAAATTAGCCAGACTAATTAGCTATAGCCCTAAAAGAAATCAACCCGCCACAGGTTTTATAAAATTTGATAGCATACAGACTACAGAAAGATTAAAGGATAGCAACGGAATTGATTTAACTAATCTTATCGTAAAATGGAATGATCCAACCAATGTTAATTGGTATGAACAATTTGTGACTATTATTAATTCGTGTTTGCCAAGAAATCAACAAATAGGAAAACCTGCAAATAGCCAAGTTATTGCCGGCGTGACTAATGCAGAGTACAACATTAACCTACCCTCGAATGCATTACCAGTTATCCCATTTAGTTCATTGGTGGACGGGGCAGCATTAACTTTTGAAGCAGTCAGTGGTACTAGCATAGGTAGAGATTACATGTATGAAGCTAGTCCGGGTCCAGGCGTTCCTTTAAACATCATATATAAGAATGATAACTTAGGAAATTCCAGCAACAACACTGGGTTTTTCTTTTATTTCAAACAAGGTATATTACAAAATCAGGATTTTGTATTTGATGAAAGCGTTCCTAATAATTTAGCAAGCATTAATGTAGACAACATTAACAATTCTGACGTTTGGTTATATCAAACAAATAATTTTGGAATTTTGTTAGACGAGTGGAATAAAATACCTGCGGTTGTGGGCACAAACATCATATACAATAATAATGCACCTAAAAAGAGTTTTCAAATTAATTCTCGTGCAGGGGATCAAATTGATTTGGTATTCGGTGATGGCACGTTTGCCGAAGTTCCAGTGGGCAGTTTCAGAACTTATTTTAGAACAAGTATAGGATTAAACTATACAATTACGCCGGATGAAATGTCTAATATTAGTTTATCTATACCATATATCAGTAAATCAGGTAAAATTGAAACTATTACAGTTGTAGCAAGTTTAAAGTATACTGTAGCAAACGCAATTGCTAGAGAAAGTTTGACTGAAATAAAAACAAAAGCTCCGCAACTTTATTACAGTCAAAATCGTATGATAAATGGGGAAGATTATAACACTTTTCCATATAGCAATTATAGTACCATCAGTAAAGTTAAAGCAGTTAACAGAACTAGTAGCGGTGTTAGTAGATACTTGGATGTTCTTGATACAACCGGAAAATACAGTAGTACTAATATTTTTGCTGAAGATGGTATAATTTATAAAGAAGATTTTTTGCCTAGTTTTACTTTTACATTCACAACTACTTCAGACATTAATAGAGTTATCGAAAATCAAGTTTTGCCTTTAGTGCGTGGAAAACCTATCCTTCATTTTTATTATGAAAATTTTTCTAGGTTTAATTTAAATTTGGCGTGGACTAAGATAACCACAGGATCTAACTCATCTACAGGATATTTTGGAAATCAAGTTGCCGTCGGTATAGGTGTAGCGCCGCCAAATAATTATATTACTGAAGGCAGTGTAGTTATTTTTAGCCCAGGCACGGGTAAGTATTTTAATTCAGCAAACGAAATAGTAGATTTACCCGCAAATGGACTCATACCTCAAAATGGGCAATCTTTGTTGTATGCTACTGTGGTGCAACTTGTGGGATCAGGAAATCAGGGAGTATTATCAAATGGGCAAGGTCCGGTGACACTGAGTGAAAACATGCCAACTGGAGCTATTGCTATAAATGTTTTTCCTGCGTATAACAACAGTTTTACTAGAGATTTTAAAACTAAACTTATTAGTAATATTCAAAATTATTTAAATTTTGGTATCAGATACAGTCAAAATACAAAAACCTGGGAAATAGTTGATAATGTAGACTTAAATTTAACAAGCCCATTTAGCTTAGAATTTCAAGGTGATACCACAGGGCAATCAAGAGATTCCAGCTGGTTATTGGTGTTTACCGTTAATAGTGCTACATATACTGTTCAATCTCGGGGATTAAACTTTATATTTGAAAGTGTTAGAGAAACACAATTTTATTTTGAAAATCAAAATAAAATTTTTGATCCAGTAACGGGATTTACAGTAAATGATAGTATCAACGTATTAAGGATAAATGGCAATGCTAACACTGGACAACCGTTGCCAGAAAATTATCTTTGGTTTGTGTATGATCAGATTGTAGAAAGTGATGGGTTTGTTGATGCTAGTAAAGTATTAGTGACTTATAGTGATCAAAATGATAATGGTGTTCCAGATGATCCTGATATTTTTCAAAATCTTGTTATGCCTATAAAAACTGTACTCGCTACTGCTGTTCTATTTACTACCGTCTCCGGACAACGAGTTTATACACAATATTTGAAGCTTTTTCAAAACGGGCAAATTTTTTATGATTCCAGCACTGAAATCTACTATGAATTAAGTATTAACCCAAATATTTCGTTGTCTGCTATTACTGAAGCAGAGGCAACTAGAAAATTTGTGTTTTTTAAATCTGTAAATGGATATAATAATTTTATCACCTATGAACCTATTGAGCCTGGAATTGTAAACGTAAGTTTTTCTATTAGATCAACCATAGTGGCAAATATTAATAATTACGAAATAGGGCAAGTATTTTATGCTTGGAAAGATAACGCTTTTTATCAAATACAAACAACAGGCACTAGTAAAAATTTAGTAACAATTACAGACTATAGAGTAAGAATTGGTAGACCAGATTTATATTTTCAATACAAACATAATGCTCCCGGAAATAGAAGAATCGATCCTAGTCCCAGTAATCTAATAGATTTGTATATTTTAACCAAGGAATATGAAACAGCATATAGATCTTGGGCCATAGACACTACCGGCACAGTGCAGGAACCGGAAAAAGAAACATCAGAAACTTTGAAATTATCTTTTGGCGATTTAGAAAATTATAAAGCACTAAGTGATGCATTGATTTACAATCCTGCCAAATTTAAACCTTTATTTGGTAACAAAGCAATTCCTGAATTACAAGCAACTTTTAAAGTTGTTAAAAATTCTAATATTAATTTAACTGACAGTGAAATACGCAGTCAAGTTCTCACATATATTAATGCCTTTTTTGCTTTGGGAAATTGGGATTTTGGAGAAACATTTTATTTTACTGAACTGGCTACCTACATTCAACAAGGGCTAGCTCCTAATATAAGCAGCATATTAATTGTCCCCAATAGCACTAATCAAATTTATGGATCTTTGCAGCAAATAAGCTGTGAACCAAATGAAATATTAATCAGTGCTGCAACTGTGGAAAATATAGAAATAATTCCTGCAATTACTGCATCCTTGTTAAACCTCCAAACAAACGCGGTAAATAGTATAATTACTTGATGAAATAATATGGCCAACACTAAGACAGTAAATTTTTTACCAGCAGTTTTTCAGACTGAAACAAATAAAAAGTTTTTAAATGCTACCTTGGATCAGTTAGTAACTGAGCCCAATCTTGTAGCTATAAATGGCTATGTGGGAAGAAAATTTGCTCCTGGATTTGAAAATATATCTACGTATATCATTGAACCCACTGCAACAAGAGCAGATTATCAATTAGAACCTGCTTACATTGTTAAAAATTCTGTCACAGACACCGTAGAATATGTAGTTACCTATCAAGAACTATTAGATAAAATTAACTATTTCGGTGGTAATGTAGACAATCAAGACACTTTATTTCAAAGCGATTACTACAGTTACAATCCTCGAATCAATGCAGATGCTCTTATAAATTTTGGAGATTACTATTGGATACCTAATGGTCCTACTCCGGTGTTAGTGGGAGCAGGTCAGGTTCAAATTGAGAGAACATTTTATGTTTATCCAGAAGCAAGTTTAAATGTTTACAATCTGAGTGGATTTGGAACTACACCTAATCCTGACATAATTTTAGCCAGAGGGGGGAATTATCAATTTAAAATTAATCAGCCTGGTAAAAAGTTTTACATTCAAACTTCGCCAGGATTATCGGGAGTCAGTGATCTAACAAACTTAAGTACCAGAGAGATTTTAGGTGTAGACGTTAACGGAGTTGAAAACGGTACACTGTACTTTAATGTTCCTATAGCAACTGCGCAAGATTTTTATATAAACATGCCTGTAGTGCAAACTATAGATTTAGTTAGTCCTGTTGCGTATAAAGATCTACAAGGTAAATTTTTATCAGAAATTAAAAGTTTATATAATGGAATCGACGGGCAAGTCTCTAATCTTAACGGCAAATTTGTAATTTTTGCAGTGTCAGGCAACAGTGATGCAGACTGGACTGCAAATAGTGTGACCGTTCCCACATCGCAGCGATACGGTATTTGGAACATTATATTAACACCGTCGGGTAATGATTTTATAATTAATCTTGCATATTATGCAAATATTCCAGTAAACAATAAAGTCATTGTTTTATCGGGAATTGAATATGGTAATACTGAATGGTTTAAAAATATAGATATAGTGTTAGAAAAAATTCCAGTTATAACTGCCCCGTTAGATACCCTTTACTATCAAGACAGCGAAGATGCAGCTCAATTTGGAATTATAAGAATCGTTGATTCTTCGACTAGTTTAATTAACATTAATACAGAAATTTTAGGTAAAACTAATTATGTAAGCCCTAATGGTGTAACATTTACTAACGGTCTTAAAGTACGATTTGATGATAAAGTTTTGCCCGCGGACTATCAAAATAAAGAATATTATGTAGAAGGGGTAGGCACTGCAATAAGATTAATAGCAGTAGACGATCTTATAGTAGGGTATTCGGGAACTATCACAACTTTTGAACCCAGTAATTATTTTACTTTGTACAGTAATGTATCATTGAATTCTGCAAGAGATCAACTTAGAATTAAGTCAACGGATTTGGCTAGTCAACCTAATCTTGCAATTGGCAATTTTCCAAATAACATTAACAATAATTATATAGTTGAGCAGCAAATTGATGTTACAATACCTCTGAGAGCAGGAAAAAATCAACCAGGCGAACATGAAGATTTTACTTTTAGTAATGCCACAGTGGCAGTGACGCTACCAGGTATTCCAATCAAAGCAATTAGTAATGGAGCTTATGTTCCTGCCAGCGACGGATCGAAATGGTATTATGATACAAATACAGTAAATATAAATGGTCGAGACCAGTATGGTGGAAATGTTTTTGACTTTGGAGAATATGCTTACACCAATGGCAACTTTATTAGTGGTAATGCTTGGGCTAACGTATCGGGGTTTGAAAACGGATTTGTTGGCACAAACGGTCACAGTAAAATAATAGGCATAGCTTTAGACGGGTATCCTATTTATGGTCCTTATGGGTACACTAGTCCGTTAGATAGCACAAGTGGTATAAGAAAATTAAATAGTGGATACATTTTTAGTGATTCAATCAATTCAATTTATAGACCCCCTTCAATAAAGGTAACTTTAACAGCAGAAATAGTCAATAGTTCAACTATTAGTGTTTCGTCTACTAACGGACTTAATCCTGGAATGTCTATTAGCACTGTTATCATTAATGGTATAATTCAATCACTGCCTAATAGATATATCATAAACAATGCATTAAAAACTGCCGAAGGTTTATCGAATTATCCTGGTAATTTCACGGTCTTGTTAAACGGAAACGTGACCTATCCAGCAGGAACTGAGATAGTATTTTCTTTTGCACCAGGTTCTTTTATTCAAGACTATATTCATCAGACACTTGTAGATCCGTCGGCAGTCACGGATTTAGATATTTACAATGGTAGATATTGTGTTACTCCTGAATTTCCAAATGGTACCTATGCTTATTTTGTGACTGATTTTTATCCATATGTTGTTGGGCCGAAATTTTACGGTAGTACATTTTTAGATATAGATCCATCTCTGGCAGATCCGGATTATATTCTTATTAGCAGAGCAAGTATTGATTTAAACCCTTGGACAAGACGCAATCGTTGGTTTCATAAATCTGTGTTAGAAGCTACAACTGCTTATACAAACATTGAACAATCTATTATACCCCAAGCAAGAGCAAAACGCCCTATTATTGAATTTGACGCAGACTTGCAATTAATAAATTTTGGAAGGAAAAGCAAGCAACCGGTTGATTTATTTGACACTCAGTTCACTAATCCATTTCTTAGTGTCCAAGGCCAGTTAGAAGGATTTTTTATAGACGGTATCAAATTAATTCAAGGAATGAGAATAATTTTTTCTTTAGATCAAGATCCTTTGTCTAAAGGTAAAATTTATGTAATTGATTTTGAAAATATCGATGATACTGGCAATAAAATAAAATTAATTGAAGCAAATGACACAGTTGTCGATGAATTTTATGCGGTTAGTGTTCTAAATGGCAGAAATAATCGAGGAAAAACTTATTGGTATACCGGTGCTGTTTGGAATTTAGCACAGCAAAAAACTAGTTTGAATCAACCTCCTTTGTTTGATGTATTTGATGAGGACGGAGTTAGTTTCAGTGACATTTCAAAATATCCATTAATTAATTCAGAATCTAATTTTACAGGCACTAAAATTTTTAGTTATAAAATTGGCTCAGGGGCGGCGGATCCAATTCTGGGGTTTAGTTTAGCATACAAAAATTTTAATAACATTGGCGACATTGAGTTTTATAATGATTTTGATAATCAAATATTTGAATATAAAATTGATAAAACAAATTATAGAAAAAACGTCAATGTAGGTTTTTTACATAAAAATAATGACGATGCGGGATTTTCAAAAGTCAATGGTTGGACTAACAGTAACAGTCAAACAAGACAAATGCAAAATTTTGCATTTACATTTGATGGTATTAATAATAATTTTCTAATAGATGTTAGCCCGGAATTGCCAACTACCAGACCTAATTTTACGGTTTATATTAATTTTAAAAAACTAGATTCGAATAGTTATCAACTTTACAACATACCTGGCAATCAAATTCAGTTAATTATTAAACCCAATCGCATGACTAAAGGCAGTCGTGTCGATGTATTAGTCTATAGCAATCAAGTTAGTAAATTTGCGTTTTATCAAACTCCGGTTAATTTAAATCTTAATGCACAAAATCAAAAACTAGAATCGCCAACTTTAGGCGAAATGAGAAACCATATAGGTGAATTAGCACAAAACAATTTACGATTTTTGGGGGATTATCCTGGAACAAGTAACCTCAGAGACTTGTTTGTTGAAAATCAACCTGGCACAATTTTAGAACAAAGTGCCCCGTTAAGTTATGCTATGTTGTTTTTATGCAGTGAAAAATTTAATTTTTATAATGGGTTAAATTACGCATTACTTGAATACACTAGATTTAAAAACAAATTTATTAGCCTTGCAGGATTAATGCAGAATATAAATTCAGCTGATCCAATTGGTGCAGTTGATACTATTATTAAACAAATCAATATCATTAAGGATAAAACTTTTCCATGGTATTATAGTGGAATGGTTCCTTACGGCGACAATAAAACAACTATTCAATATCAAATTTTTAATTCGTTACAAAGAAATTATGAAATATCTACAATTTATGATCCAACCGAATTAAACAATAAAGCAATACTTGTTTACTTAAATAGCGAACAATTATTGTATGGCCGAGATTATGAATTTTTAACTACAGGGCCCGGCATCACAATTAAAGATAACGTAGTGTTAACCATTGATGATGTTTTAGATATAATAGAATATAATAACACCGACGGAAATTGGATTCCCGAAACTCCAAGTAAGTTAGGCCTTTATCCGAAATTTCAACCTGAAATTTATATAGATTATACATATTCTCAACCTACTACATTTATTAAAGGGCATGACGGAAGTTTGACTCCTAGTTTTGGAGATTTTAGAGATCAAATATTACTAGAACTTGAAAAAAGAATTTACAACAATATCAAAACTGAATACAGTGATAAACTGGTAAATTTATATGATAGTATACCTGGCAAATTTAGATCTACCGGTGTTAATTTAAATGAATTCGATCAAATTTTAAGTAAATTTTATTTAAGATGGGCATATCTTAATAATTTTAATTATACTAACAATGTCAGTTATGAAAACGATTCTCCCTTTACTTACAATTATTCTGGAAGTTTAGACATAATTGACGGTGATAATTTACCAGGGTCCTGGAGGGCTTGTTATAGATATTTTTACGACTGTGAAACTCCACATTTAACACCATGGGAAATGTTAGGATTTAGTGAAGAACCAAGTTGGTGGCAAGACGAATACGGACCATCTCCATATACTTCTGGTAATAAGATTCTTTGGACTGACTTACAAAATGGTTATATTGCACAGGGAAGCAGACAAGGTACCGATCGACGATTCGTTCGTCCTAATTTACTAAATTTTATTCCTGTCAATGACAACGGGCAACTACTAACACCGTTAGGTGTTATTACAAACAGATTCGATTCTAGTACATTTGATAGAAGTTGGTCTGTTGGGCAAATGAATCCTATAGAAACTGCATGGCGTAAAAGTAGTGAATACCCTTTTGCAGTTCAATTTGCAATGGCACTGATAAAACCAGCAAAATATTTTTCCTACGGTATTAACACAAACAGTTATCGGTATAATGCGGATCTTGATCAATATTTAATTAATATTAACAATCAAAGGTTAAATCAACAACTAATTGCTGTTAATGGACCAATTGAAAACGGTGTTGTGAACAGAAATACAGGATATATTAATTGGATTGGCGATTACCTAATAGGCCAAGGTGCTAATAATTTGTCAGAGTTAACACATTTTGTAAAAGATTATAATTTGCAATTAACTTATCGTATAGCGGGATTCAGTGGAAAACAATATTTAAAAGTTTTAGCAGAACAAAACAGTCCTTCTAGCACCAATACAAATATTATAATTCCTGATTCAAATTTTGATTTAGTATTGCATAAATCTGCGTCATTCCAAAATGTAAGATATAGTGCAATGATCATCGAGAGGGTTCAGAATGGTTTCAGAATTTCGGGTTATGATCCTGAAAATTCCTTTTTTACTATAGTCCCTCCGATGACAACAGGTAAAAAATCTGCTATTAAGGTGTTAGACCGCGCAGTTGATTATTATTCAGAATTCACAAATTTTAAACTTGATATTCCTTATGGAACAGAGGTACAAACTTTGCAACAAATTGCAAATATCATCTGCGGATACGAAAGATATTTGTTATTGCAAGGATTCAGATTTGGATTTTTTGATGATACGTTAGGACAAATCAAAAACTGGAGTCTTAGTGTTAGAGAATTTTTGTTTTGGGCTCAACAAGGGTGGAGCAATAATAGCGTAATAACATTGAGTCCTGCGTCGAATTATTTAAGTTTTTACAATTCTACCGCTGCGGTAGACACCATTTCTAATCAAGTTAATGGTAGTAAAATAATAGATCAAAATTTTAAGATCGTGGACTCTGGAAAATTTTCAGTAAATAGGGAAAACGGTTATTTGTGGTTACAATTAGCAAGCACAACCGATTTAATTGGTTTTGTTTCCCTGGACGTGGTGCAGTATGAGCATGCACTAGTATTTGATAACAAAACCGAATTTAACGATATAATCTATGATCCTATTTCTGGACAACGACAATACAGATTAAAATTAGTGGGATATAAAACCGGAGATTGGACAGGCGCACTAAATCCCAATGGTTTCATATATAGTCCGCCAACCGTAGATTTATGGCAAATGAATAAAGATTATCTCCGCGGAGATCTAGTAGAATATAAAAGTTTTTATTATACAGCCAGTTCTAACTTACCCGGATCCCCCACATTTGATTTCAAATCTTGGATCCCAGTAGATAAAAACAAAGTTAAATCTGGTCTTTTGCAAAACTTTGCCAAAAATGCACAAGTTGGCGAAACTTTTTATCGAGTCGAGGGAATAAATTTAGAAAGCGAATTTGACAAATATTCATTGAGCCTAATAGGGTTCAGGAATCGTAGTTACTTGTCTGATTTAGGATTAAATGATTCCAGTCAGGTGCAATTTTATCAAGGATTCATAAAAGAAAAAGGCACTTTAAACTCTATCAATGCCTTAGGTAGTGTATCGTTAGGAAGACAAGATTCAAGAGTTGATGTGTTTGAGGAATGGGCTTTCAGAGTAGGAAGCTACGGAAGTTTAAACACAAATCAATCTGTTGATATTGTATTATATGAAAATTATACATTAAGTAATCCTACAAGTTTACAAGTCAATGATAGCACATCTGTAATTTACAATTCGTTACAAGAAGAAAAAAATGGACTATACAAATATACTAAATTGCCCTGGGGAAGTCCATTTTTAATTAACAGAAACATTAATAGTAATTATATAGGCGATATACAGACAGCAGGTTATGTGAATTTAGAAGATATCGATTATACAATATTTGATTTAAATGATACTGCTAAATTAAATGTAAGTTTGTCGTCTATAGGAACAGGGTCTGTAATTTGGGTAGCCAAAGATTATAATCAAAGATGGAATGTTTATCGAGTAAATGAATCTTCTGCAAAAATAATAAGCGTAACTAATGCGTTGAATCAAAGAATTTTAATCACAACTGACAGGTCTCATGGGCTATCCTTAGATGACACAGTAATGCTATCAAATTTAAAAAGATTTAATGGATTTTATAGAGTTACTGCTGTAAACGGTTTAACACAGTTCACAGTAACCGTAGTAGTTAATTTGTCGGGTTTTAGTACCAGTTCAGAAAATGGTGTTTTACAAAAACTTGTTAGCTTGAAAATTGAAAGGCAAACAGATATTGATTCTATTAAACCACTTGCAGGGTGGGTAACAGAAGATAAAATTTGGGTTAATCAATATAACTCTGACAAAAACTGGGCTGTATATGAAAAATCTCAACCCTGGGTTTACGATATTGCACTTCCTAAATCTATTTTAGAAAATAACAGTGCTTTTGGAACAGCAGTTGCAATTAGTAGTGATAATAAATTTGTAATTGCAGGCATGCCAGGATATAACAATAATGTTGGCGCTATTACTAACTATGCTATTAATTATGCAGACGATCTAGTAGAAAATTTAACACTATCTACATTTGCAAATAATGCTTTGGGGTTAGGATCTAGCGTAGATACCGGTATTGATTTTGTAGTATCAGGTGCGCCCGATAGTGATAATTCCATTGGTTATACTTTTGTTTATATCAAAGATGAATTTGGATCAATAACTGAAACTCAAATTTTACGACCAAATGTAAACACTACAGGAAAGTTTGGTTATAGTATATCAATGAGTAATGATGATCGTTGGTTATATGTAGGTGCACCACAAGACGATAAGATTTATGTTTATGCATTGAATGTAAATCGTTTAGTTGCTAACACAAGTTTTGTAGCAGATGGTACATCGTCAAATTATATTTTATCTTTCGCACCAGACGACGCAGAAAGTATTATTATTAATTCTGCAACACAAACTTTTGTTCCGTATAAAGATTATTATGTAAATGAGTCTGAAATAATATTTCAGACTGCGCCTGCAGCAGGGACTATGACCGTAGTTCAAAAAGTTGGGTATAAGTATTTCACAGAATTAAATGGGACACCAGGATCAGAATTTGGTAAAAGTATAACTACCACAATAGCAGGTGATCAAGTAGTTATAGGGGCACCCAAAGCAAACATCACAATAGCTGCAAATACTTATGTGAACACTGGTGAAATACAAATTTATGATCGCAGTATTGATAGTTTTTTAGTACAAACCGACGATCAAATTAATTTTCAAATAAGAAATACTATTTCTGCATTTACAAGAGTATTCATTGACAATGAAGAAAAGTATAATGGAGTTGATTGGGTATCTTTTGGTCCTTCAGTGATACAATTCATAATACCTCCTGGCATTGGAAAAATTGTGTCAATTGAAACAAATATTTTCAGTTTAATAGAAAAAAACAATTCTTCAAACCCTACACAACTACAAGAATTTGGATTTAGTGTGGATATTTGTAATAATAGCTGCAGCATTTTTGTAGGAGCACCATTTAATTCTTCTGTTAACTTGTTTAATGGTTGTGTATATCGATTAGTTAATAAAGGCAAAGCATACGGCAATGTGACAGGAACTATACAAAATCCTACTATTTCTAGTGGCGATAGTATAAGAATCAATAATTTTCTTGTTAGTTTTTCAGGCACAACTTTAACTAGTGTGGTTAATTCTATTAATGAGTTAAACATACCAGGTGTTATTGCCAGTAATGTAAACGGATATTTGACATTGTCTAGTGCTAGTGTAATCAGTGCAGATAAATTAAAAATATTACCAGGTCAAGGAAATGTACTGACAAATCTGGGAATAACAGTTTTCGAACAAGTTGAGGTTATTAACAATCCTTCTATCAAATCATATGACTATTTCGGAAAAATAGTAAAAAATAGTAACAATACACAAACATTAGCAGTAGCAAGTGATAGCGCAGCTACATTAGAGACTACTACATTTGATATAACATTGGATTTAGAAACACTTTTTGATAGCAACAGTACAGAATTTAAAGAAATAGTGTCCGACAGTGGCGCAGTTTGGATTTTTTCATATTTAGGCGATAATAGGCAGTCTATCGCACATCCTGGAATTTATACATTTATTCAACAGCTTACACCGACGGTAGTAGGATCGTCATTAAAAACAAATGACAGATTTGGTAGTGCAGTTGATTTTGTTAATACCAAAATGATTGTTGGTAGTAAACACAATAGCAGACAAGGATTTAACACTGGACGAGTGTTTAAGTTTGACAATCCCAATGCGTTGTTGGGTTGGGACATAATCAGATCGCAACAGCCAAAAGTAGACATTGATTCTTTAGTTAAAGCTTACATTTATAGTCGAACTAATCAAACAATAACGTATAATTTAGATTTTATAGATCCTGCAAAGGGTAAAATATTAGGATTGGCTGAACAAGAAATTGATTATAAAACAGATTACGATCCTGCAGTTTATAATAATGTATCATTAAATTCTTTAGCAAAAAATAATACGTTGTATTGGTCGAATGAACAAACGGGCCAAGTTTGGTGGGATCTGAGTACTGTAAGATATATAGATTACGAACAAGGGTCTATAGAATATCGTGCAAATAATTGGGGACAAACTTTTCCTGGTAGTTCGATTGATGTTTATGAATGGGTTGAAAGTTTATATCCACCTAATCAATATATTGCCAACGGTGGCAACGGGGAGCCTAAATATCCCAATAACGAAGCATACGTTACGGTTACGTATGTGGATCCTACTAGTAATTTTACAAGCGTAAAATATTATTTTTGGGTTAAAGATAAAAACATTGTAACAGATTTTAGTAAACAGCAATTACCAATATCAGCAGTTGCTAGTTATATCAGAGATCCCAAATCTAGTGGTGTAAAATTTTATGCTGCATTAAGGGACGACAGTGTTGCAATTTTTAATATGGTGAATGAAACAGTAGGAGATGAAACAATATTTCATTTAGATTATGCTACTTTATTAAACAGTAACATAATACATAATGAATATGCATTAGTTTCTGAAAAAGGATCTAAGTCAAAAGAAATTCCTTCATCGATATACAATAAATTAGTAGATAGTATTAGTGGAGTAGACCTGTTCGGAAATCCAGTCCCAGATCCTACTTTAGCAGTACAAAATAGATATGGAACTGCATTTAGACCGAGACAAAGTTTAATTGTTAATAGAGATCAAGCAGCAAAAAATATTTTTGACTATATAAATAGTATCTTAAAGAAAAATTTAATTGCACAAAATTTTAATATTTCAGGTTTGAGTAGTGGTGAACCTATTCCGTCTGCTAATTCAGGTGAGTATAATTTAGCAGTAGAAAATCTTGAAAGTTTAAGTTTTGTTAATATTCTATTAGAACCTATCGGCTACAAAGTTTTAGTAAAAAATGATAGTTCAGTGGATAATTTGTGGACCATTTATATTAAAGACAGAGAAGTCGTTAATTGGACAGCAAACACATTTTTCAAAAAAGGTACTTACTTATTTTATCTACAAAGGGCTTGGCTAGTTGATCAGGATTTTACTAGTGGTTTAGAATTCAACAGCGAAAATTTAACTACTTACCGCCCTCAAAATGTTTGGAATTTGATTCGTGTTCAAAGTTATAATTTGACAGAATATTGGCAATATATAGATTGGTATGCAGATAATTTTGATAATACTGTACAACCAACATATACTATAAACAATTCTGCAGAAATTTCCAAACTTACTATGCGTTCGGGAGACTTAGTTAAGATTTTAGATAATGGACGTGGTAATTGGTTTATTATACAAGTTTTTCCAAATCAAGTTAATACTGTAGCAATTCAAAACGGTACCATACAATTCACTGAAAATCTTTGGGAACTAGCCAAATACAACATGGGATTTGGTCAGGATGACTTTGATACTGGAAGATTTGATCAAAATCCCAGTATTGAAACAAGAGAAATTTTTAATATAATTAAAAATAATATTTTCATTGATCAACTTGACAATAATTTTGTTAAATTGTTTTTTGTTATTATAAACTATATCCTGACAGAACAAAAATATGTAGATTATGTATTCAAAACAAGTTTTGTTACAGTTTTGCAAAAGATATTAGGATTAGTTCAACCTCAGATTTATAACAGAGAAAATCAAAATTTCTATGAACAATATATATCTGAAGTAAAGCCTTATAGAACCAGTATTAGGGAATACATTGTTGATTATGAAGGTTACGATAATTGGAATGGCTATGTCGCAGATTTTGATGTACCACCTTACTATGATCCAGTATTAAGATTAAGTAGAAGTCCTAGCGGGGAATTTATAGAAGATGCAAATGCATTACAGTTACCCCAATATAGAGACTGGTTATTAAACTACAGTTATTATATCGAAAGCATTGATATTGTAAACGGCGGTTCTGGTTATACTTTACCCCCAGTGGTAATAATTACCGGTAGTTCAATTGGAAATGATGCTGTAGCTAAAGCTTATATAACTGATGGAGTAGTAAGTAGAATTGACTTATTATATCCGGGGTCAAATTATATTAGCACTCCTGTTGTAACTTTAAAGGGCGGGAACGGAATAGGAGCAACTGCCCGTGCTAATTTACAAAATGATTTAGTGCGCAATCTTAAACTTAACATTTTGTACGACAGATATACCTACAGTACTTCAGTATTAGAATGGCAACCTAATACTGCATATAACCAAGGACAAGTCCTTAATTATAACGGTACAGCCTATATTGTTAATTCAACAAATTATGTGTCTGACAGTGCTTTTAATCTCAGTGATCTTACTGTATACACCGTGGATAAGTTTTTAACAGCCAATGATAGAATACAGGCCTATTATCAACCTGAATTAGGAGAACCTGCAAAAATATTTTCTCTTTTGCAGCAAGGCATAGACTATCCTGGAGTACAAGTGCAAGGGCCATTGTATACGGATAGTGGTGGCTTTGACACTTCAGGTTTTGATAGCATTATTTTTGATCCATTTGAATTAGATTCAGATGGTACTTATGTTATCAGTGATGCGATTCTAGATGCAAAAATTAGCAGCGATTTCAATGATACCAGTTTAGGTATAAGACCCGAGGATATCGTTGTTGATGGTGGCCCGTATGTATATGACACATTCCGAGATTGGACTGCTAACACAGCATATCAAAAAGGCGATTTAATTACCTACAATAATACTGTTTATTATACTATACAAGATTATACTAGCAATACTTCGTTTGCTACAGCTAATTTGGCAGTATATGATGTAGGGCCATATGCGAGTCATGCACCCGAAGAATTAATTCCTGGCAGAGTGTATGATACTTTAGAAATGACAGTTTACACCATAGCTGCAGATCCTATTTCGAATGTCTATATACAATGGCAAGCTAACAGTGGTATTGCTGTGGATTACATTCAAATAGCCAACGTCGGCCTAGGCTATGATCCTGGCAATGTATTTGTAACTGTGTCGGGCGGCGGCGCAGCACTAGATGCACAAGCACAAATTTTATTAGACAGTAACGGTAGTGCCGTAAGTTTTGAAGTTTATGAACCTGGTTACGGATACACAACCACACCAAATATTGTTATTGTAGGATCTAATTTAGAACCTATTATCGCAACGGCAGTAATGAAATTAACTAATGCTCCTTCCAGTTCGGATCCATATCCTTTAATGACTTATAAAATATTCAAGGATATGAATGATAACTATACATACCTAAGAGTAGATCAATCGGCAGCTACAACATTATCTGCTAATTTAGGTTTAACTGATCCCTTAATATACGTTTCAGACGCAAGTAAATTACCTGAACCTGCTGCAGCAGGCGGTGAACCCGGTGTTGTGTTTATTAACGGTGAACGTATTGTTTATTATTATAAAGATAACGTATCCAATACTTTAGGACAATTACGAAGAGGAACTAATGGAACCGGGGCAATAAATCATTACATTGGTAATGTAGTTTATGATGCAGGGCAAAATCAGACAGTAATACAAAGTGATAATTATCTTTGGTATCCAGGATTAACTGCTACAGGAACCGTAAATTTATCAGCTACCAGTAATTTAATGATTGGTACAGGCACTGCATTTACAACTGAACTAACTGTTGGTGCTAATGTTTTTGTCAGTGACGGCAGATATATCGGCCAAGTTTCCAGAATTAACAGTGATACTTCGGCAAGAGTGATTAGTCCTGTTGGATTTAACGCTAACACAGTAAGTTTTGAATACGCTGCTAATATCACAAAAACTACCACTTCGTCAAACACATTCACTTTTTATAGTAATACAGGGTATGTACGTAGTAACTTATGGTATAGTAGGTCTAATGCTGCTATCACAACTGAAGATAATGATATTTTAACAACAGAATCTGGAAATATATTAATTATTGATGGAGAATATCCTACTAACGGATCTGGCTTGTTTAACAGTAATACCATACAAGTTAATTTCTTAAAACAAGGATTATAAATGTCACAGCCAATAAATATTAAAAAGGGTAAAAAATGATCAAGTTTACAGAATTAGAAGAAATAAGCTCGTCGCTACTTTTGGCAAATACCACTGCTATTATTCCAGTTACTACAGGGAATGCCAGTTTTGATACTTATAAAGCTAATCTTTCTTCCATTGGGACATATATTCTTGCAAATGTCAGTTCTGTAAATGCAAATAATATTACATTTACATCTACCTTAACTGGGAACAATATAAGTTCGAATACCATCGCAATTTCGGGAAATATAACCGCAGGAAATATCAGTGTTGTGACAGATATAACGACGGGTACAAGCACCGTAACTCAAAAAATTACTACAGCAAATATTGAAACTACTGCCCTTACTGTAACATCTAATGTGTCTGCTGGGAATATCGTAAGTCAAACAGCAAACATCACTTCTACTTTATCAGCAAATGTAATCGCTGCTTCTGGTAATGTAAGTGCAGCAAATTTAAGTGTAAATTCTAATACTGTTGTAGGTAATTCATTTTTTACTAACAAATTATTATTAGGTAATTCTACCACTGACACCATTAATAGTTCCGATACTACAGCAGACCCCACAGTTACAGTGACAATCATTGATACCACCGGAGGAGCTCTATCTGCTACTTTGGGCTCCGCTACTACAAATGGAATGATTAAAACTTTTCATATGGTAACCGACGGTGGAGATTTAACGTTGACAGTTACTAATGCAGGGTGGAACGGCGGTGCAAGTGGAACAATTACTTTTGATAGGGAAGGTGATGGCTGTATTTTAATATTTCTTTCCGGTAGATGGTTTATGATTGGTAATAATGGAACAGTAACCGCTTAACCAGGAAAAAACATGATAAATACTGACAACGAAAACAATTTGGAAAAGCAATCTGAGAAAAAAGAAAAACCGGACGATTTTTCCAGTATGTATATTAGAAATTTTTTAAAAATTTCAGATCCCGAATCGGGCGAAACAATTTTAGAGACTGCAAATTAATGGATTATTATGTTAGATAAACAAAATACAATTGCCCAAGGCCATGTAAAAATTTGGAATCCAGAAACTGGACAAATTTTTGTAGATAAAAACAATGCTATCCATTATGAAAATATGAGTGAAGCATTGGCCCAAAGTATCGCAAACAAAGGTATAGGATTCATTAATCAAATGGCTTTTGGAAATGGTGCAACAGCCGTAGATAGTACCGGTGTTATAACATATCTACCAACAAACACATTTGGGCAAAGTGCTAGTTTATACAATCAAACCTATGCTAAAGTGGTGGACAATACCAGTGCATTGAATATTGATCCAGCAAGAAATTTTATTGAAATAAGACACACTCCTGGAACTATATATTCGGATATTTTTGTAAGTTGTTTACTGGATTATACTGAGCCTACAGGACAGCAGGCATTTGATAATAGTGCTACCATGAATGGAACGTATGTTTTTGATGAATTGGGTTTATTAAGCGAAAGCGGAAGATTATTAACACATGTTATTTTCCATCCTGTTCAAAAAGCTTTAAATAGACTTATTCAAATTGATTATACAATAAGAATTCAAAGTTTGACTAATTTAAGTACAAACTTGTAATTTTTTAGGATAAATATTTAAAATTGGATAAACAGTAAATGGCCTATACAATTAATTTAACCAGTGGTAATTTGTTAACCACTATAGCAGATGGTACAGTAAATAGTACTTCTACGCCCCTTACATTGGTAGGTAAAAACTACGCAGGGTATGGTGCTTTTTTAAATACTGATTTGGTGCACTTATTAGAAAATTTTAATAACGACACTGCACCCACTACGCCTTTAGAAGGACAACTTTGGTGGGATAGTTCGGGACTAGGCGGAAATCTAAAAGTCAGAACTGGTACAAACTGGCGTACATTAGGTAGTATTACTGCAAATACTGCACAACCTACTGCTCCTGTGGTTGGTAACGCATGGTGGGACACTGCTGAACAACAACTAAAAGTTTATAATGGTACCAGCTGGGTATTAATTGGTCCAGCATTTACAAGCAATGTAGGTCAAAGCGGATTTATTGTTGGAACAATTGTTGACAGTGACACCAACAACCACGTTGCAGTTAATGTTTATGTTCAAGATACGTTAATTAGTATTTTAAGTAAAGACAGTGAGTACACACCTCAAAGTGTTATTAGCGGATTTACTACAATTAAACCTGGATACAATTTAAGCACAGTTGGTAATATTAAATTTGTGGGCGCAGCAACAGACGCAGATGCGTTAGGCTCAGTGGCGGCCGCAAACTATGCAAGAACAGATGAGGAAACAGTTTTCAATGAAATTGTAAGAATTTCTTCTCCCAATGGCATTAAAATAGGTAGTTCAAATAATTTTATTATTAATCAGACTGGAACATTAACAACTTTATATAATAATATTTTAAATGCAAATACTGCAATCGTAGCCAATGTTGGGGGAACTCCTTTAACAGCAATAAGTATCAATGGTCAAACGGGTGCTACCACAATTACCAATTTAAGCACTAGTGGTGCATTTATTACTTCAGGTTTTATACAAACCACGCAAGGAGATAACGCAACAAGTAATAGTTCGGGTGCGTTAAGGGTGCTAGGAGGAATTGGGTTAACAGGTAATTTGTTTACTTCAAATAGCATTCAAGCTAACGGTAATATCACTGTGTTAGGTAGAATTGTAAGTACAGGAAATATTAGCACAGACGGATTTTTATTTGTTACCGGATCACAACAGGCAACGGGTAATTTAAATGGTGCAGTTCGTATCACTGGCGGTATGAGTGTACAAGGTAACATCTTCTGTGCTACTAACGTTCATGCAGCCTTTTTAAAAGGCGCAGCTATACAAGCATTGTATGGTGACTTAGCGGAAAGATTCCAAGCTGATTCATATTATGATCCAGGAACAGTACTTACAATCGGTGGACCAGCAGAAGTAACAATCGAAAATCAAGAACTAAGTGATTCGGTATTTGGTGTAGTTAGCACTCATGCAGGATATTTAATGAATGGTGCTGCAGGTTCAGATGAAACACATCCTCAGGTTGCAATTAGTGGCAGAGTTCCGGTCAAAGTTATCGGAAAAATTAACAAAGGCGATCGATTAGTAAGCGCAGGCAACGGATTAGCCAGGGCTGCTAAAAAAGATGAAATTTCAGCATTTAATGTAATTGGTCGTGCATTAGAGTCTAAAGATACCAATGAAATTGGTACTGTACTATCTATAGTTAAATTTAACGGCTAATAGGAAAGATCGATGACATACGCAGCAGGTGGATTAATTGAAGCAACGGATTACAATAACATAGTTGGTGGTAATCCTACCGATACAGCAGGGACTTTTAACCGTGTTTGGGCAGTAGGACAAAATGATCGAGGATGGGGACAAACTGCAGTCAGTCAAGTTAGTGCCGGTTCTACGGTCACCGCTGCGCAATGGGCTACATTAATTAATAATCTAAACAATGCATATCGTCATACTATTTCTACTGGAGGAACTGGTATTTCTGCACCAGTAACTGGTGGTACAATACTTTTTATTTCTACGCTTACAGGATATATTACTGATGTTTATAACAGTAGATTAAACCATAATAGCGCAAGTACTGTTTCTACTTACGCTGGTAGTTCATCATTTAGTGCTGCAGGTGGATCAGCAGGATCCACTACTATAACGAGAACAATTACATTTAGTAGTGTTGATCAATGCAGATATTTTTGGAATGCAGGTGGTGCTATTAGTTTTGAGGTCTCATCAGTTACTAACAATGATGGAACAACCAGATCAGCAAGTATAGTGACATTGGCTAGAACAAATTTTTTACGAAAAGTGTTGAAGGCAAGATCGGCCGAAGCAAGAGCTGGTACAGGTGGCACCAGTGTCACTGATGTAACGGGAAGTGGATTTTATAACTTGACTACCGGGTATACTACTTTTACGCAAATTTACGGCCAAACCTATCCTTACACTGCAGATTATGTTCAATACTCGGTATTGACAAACGGCACAGCTGGAAGCTATGGTGGTAATGGCAATGTAATAACGGTGAGATTTATTGCATACAGCGGAACAACTGGAACAGGTCCTAGTCCTACCAGTGATCCAATGAATGTAACTATAAATTATAACGTAACTGTTGTCTATCCTTCTGTATCTTACATTAGTAATACTTGGGGAACAGGCGTTATTGCATAAAACTTTTTGTTGAGCTGTAAAAAAGGTACATAATATATAAAGGTATCTTTTTATGAATGTTTCACTCAATGAAATTGTTGACGAAATTCGTCAAGCTACTGATTTTCAAATTAATAAGCGTCTTTTAAAAGAAAAAATCATGGCAGATCTTCATTTGCCATATAATAATGGATTATTTAAAATATCTCCAGAATTAATTTCATTTGTATCTGTTTGGCCCAGCGATGAATTATTTCTTGAAGATACATATCAAAATCCAATTCTTATAAAAAAATTAGAATTTTTGAATTTGG
>Ga0172373_10003035_pt1 | contig 24984 bp, 24 predicted proteins | sample Lak10m_2_FD_114546 | JGI IMG/M metagenome (GOLD analysis project Ga0172373, IMG submission 114546) | Freshwater microbial communities from Kabuno Bay, South-Kivu, Congo - kab_092012_10m | ecosystem: Environmental > Aquatic > Freshwater > Lake | place: Democratic Republic of the Congo...
GGTGTCGGCACAAAAGGCTGTGGATGTGTTGCGGCGGATCAAGGCGGTGACGGTGACCTCTCCGGGGAGAAGTTCCCGGGTGACGACGGTCGTCACGGCGGAGCAGAAGGACCTGCTCAAGCGGTTGGGCGTCCCCCCGTTGTCCGGGGTACTTCCAGAATCGTGTAGCGTATAAAATCGGGATTATTGATGTCCAGATCCAATGATATCAACGGGTTGGCCCATCAAGGTGTCGAAGTTCGGAGGATTCCACCAGAAAACACTTAACATTATTGGTGGAATGATTTCGTAAATTTCATAATTAATAAGCAATAATGGGACTATCGGTTGCGTAATAAAAGCTGGAAGCGCTTTCCATTCAATGGCACGTAGGTGTGCCCATCTGGTATTTTCTTCAAATACGTGTTCAATGGGATTCCATATTAATTTCAATTAACCTCTCCATAGAATAAAATATAGTTAACGAAAGATATTATTATGGATTTTTTTCAATAGGGGCTACTTCAATATATTGCTTTATAAGACCATTAATCCTTATGAAAGATATAATAACGCTGATTGGTTGAAAACATATTGTTGCAAGAAACCACCAAACCTTGTTTCGCCCAAGTACTCCAGCGAGCTTACATATATTTATGGTGCATCCCCATAGCGTTATGATAAAACCTATCACAACTATAAATATTAATAATATTGAAGTGACTTGGAACATCCCAATAGCAATAGAAACAAGAAATAAAAACAGATATACGTATAAAAACTTTTTTAGCTGCGTAATACCTTCGTTCACAAATTGCTTATTTCTGGCCGCGGTTTTTTCTGGAGATGTGAATTCTTCCAATAGATTTTTGCTTTGCTCCCTTGTAAACCCACATCCTTGACACTTTTCAGAATTGTTTTTATTGACTACTCCGCATTCGCATTCCCAATGCATCTCTATCCTCCTGAAGATGCAAACCTTCGCGTTGGATCCTATCATCGACGGAGTAAATTGTCACCGATAGCATGTAGACCGATAATCATCATGTCCGCAAGATGCCCCTATGCCAAAAGGGAGATCTTGCGAACGAGATCCTGTCTTGATTGCCTTCGGGCTTGCAGTTCAGTCTAAGCGGCGGGCAATGGGTATATCTCAAGAGGAAGCGGCTGCTCGCGCCGGAATCCACCGGACCTACTTTGCAGACGTGGAAAGGGGGGCGAGAAACATCGGGTTAAAGAACGTAGTTGCCATCGCGAGGGGGCTAAACGTAACGCCGTCAGACCTCATTAAAAAAATCTGTTAAAAAGATACACATCGAAAAGTAGTATCTAATTTCTTTTGCCACCGTTTACGGATTTCCCTACAATGTCCTCACCACGCTCGGGGGTTTTGCCTATGCGTAGACCTCCTTTCCGCCTTCCCTTTTTCCTGAATTCCCCACGATGGATTCATCCTTGTTATGAGATACGAGATATTGTCATCGCTAATATTTATCTGGAACGAGGGGGGGACCGGTGATGAAGCGTCTCGCTTTGCTATGCGTGATTGCGGTGCTCGTGATGGTCGGGTGTGGAGGCGGTGGCGGTGACGGTGGCGGTGGATCTCCCAACGTAAGCAGCCCAGCCGAGGGCCTGTGGCAAGGCACAACCAATACGAACAGGAGAATTGCCGGGGTTGTTCTCGAAGATGGCACGTATTGGTTAATTTACTCGCCGGTTGGCAGCAGCACAGTCATCGCAGGTGTAGCGCAAGGTACCAGCACATCGAGCAATGGTTCTTTCACCTCGTCTGACGGCAAGGATTTTAACCTTGAAGGGTTAGGGATTAACAACTTTACAGTAGCTGGCACGTATACGGCAAAAAGCACCATCGGTGGAACTCTCACATACGCACCCAGCGGCACCACGACATTCACCGGCAGTTACGACACCGACTACGATTTAACTCCAAGCCTTGCTGCCATCGCGGGTACTTATTCCGCTTCTGCTGCAACATCCGGCGGCATAGATTCAGCCACAGTAATAATTTCTGGCACAGGTGCCATCAGTGGCGTCGGCGCAAGCGGTTGCAGCTTTACTGGCAGCGCTACACCACGCACCAAAGGAAATGTCTACAACGTCTCAGTCACTTTCGGTGGAGGTGTTTGTGCCAACGGTACAAGCACGGTTACGGGCGTGGCTTACTATGATGCTTCCAGCAAGCAGATTACCAGCGCCGCCCTCAACAGTGGTCGCACAAATGGCTTCATTGTCGTGGGCGTTAAACCGTGACCCTGCAAGGCGCTCCAGCCAACGCCCATGTCATCGCTTCCAGCCGCCAGGGCCACGGCTGGGCTTGGTCGTTTGATTCAATAGTCTCGGTAATTTGACAGAGGGAATATGATATCGATTTACTTGAATTGACATGTGTGACAAGAGGCAAACCATGAAAAAGAACCCGTTATTGCTCTTCTTGTTGTTATTTGCATTTCCATCGGTATGCTTCTCGGAAACTTGGCAAACATTTGATATTCCCGGTGGAAGCACGATCTACGGGCCGGGTGGGAGAACTTATCAAACATTTGATACTCCCGGTGGAAGCACGACCTACGGACCGAGCGGAGAAAATTATCAAACATTTGATACTCCCGGTGGAAGCACGACCTACGGACCGAGCGGAGAAAATTATCAAACATTTGATACTCCCGGTGGAAGCACGATCTACGGGCCGGGTGGGAGAACTTATCAAACATTTGATACTCCTGGTGGAAGCACGACCTACGGACCGAGCGGGGAAATTTATCAAACATTTGATACTCCCGGTGGAAGCACGATCTACGGGCCGGATGAATAACCCGAATCCCGGGAACCGCACCCGCCTTCCCCTGGATCATTATTGAGGAACTGCGAGTGGGGACGGAACCATGAAGAAGAAGCCCACCCCGAAAGAATCTCCCCCGCCTACTCCGCTGGAATCGTTCACAGTCGGGACCGGTTTTACGAAACGGCAAAAATACCGGAGTCACGGCCCCCTCGGACCCGAGCATTGGGAATTCCTCTGGGGACCCTCCGACCAAAACAATTTCGATGTGGCTATAGCAGGTACTGAGGCTTCAGCCCGTCAGATCCTGACTGAGGCTGGACTCCCACCGGAATCCATTATTGATACGGGATCGCTCATCGAAATGGTGGCAGCCCGCGGGTACAAGGAACGAGTAGATCTACGATGGTACGCAGCACAGATCCTTGACCTTGCCCGAGATATCCGTTGGAGGGCGTGCAAAGGTGAGCCATGGGTGCCCCTCGCACAAGCGGTGGAACTCGGTGAACTGATCGGAGAGGCGAAAGCCCGCGGATACTTCAAGAATGAGGGCGCGAAGGGAGGAGCCGGGGAGCGGCGGATTATCCCCATCAAGGAACTTGTCCGGCACCTCATCCGAAAGAACAGAGAAGCAACCGCGCAAAGACTATGGGAAGCGATTCCAACAGATTCGATGGACGGCATTCGGATCAAGGATCACAAGTTTTACCGGAATGGCGGGCGACTACTTGCCCTCGGAAAATTGGACGGATGCAAGGACTGGCGGCCTGTCGGAAAATCGCTTAAACTCCGTTCCTTCGAAAAACAAGTATCAAAGGCTCGTACCTCCCCCGCACGGTAACCCGCTCCAGACAAGGGCCAGCGGTTCTTCCTGCGACGGAACCCCCTTCACGTCGCACCCCCTCTGCTAACGTATCGACAGATTAAGAGCAGGGAGGACGGGCGATGCCAGATAAGATCCAAGGTACCCCACCGATGCTACTCCGACCTACCGAGGCCGCTCGGACGCTCGGACTCCACCCCCAGACCCTGGCGAACTTCCGGCATTTCGGTCGCGGGCCGCAGTTCGTGAAGCTCGGGACCGCAGTTCGTTACGACGTGGACGCGCTCCGGGTTTTCGTGGCGGCGAATACGAGGACCCCGGGACGGTCGGGCCGGTGAGATTCGAGGACGTGCTCACCGGGTGCGTAGCGGTATTGCGGTGACGGCGACTCCCGACCCCCGCGCCGACCCCCAGGCGTGAGCGCTGTGCTGATGGTGAAGACTTCACCTCCGGAGAATACGATCGTCCGGGAACTTCGCAATCTGATCGCCTTGGGAATTGAGTACCCCGAACGATTCGGGAGAGACGTATTCGCGGCGGTTCCCGAGAGGGCGATCGCGGTCCTGACGGGCATGGATCGCCTTGTGTGGGATTACGTCCTCGCCGATGTGCTGGAGTACGGACGTTTGGAAACCTCCAGAGTCGTCGCGGCGGGGAATGGCGAGGGCCATTCCCTATACGCCCATCTTGCCGGCGTCGTCGTCGAGTCGGTCCCGAAGGAACCGGGTGAGATACTCTTCGACGTCCAAGTCGCGATCGAGGAGGAGGCGAAGAAGGCACCGTCGGTCCTGGCCATGGTGCCGAGCGTGGTGCGGGGCGGCTTGCAGAGTGATGGGGCACCAGACGACTTTCCGGCGGAAGTAATGTCCGGCGTCGCGGGGTACTTCGCGGAGATCTACAGCAACGTCCTCGAACCGCCGATGCAGTTCTTCTACACGGCCTTCCTGACGTGCCTCGGCATCCTGGTCACCGGCAACCTCACGCTCTCCTCGGAGATTGCGCCCCCGACCCGCCTCTTCGTGGTCCTCCTCGGCGAGTCCGGAGATGATCGGAAGTCGACCGCCGTGAAAAAAACGATCGAGTTCTTCAAGCGATTCGTCTCCGTGTTCGAGGTCTGTTGGGGCGTTGGATCCGCAGAAGGTCTCCAAGCGGTCCTGGAAAAGGAAAACCGCCTACTCCTGGCCCTCGATGAACTGAAGCAGTTCGCCGCGAAGGCGCGGATCGAGGGGAGCGTCTTGCTGTCATGCGTGACGTCCCTCTTCGAGAACACCTTCTACCACGCCCGCACTAAGTCGTCCGCCGTGAAGTTGGAGAATGCGCACCTCTCGATTCTCGCGGCGTCGACGATCCCGACCTACGAGACGATGTTCAGTTCTCAGTTCGCGGACATCGGGTTCCTCAATCGGTTGTGGTTGGTGAAGGGGGAAGGCAAGCGGCGGTTCTCCATCCCCGGCAAGATCCCGGAGGTGGAACTGAAGACTCTGGGCGTCATGCTCGACAGCGTCCTGAAACTCGCGAACGAGATCCGGGAGATGCCTGTCACGCCGGAAGCGCGGGCACTCTTCGACAAGTGGTATCTCGACCTCTCGCAGTCCGTTCACGCGAAACGCTTGGACACATACGCCTTGAGACTGATGCCCCTGCTTGCCGTCAACGACTCGAAGCGCGAGATCGACGTCGACACGGTTAAGAAGGTCATCGCCCTCTGCGATCATCAACTGAAACTGCGGATGCTCTACGACCCGATCGACGCCGACAACAATATCGCCGTCATCGAGGAGAAAATCCGCCGGGTCCTGCGGGCACGCGGCCCCCTCTCCGATCGAGATCTGAAACGTGCCGTCCACGTCGAGCGCATCGGCCTCTGGTCGTACCAGACATCGGTCAGCAACCTCAGCAAGGCACGAGAGATCGCCTTCGACAAGAAGGCGGGCGTCTTCTTCCTGCAACCCAGCGGTGCGAAACCCGGAGGGAAGACATGACTCCTACCACCATCGTTCCCAGGCGAAATGGCTGTCCCCGCTCCTGTCCCCACTTTTTTTCATGGGTCAAGCCCTCGAATCTACAGGGGAAACCATGGAATAGTATGGGGGAGAGAAAAAATATAACCCCCCCTATATATATAGATCCCGGGATTCTCAATAGAATCATAGAGTTAACCCCCAGTTCCAAGTGGGGACACTTTTGGGGACAGATCGGGGAAGAATACGGTAGGAGGAACCAATTTTACCAAGTCAACAACAAACGGTTCCCCTCTGTCCAAGGCCTCGCGGGCGACCAAGAAGGCGTGTTGACCGGCCTGCACCCGATCTGCTCCGAGTGCATGAAGGACCCCGGAGTCAGGCTGCTGGTCAAAGGCGCCACTACAGTTGGGGCGACGCAATGACGGAGAACCGGAAGAAATGCAAACTGGTGAAGACCGATGGAATCACGGCGAAAAAGCCCCATGTTTACAAGAAAGCTCTCGAAAAAAGGGCTGCTTTCGGCATGCTTATCGAAAATGGCGTAGACAAATTAAAGGCAGCGGAAGTTCTTGGATATAAAGAGAAAACTGCGTACTCGTTACAAAAGAAAATCGAAAATAAAGGGAAGATCGACCTGACGGGTCAAATCTATGTGATCCCGGCTGTCAGAAACCTCCGGAAATTGATCCGAGGGAAGACCTTCGGCGACCTGAAGGGAGTGAAGGATTCGACCGTTTTGTCGGCGATCGAGGTCGTCCTTGACCGCTCCCACCCGAAGAAGGCGGAGGTGGAAGCGCCCTCGATGATCTTCACCCAAGTGAATCTCTTGGCCTACCGGACACCGGGGAGCCTAAAATTTGAACGCGCTGGCGAGGATCTTGTGCCGATGATCCCCCCGGTCGAGGTGGACGAACGATGACGCCCGCGCACGCAATCAAGGCGGAGTGCCGGAGGTGCAACGGCGGCTCCCGCCGGAAATGCGAATCAAAGGTGTGCGCCTTAAACAAACCCGGGTACAAGCTCCTCCGGATCAAGGCGCATTGTCGGGAGTGCAACGGAGACGACCACCCTTCCGAATGCACCGGACGGTTGCTTAACGGCGAGATATGCTTCCTCCACCCCTTCCGGCTCGGGAGGAACCCCTCCTCGAAGATGCGGACACTTACGCCAGAGCGGAAGGCGGCAGCGGTCGCACGTCTTGAAAAATATCGCTATCGGCCCAAGCTAAAAGGGCCGTTTTCGGTTCCAGGATCGACGATCATGAGAGAGGGAAGGTCATCCCCCATCCCAGTATCGGGGAGCCGACTTGAAGGATGAATTGAACATACCTCCCGAACTCGTCAGCGCCATCGTGGATGGCGTGGTAGCGAGGTTTAGGCCAATATTGACCGGCTTGCAGACGAAGCCCTCACAAGGGTATGGCCTGATCGGGATGGTCGAGTCATCCTCAAGGGGAGAAGGGCAACAGAATCGGTCACACACCTTGCCCGAAATTGGATACATCCGCTTGAAGGAAATCTTGGAGATCATTCCCGTATCGAAGTCAACATGGTACAAGGGGATTGCCGAGGGCCGATACCCAAAACCAACGAAGCGGTTTGGCCCTCGGATTGCGGCGTGGGATATACGCGATATTCGCGCCCTATTGGACAACAAGGTTGCATAGCGGACGGTGGTTCGACTCCCGTTCCATGGAAGGGCGGCTTGAATTATAGGAACACTTATAGGGACATCTGCAAATTGATACTTAATGAAATGTAATTAAAAACAAATATTTAGCATGATAGTTTGGTGTCCCCCGCCTCCACCATCGCAAAGAAGTCGAACCGGCGTCCGGGGCCGTCAGGCCTCGCTCGCCCTCCTTGGCGTCAGGTTCGATCTCCAATAACGCCAAAGTCTGCAATTGTGACCGTGCCCGAAGGTACGGCCGTCCCACGTCCGGCTTGATCGGTTCCAGCTTGATCTTCCCAAGAAGCTTCCTCAGGAGCAGGGCCGACTTTTCAGTCCTCCGCTCCAAGACCTCCTGCAACGTGGCCACCCTCTCCTCGATCCAGGGCAGGGGAGGGGCCTTGAAGACCCTGTCCCGACCCTGGCGCAGCATCCCCAGTTCCGACGTCAACCCCTGGACCTTCTGCTCGGAAATCGTCAAAGCTCCTGCAACAGCCTTGCTTCCACGCCCATCGGCGACGAACTCGATGAAATTGGCGACCCGGCGCTCTTCGGCCTGAAGCTCGGCCTCCTTGAGTTTGATGGTCTCGGGAACGTCCGAGCACATCCGAGCTACGGATTCTTCAACGCGCTTGAGAACGTAGGCCAGGTTTTCGGTGGAGGCGAGCCTCTCCCGGACCTCCGCCGTGATGATCCGCTCGGCAAGTGTTCGGCGGACAAGGACGCGGTTGTCGCAGGCCCCCTTTGCGGCTCCGAGGCACCCGTAGTACCCGCCGCTTTTACCGCTCACCTTGGCGATTGCCGATCCGCAGACGCCGCAGATCATTCCGCCGGAAAGAAGCTCGGTGGGATAAAGGGCAACCCAGCCGCCCTGCTGGCCTTCGAAGGTCCGGCGTCCTTTGCCGCCGGGCCATATTTTGCGGACTTCCAGCAATCGGGCCTGTACCTTGTCCCACAACTCCTGCGGAACAATACGGAGCGACTCATCGTGGTTTATGAACCATTCCGATTCCGCCTTGGGGAACTTCCGGCGCCTCCCCGTCTTGGGGTCGCGCCTCGTTTCGCTCCGGTTCCAGATCCACTTTCCGACGTATTTCTCGTTCCGGAGGATCCGGTGCACAGTCGCCGGAGACCATCCGCCTTTCGATCTCCATCGACCTGGGACGCCTTCCAGATTCAGGCGCTTCATGATGTTTGACTCGGCCTGCCCCTCGGCGAATTCCTGGAAGATACGAAGGACAATGGCCGACTCCCGGGGCTCGATGGTCATCTTGTACCCGTCCGGCCTCGGCCTGCCCTTTTTATCCATGCGGACAGTGCCAACGGGTGTGGATCGATACCCGAACGTCGCCTCTCCGGCGATGAAGCCCCGTTGCTTCTGGCCCATCTGTCCCCGAAGCGTCTTCTTCTTGAGGTCCGAAAGCTGTAGCTCGTTGAAGATCCCCCTGATCTGGATACCGAGCTTGGCTTCCTCATCTCCTGTATCCAACCCGTCAGCAACCGACACCACGCGAACGCCGTTGAAGTGCAGTTCCGCCATGAGGGACAGCATGAGGTAATTGTCCCTGGCCAGACGGGATAGGTCGTCGACCAGGACAACGTCGAATTTCTTTGCCTCGCTAGCGGCAAGGAGGGCAGCCAATCCCTTCCGATCCGACCTCGCACCAGAAGTCGCTTCGTCGGGAAAAACAAGGGACTCATCTACCGTAAATCCGCGCAATGCTGCCAGCTTCTTGCATGACGAGACCTGATCGTCGATGCTCTCGGGGCGCTGGTTTTCGGAACTGTACCTGGCGTAGATTGCAGCTCTCATGTCTGCTTTCGGTGACCTCCGTCGTTGGGATTAATTGCGGGTGTTTCTTTTCCCGCCTGCTTCATCAGGCGGATGTATTCCTTCGCCAACTCATCCGCCAGGTGGTCCAGAAGCTCGCGGACGGCCGTGTCGGTGGCCGGGCTCCAACCTTGATCGGAAACGTCGGGATTTCTTGCCGGCTTCACCGCTTTTGCTCTCATGGTCAACTCCTAATGATAGACACTGACTATCATTCGATTCAAAAAAAATCACCCATCCAGGGGCAAGTCTTTGGCGATGCGCGTCACGCTGATCTCGATCCGGGCATGCTTGCTTCCCTCGGGACCGCCGAATTCCGAAGCAGGGGATGCCGGTTTAGGAGTTACCTCCTTGCCGAATTCATTGGAGGCAATCTTCTCTTTGCGGATCGTCGTTGGTTTTATTTTTTTGGTCGCCAGGCTATGGAAATCGAGACCGCCGAAAAGTTTGCGGTTACCCGCACCGACACCGAGAGAGAAGTAGAGTAGCCGGCCGTCGCTGATGATGATGCGGAGGTCGGGGGCATTCTTACCTCGCAGGCTGTGAATCAGGTCGAAGCCCTTAATTTCATCTGCCACCTTGGTTTCGAACGCATGGAGGACGTGGATGATCGCCGCTACCGTGTCCACCGGAAGGGTCAGTTCCCGGAGCTTCAATACCACGGCGAATTCCAACAAGTTCCGGGCGGAGAATCGGCGGCTGCTTCCACGACCTTTCGCATTGCCGAGATCGGGAACGACAACCCCTTTCTCGCAGAGATAGATAAGCCGGTGCTGCGGCTCGGCAAGGAAACGTGCCGCTTCAGATAAAGTCCATTCCTCTCGAGCGGTCATGATAGGCAGTGTCTATCATGGTTTTGTTTTTGTCAATAAATATTTTGGCGAAGGGGGAGTGTCGACAACGCGAGGGAAGAGGTGGTCCCCGAAATTCGGTCAGGAGCGTGAGGTGGAAAATTGACCCGTTTGACACGCGCTGGCACGTCAAGGTACGTTTGAGCCATGGCTGGGACTTTCACACACTTCGTAGTCTGTGAGGCCGCGAAGGCCAACCGAAAAGCCCTTCCCGCCAATCTCCGAAAACTACTGAATAGCCATTCCCAATTCCTCTACCTCGGGGCCGTAAGCCCGTGACCTTCCTTATTGTCTGCACTTCCACCGCATGTGCGTCCCATTCGGAACTCATTAGAAGGCAGTACGGAATCCTCGAATCCGCTGTGACGTTTTCTGCGGACAAGATCGCCGGCGAGTACGGGGACTCAATCCCGGACACCCTGGACAACACTGCCTTCCTTCAGGTTGTCCGGGACAAGATCCCCGCCGACTACTACGAGGCTTTACAAGGCTACAACTTGGTGGTCGTCCCGAAGGGGAGCTATTACCTGCTGAAAGCGTATGACAGGGAATCGAACCAGCTCATCCTCTTCGATTTCAGTTGCACCCCCGAAGTAGACGGGCCGGTCCTCCTTTCCCCTAAGGAGTACGATACGAACAACCTTGACCAATACGACAAGTGCCGGTAGCAGATAGCGTGAAGCCATCATTTCTCCGTGCCGGCCAACGATATGTCCTCCGTTCCCGGTAAAATGTTTCGCATCAAACCGGTTTTCTCATATAGTTATTTCTGACATTGCCGAAAGGGTTCAAATTGATACGCGAGATTTAGACCGGATTTCCCGCATTTCCGTCGGAAACCAGAGGATCATGCCTATTGATATTTTCGGTCATGCGAGTGGATTGTGCCTCGAATTCCTGTTCGGGGCGGTGATATTGGCAAGCGACAGTGGCAGAGGGCATATGAACCATTCTGAGAGCGTCAAACATGGATAACCGGTTTTTCGAACGCCCTATTCTGAACTCGCCTTATGGTTATCCGAAGCGCCATTGGGAACTTGATGAATTTGGCCAGCCCACCCAAAGGATTATCGAAACGCGTCGACGCGCTGAGTTCATCACGCCGATCCCTAAACCGAAAAAACAGAAAAGCGGTCGCGGTCAGCAACAACTTGTTTTTGACGAAGGGAAGGGGCTCTCGACCCAGGCTCAGCAATACGATCCCACTTCGATCATCAATGAACTGCGCAGGAAGGTCGACCAATGGCGCGGCCTTCCGAATCCCGCTCAGTGGCAGGTCACACCAGAAACGGCCCTCTTACTACAACACTGGCGTCACCACAACTTCAACAGCATCCGGCCCTTCTTTTGCCAAATCGAAGCCGTCGAAGCAGCCATCTGGCTCATGGAGGTTGCTCCGGGAACGACCGATGGGAAAAGGTTTATCGAGCATCTAACAAACGCTAACCATGATGCCAATCCCGAACTGCTTCGGCTGGCGCTGAAGCTGGCCACCGGTGCCGGTAAAACCACTGTCATGGCGATGCTGATCGCCTGGCAGACCATCAATGCGGTGCGCCGTCCCAACAGCAAGCGATTCACGCGAGGGTTCCTGGTCGTTACGCCCGGCCTGACCATTCGCGATCGGTTGCGTGTGCTTCAGCCCAACGACCCTGACAGCTATTATCAGAGCCGGGAGCTTGTTCCGGGCGATATGCTGGGCGACATCGATCGCGCAAAAATCGTCATTACCAACTACCACGCCTTCATGCTTCGTGAGCGTATGGAATTGTCGAAAGGTGGCCGATCGCTCCTTCAGGGGCACGGCGAGGCGCTTAATACGCTGGAAACGGAAGGGCAGATGTTGCAGCGCGTGATGCCCGGCCTGATGGGGCTGAAAAACATCATGGTGCTTAACGACGAGGCGCATCATTGCTACCGCGAAAAGCCCGTGCCAGAAGAAGTGGATCTGACCGGCGACGAGAAGAAGGAAGCCGAAAAGAACAACGAGGCTGCGCGGGTCTGGATTTCCGGTCTGGAGATCGTTAACAGCAAGCTGGGCCTGAACCGGATCATAGACCTGTCGGCGACCCCATTTTTCCTGAGCGGCTCCGGTTATGCCGAGGGCACTCTCTTCCCTTGGACTATGAGCGACTTCTCGCTGATGGATGCCATCGAGTGCGGGATCGTCAAGTTGCCCCGTGTGCCGGTGGCTGACAATATCCCCGGCAACGATATGCCCAAGTTTCGTAACCTGTGGGAGCACATCCGCAAGCGGATGCCGAAGAAGGGGAGGGGTAAGGGGAATGTGCTCGACCCATTGAGCATTCCCGTCGAACTCCAGACCGCGTTGGAAGCTCTCTACGGGCATTACGATAAGACATACACTCTCTGGCAGCGAAGCGGCATCAAGGTGCCACCTTGCTTTATTGTCGTCTGCAACAACACATCTACCTCAAAACTCGTTTACGACTACATTTCGGGGTTCCAGCGCCAGAACGAGGATGGTTCCACCACGCTCGAAAACGGGCGATTTGCGCTCTTTCGCAACTTCGACGAGCACGGCAACCCGATTCCTCGCCCGCGGACACTGTTGATTGACAGCGAACAACTTGAGTCCGGGGATGCGCTCGACGATAACTTCCGCAACATGGCATCCGATGAGATCGATCGCTTCCGCCGCGAAATCATCGAGCGTACTGGCGATCGCCGCCAGGCCGAGAATCTCACCGACCAGGAACTGTTGCGCGAGGTCATGAACACAGTCGGAAAACAAGGGCGGCTCGGTGAATCGATCCGTTGCGTCGTGTCGGTGTCGATGCTTACGGAAGGATGGGATGCGAATACTGTGACTCACGTGCTGGGCGTACGTGCCTTCGGCACCCAGCTTCTGTGTGAGCAGGTCATCGGTCGTGCACTTCGCCGCCAATCGTACGATCTCAACGAAGAGAATCTGTTCAACGTCGAGTACGCCGATGTCCTTGGCATCCCGTTCGATTTCACCGCCAAGCCGGTGGTCGCGCCGCCCCAACCACCCCGCGAAACCATCCACGTCAAGGCCGTCAGGCCTGAACGCGACCCGCTCGAAATCCGCTTCCCCCGCGTCGCTGGCTACCGGGTCGAACTGCCCGAGGAGCGGCTGGAGGCAGAGTTCAACAACGACTCTGTGCTAGAGTTGACGCCGCTATTGGTCGGTCCGTCGAGAACGCGGAACTCTGGAATCATTGGGGAGGGCGTCGACCTCAACCTTGTCCACACGGGAGACCTGCGTCGATCCACTCTCCTGTTCAATCTCACGCAGCGGCTGCTCTATTCCAAGTGGCGCGATCCTGGGGAGGATCCGAAGCTGTTCCTGTTTGGCCAGCTCAAACGGATCACCCGGGAATGGCTCGACGGCTACCTTGTCTGCAAGGGTGGCACTTTTCCTGCGCAACTCATGTATCAGGAACTGGCCGACATGGCATGCGAGCGGATCACTGCCGGCATCACGCGAAAACTGCTTGGTGAACGCCCCGTCAAGGCGATGCTCGATCCGTACAATCCATCGGGCTCAACCCGTCATGTCAACTTCAACACGTCGAAAATGCTCCGCTGGGAAACGTCCGCGCAACGATGCCATGTTAATTGGGCAATCCTCGACAGTGAGTGGGAAGGCGAATTCTGTCGCGTGGCCGAATCGCATCCGCGGGTCAGGGCATACGTCAAGAACCAGAACCTCGGGCTTGAGGTGCCGTACCGCTACGGCTCCGAGACGCGCCGGTACATCCCCGATTTCATCGTGCGGGTCGAGGATGGCCGTGGAGAAGAGGATCTGCTGAACTTGATCGTCGAAACCAAGGGCTACCGACAGGAAGACGCGAAAGACAAGAAGAACACGATGGATGTCTACTGGGTTCCAGGCGTGAACAACCTGAAAAGCTACGGGCGCTGGGCCTTCGCCGAGTTTACCGAGGTCTACCAGATCGAGTCTGATTTCGAAGCCCGGGTCGAAGCCGAGTTCAACAAGATGATCGACGGAATCCAGGGATCTGCGAAGGGTGAATAAATGGCGAAGAAGAAGCAACCTGTCCGGATAACCGTCGAGACGCTCACGCACGATGAGGCGACGCGCAAGAACATCCCCACTGCCGAGCATCAGTCAGTGATGCACGACACTGAGAAAAGCGCGGTCCGCATCGCCTACGAGCGGCGCAACCGTGACCTCGACCCGCAACTGGTCTGGCGTGGTAAGGACGAGCAGGACTGGTCCGACCTGGTGGTCCACGCCCCGCCGCTCTACATCCAGGAGAAGGTGCACCCCAAGGTGCTGATCGACGACCTGCTGCGTCGCAGCAAGGCCGACGAGAAAGCTGCGGCGCCCCAATTTGACCTATTCGCAGACTTCAACGGGTTGTCCAACGAAAGCGCCAAGACCGAGTTCTACCAGCACGATGCGCACTGGGCAAACCGGATGATCCTCGGTGACAGTCTGCAGGTGATGGCGTCGCTGGTAGAGCGTGAAGGACTACGCGGCAAGGTTCAGTGCATCTATATCGATCCGCCCTACGGCATCAAGTTCAACTCCAACTTCCAGTGGTCCACGACCAGTCGCGATGTGAAGGACGGCAAGGTCGACCACATCACCCGTGAGCCCGAGCAGGTCAAAGCCTTCCGCGACACCTGGCGCGACGGCATCCACAGCTACCTCACCTACCTCCGCGACCGCCTCACCGTCGCCCGCGATCTCCTCACCGATTCCGGCTCCATCTTCGTGCAGATCGGCGATGAAAATGTCCACCGCGTCCGAGCGGTTATGGATGAGGTGTTTGGGGACAGCAACTTCTTCCAGCAGATTATATTCAGGACAACCGCCCCCCTTGGCTCCGATGAATTGTCGGCACCCGTCGATTACATTCTATGGTTTGCAAAAGACAAAAGCAGTATCAAGTATTGCCCCTTATTGGAGGAGAAAGAGAAGGGGCGTGGCACAAATTACATGTGGACAGGTATGTTTGAGCAACGTCGCCGCCTTGGAGCCCACGAAGTAGCTCCTAATGTCGCGCTCCCCTTGGATATTTTCTACCCAAGTGATTTCGCATCATCTGGATACACCGCTTCATGTTTTTATGATTTTGAACTATGGGGGCATGTAGTTAAGGCTGGGAAGAAAAGCTGGCGAACAAACCCGGCTGGTGCTGAAAGACTTAAGAAGGCTCAACGTCTTATGCCTCTTGGAAGCAATAATCGCCCATGTTTTGTACAGTATCACCGCGACAATCCCACCCAGCAGTTGAAGAATACTTGGTTTGATACGCGATCCGCGATGGACAAGATCTATGTCGTCCAGACTCAGGACGAGGTAGTCAAGAGATGCCTGCTAATGACCTCAGGTCCCGGTGACCTAGTGCTCGATCCGACCTGCGGATCTGGTACAGCCGCCTATGTCGCCGAGCAATGGGGCCGCCGGTGGATCACGATTGACACCTCGCGCGTGGCGCTGGCGCTGGCCCGTGCCCGCATCATGGGCGCGCGTTATCCATTCTACCTGCTGGCCGATTCCCGTGAAGGCCAACAGAAAATAGCCGAAGTCACCCATACCGCGCCGAGTTCGCATCCCGTGCAGGGAAACATCCGCCACGGATTCGTCTACGAACGAGTGCTGCATATCGAACTGGGTGAGATCGCCAACAACGCAGAGATCGACGTCATCTGGGAGCAGTGGCAGGCAAAACTGGAGCCGTTACGCGAATCGCTGAACGCCGCGTTAAAGAAGACCTGGTCGGAGTGGGAGGTTCCGCGCGAGGCGGAGGATAAGTGGCCTACTGTTTCGAAGAAACTTCACACACAGTGGTGGGAACAGCGAGTCGCCCGGCAGAAAGAGATCGACGCATCGATCGCTGACAAGGCAGGGTTCGAGTTCCTGTACGACAAGCCGTACGACGACAAAAAGATAGTGCGGGTGGCTGGACCTTTTACGGTGGAAAGTCTGTCGCCGCACCGCGTGCTAGCAGTGGGCGCCGATGACGAGTTGATCGACCCGGCAGCAGAACCGGTCGAGGTTGATGAGCAGCAGCAGGACTTTGTCCGGACGATCCTCGAAAACCTGAAAGTGGCGGGGGTGCAGCAGGCGCACAAGGACGACAAGATCAGTTTTACGTCGCTTGCCTCCTGGCCGGGCGACCTGATCTGCGCCGAGGGCCGCTATATTAAGGGAGGGGATGGGACTGCTGCTGAGACGCGCGCCGCGGTCTTCATCGGTCCAGAGTTCGGCACCGTCTCGCGCCCTGATCTAGTTTCCGCCGCACGCGAGGCTGGCGACGCTGGCTTCGACGTGCTCATTGCATGCGCTTTCAACTACGATGCCCACTCTTCCGAGTTCGACAAGCTCGGTCGCGTTCCGGTGCTCAAGGCACGCATGAACGCCGATCTACACATGGCCGACGACCTCAAAAACACCGGCAAGGGGAACCTCTTCGTCATTTTCGGCGAGCCTGACATCGGCATCCTCGACGCAGAGGGCGGGCAGATTCGCGTCAAGGTCAACGGAGTCGACGTGTTCGACCCGACCACCGGCGAAGTGCGTAGTGACGGCGCCGAGGGGATCGCCTGCTGGTTCATCGACACCGACTATAACGAAGAAAGCTTCTTCGTCCGCCACGCCTATTTTCTCGGGGCGAACGACCCCTACAAGTCGCTCAAGACGACGCTAAAAGCCGAGGTCAACGAAGACGCCTGGGCCACGCTGAACAGCGACATTTCCCGCCCCTTCGACAAACCCAAGACCGGTCGCATTGCGGTCAAGGTCATCAACCACCTTGGCGATGAAGTGATGAAGGTATTCCGTGTGAATTGAAAACATCGGTGAGATCTGGGGTGATGTCAGAATCGCCGGAGGTTGCTTGCATGGAAAATAAACGGGCACACCTCAACATGATCCAAGCGATTATCAATCGGATGTCGGTCAATTCTTTTTTGCTTAAGGGCTGGTCGGTTGTCCTCGTCTCAGTGCTTTTTGCTCTGGCAGCGCGAAATTCTCAGGTCATGTGCGTTTACCTCGCGTACTTTCCTGCGATTGCCTTCTGGGGATTGGATGGATATTTCTTGCGCCAGGAAAGACTCTTCAGGAAGCTTTACGACCGAGTTCGGGGGCTCGATGAGGTTGAAGTGGATTTTTCCATGAACACGTCTTTTTTCGAAGATGAGGTCAAGGATTGGACCTCAGCGGTACTTTCCAAGACGCTACTGGCCTTCCACGGGACAGTTTTTGGTTCGATCTTGGTTGTGGTGTTAATCCTCTTATTCAATCGCTGAACGGAGGTCTCCGATGGCTCGGCGGGTATTTTTCAGTTTCCACTACCAGCGCGATATTTGGCGCGTGAACCAGATTCGCAACATTCCGAACGTTACAGGTTGTGCTGCCGCTGGTTTTCAAGATGGGTCTATATGGGAAGAAGCAAAGAGGCGGGGGGACGCCGCGATTAAAGTCCTCATTAATAAGGGGCTTGAGAATACGTCTGTGACCGTCGTGTGTGTTGGCTCCGCGACCACCGGGCGCACCTACATCAACTACGAGATCGAGCAATCGATTGCCCGGGGGAATGGCATTGTTGCGGTTCAAATTCACCATCTCAAGGATAGATATGGGAATGTCGATACTCCCGGGGCGATTCCGGCGAAAATTGGATTGAGTGGCTATAAAGCTTATAAATACGTGAATCACGAGATACTCGCGGAGTGGATCGAGGATGCGGCGCGAGCCGCTGGGAAGTAGATGCAATTCAGGATCGCCGACACCTTCACAGACAGTCTCGCCCGACTGACCGCCGAGGAGCAGAAACTCGCGAAGACCACGGCCTTCGACCTGCAACTGAACCCGGCGAACCCCGGGATGAGTTTTCATAAACTCGACAAGGCAAAGGACAAGAATTTCTGGTCGGTGCGCGTTGGCAGCGACCTACGGATGATCGTCCATAAAACCGATTCGAGTCTACTCCTGTGCTATGTGGGACATCACGATCCTGCGTATCGCTGGGCAGAGCGACGTAAGCTGGAGGTTCATCCTCGGACTGGCGCGGCGCAGTGGGTAGAGATCCGGGAGCGGGTCGAGGAAATCAAGGTCACCCGACCCCTCCTGCCGGTGCACACTCCTCCTCCGAAATTGCAGTTGTTTCAGCACCTAAACGACGACGTGCTGCTCGGATACGGAGTACCGGAGGCGTGGCTTACTGAGGTTCGATCGGCCACGGAAGACTCCGTCCTGGAACTGGCCGAGCATCTTCCAGGTGAGGCCGCCGAGGCACTGCTGGATCTTGCCACTGGGGCATCGCACCAGGTCACGCCACCGGTTGCTGTTGGAACCGATCCATTTTCTCACCCGGACGCCCAGCGTCGTTTCAGGGTGATGAACAACGTCGAAGAACTGGAGCGTGCTCTCGATTTCCCTTGGGAAAAGTGGACGGTTTTTCTTCACCCGGCTCAACGGCAACTGGTCGAGCGGAATTACGGGGGGCCGGCGAGGGTTTCGGGATCGGCCGGAACGGGGAAAACGATCGTTGCCTTGCATCGGGCCGTTTTCCTGGCACGGTCAAATCCTGATGCTCGGGTGCTTCTCACGACCTTCTCGGACGCTTTGGCAAGCGCTTTGCGAACGAAACTGCGTCGATTGATCGGATCGGAGCCGCGACTTGGCGACCGGATTGAAGTTCACGCACTGAGTACGATCGGACAACGGTTGTACGTCTTGAAGTTTGGTCCCGCGCGCCTCGCATCCAAGGAAATCCTCGACCAGTACCTTTCCGACATCGCCGCCCGAACCGACGGGCAGAAATTCAGTCTCCGATTTCTTCGGACGGAATGGGAGCAGGTGGTCGACGCGTGGCAGTTGACCAACTGGGAGGCGTACCGGGACGTGACCCGCCTGGGGCGGAAAACCCGTTTATCGGAAGCGCAACGGCGGATAGTCTGGACGATCTTCGATCAGCTTCGGTTACGTTTGAAGAAGGGGAACCTGCTTACGGAGGCCGACCTGTTCAACCGGCTTGCCACCCATTTCTCTGAAAACGACAACCGGCCATTCGATCACTGCGTGCTTGATGAAGCCCAGGATATCAATGTCCCTCAACTCAGGTTCCTGGCAGCGTTGGGTGGTGGGCGCCCGAATGCCCTCTTCTTCGCTGGTGATCTCGGACAACGAATTTTCCAACAGTCCTTTTCATGGAAGACGCTCGGCGTTGACATCCGCGGAAGGGCGCGCACGCTGCGGATCAACTACCGTACCTCCCATCAGATCCGAAAGCAGGCGGATCGGTTGCTGGGGCCGGAGTTGGCGGATGTCGACGGAAATACAGAAGATCGGCGTGGTGCGATGTCGGTATTCAATGGGCCTGATCCGATGATCGTCGCTTCCGCTACCCCTGAAAAGGAGATAGGGGTGGTATCCACCTGGCTGAAGGAGAGAACCGGGCAGGGGACCCAGGCGCATGAGATCGGGCTGTTTGTGCGGTCGGAAGGCCAACTCAACCGTGCCCGCGCAGCCGTTGAGCGGGCCGGTCTTCCGTTCAAAGTTCTCGACGAGCATGTTGCCACTACCGCCGGGCAGGTTTCAGTCTGCACCATGCACCTGGCGAAGGGACTGGAGTTTCGGGCTGTCGTTGTGATGGCCTGCGACGATGAAGTCATTCCCTTGCAGGAGCGTATCGAGGACGTCACGGACGATTCCGATCTCCAGGAAGTCTACGACACCGAGCGTCACCTGTTGTATGTTGCCTGCACTCGCGCGAGAGATCATCTACTGGTGACGAGTGGGGATGCCCCGTCAGAATTCCTGGATGACATGAAAATATGAACCGGTATCAGGATGATCAACGTCGGGGTAGGGTATGAGTCCCGAGGGACAAGGGATGGACAAGAAATCCCTTCGTAAAGTTCTGGGCGGAACCGCGAACTGGGATGCGATTGCCGTCGATTGCGTGGCTTTCGCCAATGCCAGGGGCGGGCGGCTTCTGATCGGCATCGAGAACGATGCGATTACGCCTCCCCCAGACCAGCGCATCGCCCCTGCACTGCTTGACATCATCCGTCGTAAGGTCGGCGAGCGCACCGTTAACGTGACCGTGCTGCCTGAGATTCGTCGTACGGACAACGGCGGGGAATTTATCGATTTGTCGATCCTGCGGTCGTCGGGAGTTGCATCCACAACGGATGGCCGTTACTACTTGCGTGTTTCGGATGAGTGCAAGCCAGTGGTGGGTGATGAGGTGATGCGATTGGCCGCCGAGCGGTCTGCGTTGCCATGGGAAACGCAAACGACACAGGGCGTGCTTCGCCGCCAGTCCGATACGAGAAAATTCGTCGCCTTTGTCACCGCCATCCGCACCTCCGACCGGGTGAAATATTCGGTTAAGGAAAAGTCGGATCAGGAACTCCTCGATCATTATCTGTTAGCGGAAGGCGACCTGCTGACCAACCTCGGCGTGCTGTGCGTGGGACGCCGCGAGGACCGGGCGCGTTTGGGCACGGCGCCGATCATCCAGTTCATCAAGTACGACGAGTCAGGGCAGAAGGTGAACAAACTGGTCTGGGACGATTTCAGCCTCACGCCGATGGAGTTGGTCGAGGCGGTCTGGAGCGAGGTGCCGGATTTCCGTGAGTCGTACGAATTGCCGGATGGCCTCTATCGCCAGAACATTCCCGTCTATGACGAGTCCGTGGTCCGCGAATTGTTGGTGAATGCGCTGGTCCATCGCCCCTACACCCAGCGCGGCGACATTTTTCTCAATCTCTATCCGGATCGATTGGAAGTAGTAAACCCGGGGTTGCTTCCGTTGGGTGTGACGCCGCGAAACATCCTTCATGTGACGGTTCGACGCAATGAACTTATGGCCCGTGTGTTCCATGACCTGAAGCTTATGGAGCGGGAGGGCAGCGGGTTCGACAAGGTATACGAGGTTTTGTTGTCCCAGGGGCGTCCTGCACCGGAACTTAGGGAGGGACCCGACCGGGTGGAGGTCATCGTCCGACGGCGAATCCTGAAGCCTCGGGTCATCGATTTCCTGGCCAAGGCGGACCAGACGTACCAACTATCGCAGCGCGAGCGCATCACCCTTGGGTTGCTTGCCCAACACGAGGCGTTGACCGCACAGGAGTTGGCGGGAATGCTGGAGTTGCCGTCCGTGGATGCCCTTCAATCGTGGCTTGGGCGCTTACAGGGGGTACATCTTGTGGGGACGAGCGGCCGTACGAGGGCGACGCGTTACTTCATCGATCCGGAAGTCCTTCGTAGTCTGGATTTCACTCTCCGGACATCGCTGGAACGGATCGAACCCCATCGCCTCGAGGCGTTGATACTCGAGGATGTGAAGCGCTATCCGCAATCGAGGAGGGGCGAAATTCGTAAGAGGATCGGGGCGGAGATCCCGGAGTCTCGCCTCAAGCGGTCACTAGCGTTCCTGGTGCAAAGCGAGAAACTCGTAAAGGGGGGAGAACGCGCAGGTTCCCGCTATCGGCTACCGGGTTGATCTTGGATCGAATGACGGTCTATTGAGCCAAGATGAGCTGAGAGGCGAGCCAAGAGGAACGGGCGGTTTTACGGTAACCCACTGATTATAAAAGGCTATATCTGACCCTCCGCTTGGCTCAATAACCAAGCGTGAAGCCCAAGGGCGTTGGTAAGGACATCACCGAAGGCCGGGAGCAGGAGCGGGGATTTTCTGGAAGAAGGAAGATGCGACGGTCATCGAGCTGGATTGTAAGGACCCGCAAGGAGGTCAATTGATGGCCACACCCTCAGAGGAGAAAGTTTCCGTACGCAGTTTCAGAAGGGCGTTTGAACAGGAATCGGATCTTGAGGTGCTAAAGAGAAAGGTGTCGGAAAAGTATGACCGATGAAAAAGCGAAAGATGCTGCTGAAAAAGCGGAACCTGTTGATTACAGCGAATACCGCAAGCATGTGCTGTTGGCGGGACAGAAATCACAAGACGATTATGATAAAACCACCATAGTTCTGTCGGGTGGGGCGCTCGGCATATCTTTCGCTTTCCTAAAGGATTACCTCGGAAGCGGCCAAATAGAAAACGTAAACTTATTGTTGCTGTCGTGGGCTGCTTGGGGGGCGAGTGTGGCCGCAGTCCTCGTGTCCTTCTATACCAGTCATTTGGCTCTCAGAAAGACAATCGATCAAATAGATAGCGGGAGAATCGCAAAAGAAAAGCCGGGGGGCATCTACAGCAGAATTACAGCGGCGTTGAACCTTTCCGCCGGGATATTATTTCTCGTCGGGTTGGTGTTAATGATAGGATTTACGAGTGTAAATATGAGTAATAGGAGGGTTGAAAATGGCAAAGACGCCAAGTCATCCATCCCCGCCCAAACCCACTTCGCCACCCCCAAAGCCAGCACCCCCGCAACAGCCCCCAAGTAAGAAGTATGGGTATGAGCCTCCACCTCCCCCGCGTCCAAGTCCCCTTGAGAAGGGGCAGGTTCCCTTCCCCCCACCCCCTGGTTCTCCGAAACCGGGCGGGGGCTACGTTCCTTCTCCGCCTCCTCCGCCAAAGAAATGAGTTGAAGCTGACGGAGGAAGAAGCCTCAACCTGAAGTGCCGCCACCTGAACGAGTCTCAGCGGGCGATGGTGGGGGCGAAGATGGCCACGCTGGCGAATCATCGGCCAGCAGGGAGAGTGCCCCCTTTAGGGAAGCGTCCATATCGCAAGCATTTTTTTGGAGTCGCGATAATAAACACGCTGTTTTAAATCCAGAAAACATTCAACAGAGCGCGCAGTTAACAGAATGTTTATTTCTCCCCCGCTTTTTCTTGACACCCCGGGGCCGACACCATATCTTGTATGCATTGAACGGGAAAACCACAAGATATGAGATTGTGGGTGAGGAATAACAGAAACGTAAAATTAGAAAAGCCGGGGTTGGCGCCCCGGCTCTTCTTTACATAAACGCCCCTTACTGACGAATCAGCGCAGGGCCTGGCAGCCTTGAGATGGTCCGAGTATTCCATCCGCTTCTGATTACGTCAAGTAAAATTCTTGGGGCAGAACAGGGGGTGACCCCAAGCGCTCGAAGTGTAACCAGATCCACCCGAAGGGCAGAGTACGCGTTCACGAAGTAAACCCCCGGATGGGAGGGCGGAGAAATTCGTTCTCCCGGAAATAGGAGAAAGAAAAGCTATGTTAAAGCAACCGATGAAATCAGGCACAACCGCTCCGAGATCTGGACAGTGGGGCATTGTTGGTCAGCGGGGTGGGAACACCGGACAGGAACGCACGGTCGTCAAGGGAGAGCGCTTTCCCCCGACTCCGAAGGCCGGACAGGGCTACGTAATGAACGACCCGACGAAGAACAACGCAGGAAAAGGAAAGTAAAGCGACAGGGAGGGGCCGTCTTCGGGCGGCCCGCCCATTTCACCCGGAGCGCCCGCAGTCGAAGACATGGCGGATAGTTTGTCAGTGTCGTGTAAACCTGTAGAACGAACTGAACAGGAGGATTAATGGCAACTGCTGAGGTAATAAAAGCATGCAGGGATTCGCTAAGTAGAATTCAGGATTTTGACCCCAATAGCATTTCCCGATTAGATGTCCTCGGGTCGGCGCTGAGTTTCGAAGAGGCGGTAGCGGACGCAGAACGGTTGATCGCGTTCTATCAAAGGATTCCTCTCACGATTACGGACGATCTCTCCAACCCCCTGCTCGATTCACTGAAAAGGCAGGCGGATGCGGACTTCAACATTTTGGATCAAATATCCAAGTTCAACCCCAGCCAAGGGGGAACCACAGCGACGCGGACAAACCTCATAAACCAACTCCGGGCAGCTTATGAAACTGCATTCTCGGCGTTATGGCAGTACTTGGCATACGGTGTGGCGAGAACAACCGACGCCAAAGTATTGGAAAGAGAAGCGCGGGCAACAATTCAAGGAATCAAAGATCAGTCCGCATCGGCTGCTGAGGATTTGAAGAAGGCGCGTGACGGAGCTGAGGGCATTCTCGCAAACATAAAAACCATGGCCGCCGAGGTCGGGGTAACGAAACAGGCGCAGTACTTCAAAGACGAGGCGGATAAGCACGAATCGACATCCGCAACGTGGGAAACCAAGGTAAAAAACATGGCATACGTGGTGGTTGGTTTCGCTGTGCTCAGTCTTTTCCTGCACAAGATCTCATGGCTTGCTCCTTCCAACTCGATTGAGTCGGCGCAACTCATCAGCAGCAAGGTGCTGATTTTCGCAGTCCTGAGCTACATGTTGCTGCTGGGTGCAAGGAATTATCTTTCCCACAAGCATAATGCTGTCGTAAATCGTCATCGCCAAAACGCCCTCTTGACCTACAAGGCTCTTGCCGATGCAGCTCAAGCGAAGGGCGCTGAGGATATTGTTTTGGCGCATGCAGCTTCCTGCATCTTCGCTCCTCAGGAAACTGGATACTCCAAAGGGGGAGCGGAGTCGGGAGGGGGGTCGAAGTCTGTACTGGAGTTGCTCACCAAAGCCACGGCAAGAACAGACAACGCTCATTGACCTGGCATGGCGACAGATTGAAATGATGCCACGGTGGCTTCACTGGAGTGTGGGGCATAGAGTGTACATTTTGGAACGTGGTTCGGCGCAGTGAACAAGGGAGCTTGGAAGGGCAGAGCTTTGTTTAACAGGTAGTTACGTTGGAGCGGGGAGGGCTCAGGGGTTCGTTGGACCTCCCCCCGCCTCCAACATGCAAAGAATTCGAACCGATGAAGCTATGAGCAGCACGGCGCTCAGTTGCGGAAAGACCCTGTGGTATAAACCGGTATGCTCTTGACCCAGCGTAGAGCCCGTAAGACCGTAGTTCGGTCGACCTTGAGTGCTACGGCTATCTGGTTGGGGTTCATGTTCAACTCTTTCAGGTGCAAGGCCTTTTCGGCTATCTCAATGTAGGTTGGAGCTTCCGGGGGGTCGACTATGGCGACCTCGAAGGGCACCTCCCCCTCGGTTCGAATTCTTTGCGACCGTGTCCACCAATGTAAAGAATTCGAACCGGCGCTGTCTGATCTGGCAGCGGAGGATTGACGGATTCTTTTCTGGCCCTCCAGCTATACGTCCACCCGGCACTGCGCATGAAGAGAAAGCAAAAACA
>Ga0172373_10003037_pt1 | contig 24983 bp, 21 predicted proteins | sample Lak10m_2_FD_114546 | JGI IMG/M metagenome (GOLD analysis project Ga0172373, IMG submission 114546) | Freshwater microbial communities from Kabuno Bay, South-Kivu, Congo - kab_092012_10m | ecosystem: Environmental > Aquatic > Freshwater > Lake | place: Democratic Republic of the Congo...
ACGCCCAGCGGCCCGGGTGGTGCGCGCCAAGGGGCGATGGGCGGCGCGGTGCCAGTGGTGGTTCAACCGGCCGTATCGTTTGGTGTGGATGACTCCATCGGTAGTTTGTACTCGTCCGTCACCACGCAGGCCTCGCCTGCGCCGCTTCCAACGGGAACCGAGCGACTACCCGGGTTTCTGCAGATTGGGGGGGAACGCGAAATCTGGGCTCCCGGAGCGTGCGGGCTTTCACCCTCCTGAACAGGAATAGTCACCGTTGGGCGCCACCACCCGCCTGGCTGCCAGTCTCTGAAGACGTTTGGCGCGGCGCCGCGCGCACCGCTGCTTCTTCCCAGCCGAAATAATCAAGAAACATCGCGTAAAGATCGGGAAATGCCTCGGCGATGGCCTCTGGCATGGTGAAAAACGCCTCGGACGCCACCGCAAAAAACTCGGCCAGGTCAGTCGCGGCGTAGGCGTCAAGCGGTAGACGCGCGTAGTAGGTGTCCGCCGCCTCGGATTCCGGATCAACATCGATCGGAATAGAAGCTTCGAGCTCCTCCAGCATCTCGCAGAAGCGCTCGTGGGCAGCCTCCATACGCTGGGACCAGATCGCGCGCGCAGTAGAAGGTAGCGGAGGGATTCCGTCTGCTTCTCCGTCCAGCATATCCAGCTTGTGCACGAACTCGTGGATGACTACCGAAAGTCCGGGCGCGCCCATGGCAGGATCGACATCGGGCCACGCCAGCACGACGGGTCCGCCGGGCATGGTCTCGCCCGAGAGCTCTTCGACTGATTCATGCACCACGCCGCTGTCGTCGATATGTGATCGAGGCGTGATGAATCGATCGGGATACACGATGACTTCCACGAAATCGTCGTAAGGGGCAAGCCCCATTCGCATGATGGGAAGGCAGGCCTGCAGCGCGATCGCTGCACGAACGGCATCGGTGATCGCGAACCCGTGCGTGCCGGTGAAATGTTTTCGCGCCGCAAAGCTGTCAGCGAGATCGAATAACCGGTCTAGCGCGGCGGGGGCCAGCGCGTCGAGGAACGGCATTTGTGCAGCGCACGCTTCCCAGACCGGGCGAGCGATGGCAGGGGGCTTGGGGGCGCGGTTGAACCATCGTGAAAACATGGGGCGTGAGTCTAATGCCAGATCGACCTCGCATCTCGGCGCCTGAACGTGGCATGCTGTTTCAGGTATGAGCATGCCCCCTGAGCCAGGCGCGTCGCATTCCGGCGACGCAGCCCTTGACCCTGCCGATCACGCAAGTCTTCTGGCGCGTGCGCGGGCGCTCGCCCGCGCTCTGGTCAAGCCCGATGCCTTGAGCGGGGGCATACCGGTGATTGCTCACGCTGAGGGCGTCGAGGCCATTCTTGCCGACCTGGGTGTAGACGAAACCGCTCAGGCCGCCGCCTGGCTCGTCAGGCCGGCGGAGCTTTGGCCGGTATCCGCGATCGCTCGTGACTTTGACCCGGTGCTTGCGCATCTTGTTGAGCGAATCCGGCAAGTGGTTCGGCTGAGCGCGGGCGGGGGGTTGGCGAGCGCCGCGCAGGCGCAGCACGAAATGCTGCGCCGCATGCTGCTCGCCATGGCTGACGACATCCGTGTCGTGTTGCTGTCGCTCGCCTCGCGTCTTCAGACGCTGAGGCTTTGCGCGCGCAGCGGTCAGGCGCCGGATCGCGCCGTGAGTCGCGAAGCACTTGACGTGCTTGCTCCGCTCGCGAACCGGCTTGGGCTCTGGCAGATCAAATGGGAGATGGAAGATCTCGCATTTCGCTTTCTTGAACCGGAAACCTATCGGTCGCTGGCCGCACAACTGGAGGAAAAGCGAACCGCTCGCGAAGCCTTTGTGAAAGCTGCGGTTACCCGCTTGTCAGAAGCCTTGTCTGCGCAAGGCGTCAGTGCTCAGGTCAGCGGGCGACCCAAGCACTTGTACAGCATTCACCAGAAGATGCGGGCCAAGCGTCGCGACCTCGACTCGATTCAGGATCTCCGTGGGCTGCGGGTGATTGTGGAGAGCGTGGCTCACTGCTACCAGGCGCTCGATCAGGTGCACAGCCTCTGGACGCCGATGCCCTCTGAATACGACGACTACATCGCGAGGCCCAAGCCCAATGGCTACCGTTCGCTGCACACCGTGGTGGTTGCCGAGGACGGGCTGTCTCTGGAGGTGCAGATCCGAACGGCCGAGATGCATCGGTTTGCCGAGTATGGCGTGGCCTCGCATTGGCGATACAAGGAGGCCGGACGGACTGGGGCCGTATCGCCGTCGGCGGCTGTCGAGCGCAGCATCGACTGGGTGCGACAACTGCTGGCGTGGCAACGGGAGGTCGGCCAGGCGTTGGGGGGCGCTGGGGTGGAGGCTGCTCAGCCTGAGCTTGCATTCATCTATGTCCTCACGCCTCAGGGCCGGGTGATCGAGTTGCCAGCCGGATCGACGGCCGTCGATTTCGCCTATCACGTTCATACCGGCCTTGGGCATCGCTGTCGCGGCGCCAGGGTTGATGGTCAGCTGATTCCTCTCAACAGGCCTCTTCAGAGCGGCCAGACCGTTGAGGTGGTGGCCGCCAAGGAAGGGAGCGCAGAGGGGCCCTCTCGCGACTGGCTGAATCCTTCGCTCGGCTATGTCGTCAGTCCGCGCGCGCGGGGCAAGGTGCGGCAGTGGTTCAATGCACTCGAATTGGCTCGCGATGCAGCAGGTGGGCGCGAGCGAATTGAGCGTGTACTGCAGCGTGAAGGCAGGACTGCACTGTCCTTCGAGGAACTGGCTCGCAGGCTGGGTGAGCCTGACCCGATGGCGATGTTCGTGGCCGTCGCGCGCGAAGAAATCGGTCCACGCCAGATTGAGGATGCCATTCGGGGTGAGGGTGACCAGGCTCTCCCGGCAAGCGAGTCCGATCTGGTGCAGCGGATCACGCGCCCGGCTGCGGCCGCGGCGCCGCAGCGTTCAGGGTCGGTGCTCGTGGTGGGCATGGACTCGCTCATGAACCAGCTGGCGCGATGCTGTCGTCCCCTGCCACCTGATCCCGTCTCAGGTTTTGTGACCCGGGGGCGGGGCGTTTCAGTTCATCGAACAGATTGCCCGACCTTCGCCCGACTCGCCCGGCAGTCTCCGGAGAGGGTGATCGAAACGGGCTGGGACCCGCGTGCCCTGTCCGCGGGAGCCGTGTCGGATCAGCGCCGTTTTCCGGTGGAGATCGAGTTGCGCGCGAATGACCGGCAGGGGCTGTTGCGCGACGTATCCGATGTGTTTGCGAGGGATAGACTGAACGTGACGGCCGTCAATACGCTCAGCCGTCAGCAGCAGGCGCTCATGCGATTTACGATCGAGGCGTCGGACGTGGCGCAACTTGAGCGGACACTGCTTGCGCTGAGGCGGGTGACCGGCGTGATGGACGCTCGTCGGCGCGTGGGCTGAAGCGCTCCCTGGCGCCCGGGAGCCCGGGCCATCGGCGTTGGTTGCCCGCTCAGGAATGCTCAGCCGACCGCTGGTTTGGTGACAGCACTCTTTGGGCGGAAGACCTTGCATACCGTCTCGTTGGTTTCGATGCGCGCGGCACCGATCAGATCGAGGCAGTAGGGAACCGCTGCGAAAATCCCGTGCACTTTCTGCGTGCCATCGGCGTGACGGAGGCCTTCCAGCGTTTCGCGAATCGATTTTGGCTGACCGGGCAGGTTGATGATCAGCGCCTGACCTCGGATCACCGCGACTTGACGCGACAGAATGGCAGTCGGAACGAAGTTGAGACTGATCTGTCGCATCTGCTCGCCAAAGCCCGGCATCTCCCGGTCGGCGATCGCGAGGGTGGCCTCGGGGGTCACGTCACGCACTGCCGGCCCGGTGCCGCCCGTTGTGAGGACCAGCCCGCAGCCTTGCTGATCGACCAGGTCTATCAGGGTTTGCTCGATGACCGGTCGCTCGTCGGGAATGAGGCGCACCACCGCTTCCCACGGGGATGTCAGCGCCTGCCCCAGCCACTGTTCCAGTGAGGGGATGCCCTGATCCTGGTAGACGCCGGCCGAGGCGCGGTCGCTGATGGAAACGAGTCCAATTCGAATGGGGACGGTCATGTTGGTTCAGAGCTCTCGGAGGGAGGGGGAGCCTCGAGGGTGGCGCGCACCAGCCGGAACAGTTCGCGATAACGTCGTCCGTTCTGCCCGGTGGCCACTTCGGCCCGCGCTTTGTCGAGCAGAGTGGGGAGGGCTTCCCGGGTGTCCGGGTAGCGCTCGATCCAGATGGTAGCGGCCGCGCTGTCGCTCAGAAGCCGCTCCCGCCATTGTTCGGCCGCATGCATGAGCGCGGTCTCGGTGCGATGCTGCTGCCGATCGCCGTCCAGAGCCTGCCGGATGGATTCGGAATCTGCCTCGCGCATCAGTTTTCCTATGAACTGCATCTGACGGCGACGCCCCTCGCGCGCCCGAATGCCGCGCGCCAGGCGCACGGCGTCGATCATGCGTTCGCTGACCGGCAGCTGCAACAGGCGTTCGTCGGAAATTTCAACCAGCCGCTCGCCCAGCGTCTGCAGCGCATGGCTGTCACGCTTGCGCTGCGATTTGCTGGGTGGATCGAACGAGGAATCAGAGACCGGGGTCTCGGCAGTCGCGGAAGAGCGTCGCATGAGGAGGGCGCGGCTATGCGCTGGGTCAGACCGGGGCAGTTGCTATGATACCGCGCTCTTCAAAAGGGACCACGATGTTCGATCACGATCAGCAGCGGCTTCGCGAGATGGCAGACACGATGCTGCGTCGAGCGCGCGAATTGGGTGCAAGTGACGCTGCGGTGGATGTGTCCGAGAACACCGGTTTCTCGGTCAACGTCCGGCGCGGGCGGGTGGAAACGATCGAACAGCACCGGGACAAGGGGATAGGCGTCACGGTGTTTGTCGGCAAGCGACGCGGGCATGCCAGTTCATCGGATTTCAGCGCTCGTTCGCTTGATGAAACGGTTGATGCGGCCTGGCAAATCGCCCGCTTCACCGCCGAGGACGATTGCGCGGGCCTTCCCGACCCCGATACGCTCGCTCTGCGTTACCCGGAACTGAATCTGTTCCATCCGTGGACCATTCCTGTCGACGAGGCTGTGCGGATTGCCTGCGAGGCGGAGGCGGCCGCCTTCGATACCAGCCGACTGATTCGAAATTCGGAAGGCGCGTCGGTCTCGGTGAGCCATGGTCAGTTCCTATCCGCCAATACGCTCGGATTTTCTGGCGGATACCCCTACAGTCGACATTCGATTTCATGCGCACCGATTGCCGGCTCGGGCCGGAAAATGCAGCGTGATGACTGGTACTCGTCCCATTGCAACCCGAACAGGCTTGCCGACCCTGCAGCACTTGGACGCTACGCTGCTGAGCGCGCGCTTGCCCGTCTGGGGGCGCGTCGCCTTTCCACGCGCAAGGTACCGGTGCTCTTTGAGGCGCCGCTTGCCTGTGGTCTGTTGGGGCATCTGGTGCAGGCCGCAAGTGGTGGAGCGCTTTATCGCAAGTCCAGCTTTCTGGTCGATGCGCTGGGTTCCGCGCTGTTTGCGCCGCACATCAGCATCATTGAAGACCCGCATCAGCGCGGCGAGCCAGGCAGTGCCCCATTCGACAGCGAAGGCTGTGCGACCCATCGACGCGAGGTGGTCGAATCAGGCGTGCTCAAGGGCTATTTCCTTTCAACCTACTCGGCGCGCAAGCTGGGGATGAAAACCACAGGAAATGCCGGTGGGTCACATAACCTCCGTCTCAGCAGCCGACGGACCCGTCGGAGCGACTCGCTCGAGGCCATGCTGGCCAAGCTCGGCACCGGCCTTTTTGTGACTGATCTGATGGGCCATGGCGTCAACTACGTCACGGGCGACTATTCGCGCGGAGCGGGCGGCTACTGGGTGGAGAATGGGCAAATCGCCCACCCGGTTGAAGAAATCACGATTGCCGGCAACCTGCGCGAGATGTTCGCGGGGATCGCTGCGGTAGGGGCCGATGAACTCACGCGCGGCACCAAGCGTTCGGGATCGGTATTGATCGACGCCATGTCGGTAGCCGGCACCTGAGGTTTGATGCAGCCTTGAGTAAAGCGTTCGTTCGTGATGATGCTGACGCGGTCGACGACGACGCCGACCCGCCTGGTGTTGAGGCCATCCCGGCCGGCTCCAAGAACTACATGACCCCAGCGGGTCAGCAGCGGCTGCGCACCGAGTTGCTGCATCTGCTCGATGAGGAGCGGCCCGAAGTGGTGCGGGTGGTGTCCTGGGCCGCCTCGAACGGGGACCGTTCGGAAAACGGTGATTACCTCTACGGCAAGAAGCGCTTGCGCGAAATTGATCGCCGAATCCGCTTCCTCACCAAGCGCCTCGAATTGGCGGAAGTGGTGGATCCCGCGCTCAGGCGCGGCACCACGCAGGCGTTCTTTGGGGCGACCGTGCGATTTCTTCGTAACGGCGAGCGGGAAGAGACCGTGACCATCGTGGGCGTTGACGAGGTCGATCCGGCCACCGGTCGAATCAGCTGGATTTCTCCTGTTGGGCGGGCGCTGCTCAAGGCAAACGAGGGCGACCTGGTCAGCCTCAGGGTCCCAGGAGGTATCGATGAACTTGAAGTGGTCGAGGTTCGCTACGACTAGTGGTGGCGGCTGATTCTGGACACCTCGGGCAGGCGCCGGAGGTTGCGCAGCACGCGGGCCAGATGCACCCGGTCCCGCACCATCAGAATGAAGCGAATCGAGGCGAGGCGCTCGGCGCTTTCGTCCATGGCGACGTGCGCGATGTTGGCCTCGCTTGCGGCAATTTCCGCCGCCACCTTGCCGAGAACACCCCGGTCATTGCGAACGCTGATTTCAAGTTCGGAGCGGAAGGTGCCGCTGACCTGCTCCGACCAGTCAACGTCCACCCAGCGCTCGGCATCACGGTCGCGTTGTCGGAGCGCCGTGCTGCAGTCAGCTCGATGCAATACCAGCCCGTGTCCGCCACGCAGGTGGCCGACCACGGCATCTCCTGGCAGGGGAAAGCAACAACTCGAGTAGGTGACAGCGCTGCCCTCATTGCCAGTGACCACCATGGGCGCCGGTCGCGGCAGCATGAGTGCAGCCGGACTGGCCGCGGTTTGCAGTGCGATGCTGCGCGCAACCACAGGCGCCAGTCGCTTGCCAAGACCGATGTCGGTGTAAAGCTCTTCGATGTTGCGCACGCCCGAGTCGCGTATTGCGCGGTCGAGCACTGTGGTCTCGAGCGAACCGAGGGCGATTCGAAGTGCGGCAAGCGACTGCTCCAGAAGCCGTCGCCCGAGATCGGCCGACTCCCGATAACTGAGGGTACGAAGGCTGTGCCGAATGCTGGCCCGTGCCTTCCCGGTGCGCACAAATCCGAGCCAGCTGGGATCGGGGCGCGAGGTGGCATCGGTGAGCACCTCCACCACATCGCCATTGACCAGTTCGGTGCGAAGCGGCACCTGTTCTTCGTTCACCCGGCAACCGACTGCGCGATCCCCGATATCGGTATGAATGGAGTAGGCGTAGTCGAGGACGGTGGCGCCGCGCGGCATGGCGCGGATCTCCCCCCTGGGCGTGAACACATAGACGGCATCGGGGAATAGATCGACCTTGACATGCTCGATGAATTCCAGCGAGTCACCGGTCTGACTTTGAATGTCCAGCAGGGACTGCAGCCACTGGTGCGTGCGCGTGTGAAGCTCTGAGAAACTGACGTGATGCGCCTTGTAGAGCCAGTGGGCGGCCACGCCCGATTGGGCCACGCGCTGCATTTCATGCGTTCGAATCTGAAACTCAACCGGCGTGCCGAACGGACCCACCAGCGTGGTGTGCAGCGACTGATAACCGTTGATCTTGGGAATGGCGATGTAGTCTTTGAAGCGACCCGGGACCGGCTTGAATGTGGTGTGAAGCGCGCCCAGCGCCAGGTAGCACTGTGGCACCGAATCAACGATCACCCGCATGCCGTAGATGTCGAGCACCTGTGCGAATGACACATGCTTTTCCTGCATCTTGCTGTGAATGGCGTAGATGGATTTTTCGCGACCCTGCACCTGCGCGCCGTGTACGCCCGCCTCGGGCAGCGCCTTGTTGGCGGCCTCGAGAATGCGCCCCAGCACCTCGCGCCGGTTGCCGCGCGCAGCCTGCACTGCCTTCTTCAGCGTGCGATAACGGAACGGATGGGTGGAGCGGAAAGCGAGGTCCTGCAGGTCGCGGTAGAGGCTGTTGAGCCCCAGCCGGTGCGCGATGGGCGCGTAAATGTCGAGCGTTTCCTGAGCGATCCGCCGCTGCCGGGGCGCGGGCAGCGCCTCGAGGGTCTGCATGTTGTGCAGGCGGTCCGCGAGCTTGATCAGAATGACCCGCACATCGCGGGCCATTGCAAGCAGCATTTTTCGAAAGCTCTCCGCCTGCTGGTGTTCTTTGGAGGCAAATTCGACCCGATCGAGCTTGGACACGCCATCGACGATGTCAGCGACTGCAGGTCCGAAGCGCTCGGCGAGGATTTGCTTGGCAATCGTGGTGTCTTCGATGACGTCATGGAGGAGCGCCGCCATGAGCGAATCGGCATCGAGTCGCCATCCGGACAGAATTTCCGCGACTGCAATCGGATGAGAGATGTAGGGCTCACCGCTGGAGCGAAACTGCCCAAGGTGTGCCTGATCGCCGAAACGATAGGCCTCGCGAATGCGGCGCAGGTCGTCTTCGCCCAGATACTCGCCCGCCCGTTGCATGAGCGTGGCGAGAGAGACGATTTTTCGTTCGTCGGCCGGCGCGGTAAACCCGCCACCGGCGGCAGGGCGCCTGACCGGAGAGAGATCAGAGTGCGGTGCCCGGGAACCCGGAGCAACGCTGGCGAGTCGCTCTGCCATGGGGAGCGACGCGCCCTTGTTCAGGTGGGAACGCGGCGCAGCATTTCCTGGCCGACCTTACCAGCCGCGATTTCACGCAGCGCGGTGACCGTGGGTTTGTCACGCGACTCGAGCTTGGGAGCATGGCCCTGTGCCAGCATGCGCGCGCGGTAGGTGGCCGCCAGTGTGAGTTCAAATCGGTTAGGGATTTGCTTCAGGCAGTCTTCAACGGTAATGCGTGCCATGGTGGACGACTCGGTGGTGAAGGGTTGGGGCGGTTCAGCGAACCAGACGCAATTGGGAGAACACCCCCGGGTTGCGTGCCAGCTGTCGCGAATATCGCAGTCGGGCTGCGCGGACGACCGCGCGAAGTTGCTCGAGAGCGATGCCAAAGTCTTGATTGATAATAACATATTCGAACTGCGCGGCCTGCGCGAGTTCAGCCTGCGCAGCATCGATTCTGCGCCGGATCACGGTCTCGCTATCCTGGGCCCGGGCGCGCAGGCGTCGCGCCAGTTCCTCGATCGAGGGCGGTGCGATAAAAATGCCGACCGCATCGGAGTAAAGGCGCCTGACCTGCTCGGCGCCCTGGCAGTCGATCTCCAGGATGATGTCCTGGCCGGCGGCCATTTGCGCCTCGATCCAGGCTCGAGAGGTGCCGTAAAGGTTGTCATGCACGCGCGCCCACTCGAGGAATTCCCCTTCGCCGCGGCGACGCTCGAACTCTTCGACGCTGACAAAGCGATAGTCAATGCCATCGCGCTCGCCAGGGCGTGGTTGTCGGGTGGTGAACGAGACCGACAGGCGGACGTCGGATTCGTTTTGCAGCAGCGCGCGCACAAGCGAGGTTTTGCCCGCGCCAGAGGGCGCCACGATGACGAAAAGACTGCCTGGATTATCGATGCCGCTCATTCGAGGTTTTGTACTTGTTCGCGGATCTGTTCGATCAGCAATTTCAGTTCAACTGCGGCGCGCGACAGATCAACGATGGCGGCTTTCGAACCCAGGGTATTGGCTTCGCGATTGAGTTCCTGCAGCAGGAAGTCAAGCCGCTTGCCGATCGGGCCTGGTCCGTTGCAGGTCTCACGCAGCTCGTCGAGATGGGCAAGCAGCCGGTCGAGCTCTTCAGTGACATCGGCTCGCATGCCGTAAAGCGCGAGTTCCTGCCGAACGCGCGCCATGGTTTCTTCAACCGGAACCCGGGTGCCCAGCGAGTCGACGGCGGCCTGCAGACGTTCAGCCAGGCGTTTTTCGTGCGCTGCGAGGAGTTCGGGGCCCCGCTCGCGCAGGGGCTGAACGATTTGCGCGATGGCCTGTGCGCGCTCGGAAATCACTGCAACGAGCCGCGCACCCTCCCGGGTACGGTGCGCCAGGAACGAATCCAGCGCCTCGCGACCGGCCTCGACCGCAAGCGCGGCGAGCGCAAGGGCAGCGTCGTCCTCGGCCAGCACCCCCGGCCAGCGGAGAACCTCGGCCACCGTCGGCGCGGCGGCATCGGGAATTCGCGCGCGGACCTGGTCGCTCAGCAGGATGAGGCGGTCCAGCGCGTCGGTCTGGACGACCTGGCCGCCGCTACGCCCGCTGGCGCTGCGCACGCTGATCCTGCATTCGACCTTGCCGCGCTGGACGGCGGTGGAGATATGGTCGCGCAGGGCCGCCTCTGCAGCCCGAAGGTCATCGGGCACGCGAAACGACAGATCGAGAAATCGGGCGTTGACGCTGCGGATTTCGACACTGACCGCCCCCGCTTCGCTTTCGCGGAGGGCCGTGGCAAAACCGGTCATGCTCTGGATGGGACGTGGATCGCCCGGCTTCTTGCTCAAGGATGTCGACCGTTCTGTTAACCTCGGTTGCAGCAGGATTGTAAGGAATTCGATCGACGATGGGGCCGCGGTGGCCCGTTGAATGATCAGGTTCCCTTGACCGGAGGGTTCAATGTCGGGCAGGACGTCAGGGCGGGCAGCGGGTGCGCTGCGCGAAGTTCGGATCGTGCGCGGGTTCACGCGACACGCAGAAGGGTCGGTACTGATCGAGTGCGGTGACACGCGTGTGCTGTGCACCGCCAGCATCGAGGCCAAGGTCCCCGGTTTTCTCAAGGGTGCAGGGCAGGGATGGCTGACGGCCGAATACGGCATGCTGCCGCGCTCCACCCATACGCGCAGTGACCGCGAGGCCGCTCGGGGTAAACAGAGCGGACGCACTCAGGAAATCCAGCGCCTGATCGGTCGCAGCCTCCGATCGGTTTTTGATCTCCCATTGCTGGGCGAGCGAACCATCACGCTCGACTGCGATGTGCTGCAGGCCGACGGGGGAACGCGTTGCGCGTCAATCACTGGCGCCTTCATCGCTGCCTGTGATGCGGTGGCTTCGCTGCTGCGCGCCGGTGCGATAGCGCGAACGCCCATCCGCGACCAGGTCGCAGCCGTATCAGTGGGAATCGTTGGCGGTCATCCGATTCTCGATCTCGACTACGGCGAGGATTCGGGCTGCGACACCGATCTGAATGTGGTCATGACGGGCCGCGGCGGGTTCGTTGAAGTGCAGGGCACAGCGGAGGGCGAGCCCTTTTCGCGGCTGGAGCTTGACACGCTGATTGGGCTTGCGGCCCAGGGCATCGGCCAGCTGGTGACGGCCCAGCGAAACGCGCTCGGGGCCGATCATCCGGCGCTGCCAGCCTGACCGACGACTCCCGCAGGAAATTCAGGTGAATGCCCTGATCATCTCCAGGCTGGTTCTTGCCAGCGGCAACGCGGGTAAGCTTCGCGAGTTCGACGCCTTGTTGCGGCCGGTGGGCTTCGATGTGGTGGCTCAGTCGTCGCTGGGGGTGACCGAGGCCGAAGAGCCGTTTGAGACCTTCGTTGAAAACGCACTGGCCAAGGCGCGTCATGCGGCCCGCATGACTGGCTTGCCAGCCCTGGCTGACGACTCCGGAATCTGTGTCCGGGCCCTGGGCGGCATGCCAGGGGTGCGCTCTGCCCGCTACGCCGCGCTTGCCGGCGGTGAGCATTCCGATCAGGCGAACAATGCGCGCCTGGTGTCCGAACTCGCCGGGCAGGCCGATCGTCGGGCGAGCTATGTGTGCGTGCTGGTGCTGGTTCGGCATGCATCCGACCCGATGCCGCTGATTGCCGAGGCGCAGTGGCATGGGGAAGTGACCGAAGTACCGCGCGGCGCTGGCGGCTTTGGCTACGACCCCTATTTCTGGCTCCCGGACGAGGGCTGTACGGCTGCCGAACTGACCGCCACACGCAAGAACCAGATCAGTCATAGGGCACAGGCCCTGCGGCTCCTGGTTGAACGCCTGAAAGCAGCGCCTGGCCTCGCCCCGGGCGTGCCCGGGTGAGTGAGGCGCAGGTCCATCTCGTGCGGCGGGTGCGTTCTGCGCCCGAAGCGCTGGAGTCCGGAGTGGCCGCGCCGCTGCCGCTATCGGTCTACGTTCATTTGCCCTGGTGTCTGGCCAAGTGCCCCTATTGCGATTTCAACTCGCATACCTGGCGCGGCGCTGGAGGGCTTCCTGAGGATGATTACCTGGATGCGCTCCAGAGCGACCTGGAGGCCGCTCTGCCACTGGTGTGGGGACGGTCCGTGCAAACCGTGTTTCTCGGGGGCGGCACGCCCAGTCTGTTTTCGCCTGGCGCCATCGATCGGCTCGTGACACTCCTGCGGACACGGTTGCGGTTTGCCGCCGGCGCAGAGGTCACGATGGAGGCCAACCCGGGAACCTTCGAGGCGCAGCGCTTTCGCGACTTCGCCTCAGCGGGCGTCAATCGCCTGTCAATTGGTGTTCAGACATTCAACGACAGGGCGCTGCAGGCGATCGGTCGCGTCCATGACGCCCAGCAGGCCCGAGCCGCCGTAGACCTCGCGGCCCGGGTATTCGAGAGCTTTAATGTCGACTTGATGTACGCGCTTCCCGGCCAGTCTCTAACGGATCTCGAGGCCGATCTCGACGAGGCGCTGGGGCGCGGCGCGCCGCACCTGTCGTGCTACCACCTGACCCTGGAACCAGGGACCCCGTTTGCGCGGCGCCCGCCGACGCTGCCGGATGACGAGTTATCGGCCGACATGGAGGCCATGGTCGAAGCGTCGTGCATGGCCGCCGGGCTTGAACGCTACGAGGTGTCTGCCTACGCGCGGCCCGGGCACCGTTGCCGGCACAATCTCAATTACTGGCAGTTCGGTGACTATCTCGGGCTGGGCGCTGGGGCGCACGGCAAACTGTCGTTTGCGAGCCGCATCGTGCGCCAGTCCCGGGTGCGCCAGCCCGCGCGCTACCTGTCAACGCTGAACGGGGAGGCGACCGCAAGCGGGAGCGACCTGCCGCCCGATCCGGCCGATGCTGCCGTGCTGAGCGCTCCCTGGCTGGACGAAGTTCGCGTGGTGGGCGCGGCAGACCTGCCATTCGAGTTCATGCTGAACGCGCTTCGTCTGGTCGAGGGCGTTCCCACCACGCTGTTTATGGAGCGTACCGGGCTGTCGTTCGCATCCATCGCCGAGGCGCTCGAGCGGGCGCAGACGCGCGGGCTTCTGCACTCCGAGCCAGGACGGATTCGGCCCACACCGCTTGGCCTGCGTTTTCTGAACGATTTGCAGGCCATGTTTCTGGCCCGCTAGGGTGGAGCGCGGGGAAACGCCTTGGTGCACCAAAACAAGGCGCCGCGCGTCGAATGCACTAGAATCGTGCGGTCTTGGGGCTGGAGCGATTGATTCCGCCCTGATTCGGTGCGGCGATCGGGTCTGGCGAGTGGCATAGATGCTGCTAATTTCCCGCGACACCATTTGCCGTCTGTCATCTAACCGGGACAGGCGGTCATTTCAACCTGCAGACAGGAGCGCTTCAGCATGGCATCGGCCAAAGACGTGATGAAAATGATTGCGGACAACGAAGTCAAATTCGTTGATTTCCGCTTCACGGATACCCGCGGTAAAGAGCAGCACGTCTCTGTGCCCAAGTCGGCCTTTGACGAAGACAAGTTCACGTCGGGCCACGCCTTCGATGGATCGTCGATCGCTGGCTGGAAGGGTATCGAAGCGTCAGACATGCTGCTGATGCCGGATGCTGATACGGCGCAGATGGATCCGTTCCGCGAGGAGCCCACGCTCATCCTCACCTGCGACGTGATTGAGCCTTCAGACGGCAAAGGCTACTCGCGCGATCCGCGTTCGATTGCCAAGCGCGCCGAGGCCTACCTCAAGTCAACCGGAATTGGCGATACCGCCTTCTTCGGTCCGGAGCCCGAATTCTTCATTTTTGACTCGGTCACCTGGAACGTTGACATGTCGGGTTGCGGCGTCAAGGTCAACTCGGAAGAGGCGGCGTGGTCGTCGGGTCGCGAGTATGAGGGCGGCAATCTGGCGCACCGTCCCGCGGTCAAGGGCGGCTATTTCCCCGTGCCGCCCGTCGACTCATTGCAGGACATGCGCTCCGAGATGTGCCTGATCCTCGAACAGATGGGTGTCCCGGTTGAGGTGCATCACCATGAGGTGGCGGGTGCGGGCCAGTGCGAAATTGGCACCAAGTTCTCCACGCTGGTCAAGCGCGCTGACTGGACCCAGGTTCTCAAGTACGTCGTGCTGAACGTTGCACACAGCTATGGCAAGACTGCCACCTTCATGCCCAAGCCCGTGGTGGGCGACAACGGCTCAGGCATGCACGTGCATCAGTCGGTCTGGAAAGACGGCGTCAACCTGTTTGCTGGTGACAAGTACGCTGGCCTGTCCGACTTTGCCCTCTACTACATCGGCGGCATCATCAAGCACGCCCGAGCGCTCAATGCAATCACCAACCCCGGAACCAACTCGTACAAGCGACTGGTTCCCGGCTTCGAGGCGCCCGTGAAGCTTGCCTATTCGGCGCGCAACCGCTCGGCGTCGATCCGCATCCCCTATGTGGCCAACCCGAAAGGCCGCCGGATCGAAGTTCGCTTCCCCGACCCCACCGCCAACTCCTACCTCGCATTTGCCGCCATGCTGATGGCAGGTCTGGATGGCGTGCAGAACAAGATTCACCCGGGCGAAGCGGCGGACAAGAACCTGTACGACCTGCCGCCCGAAGAGGACGCGAAGATCCCGACCGTCTGCTCCTCGCTTGACCAGGCGCTCGATTATCTCGACAAGGGTCGCGAGTTCCTGACCCGCGGTGGGGTGTTCAGCAACGACATGATCGACGCCTACATCGCGCTCAAGATGGAAGAGGTCACCCGTTTCCGGATGACCACTCACCCGGTTGAGTTCGACATGTACTACTCGCTCTGATTGGGCGCAGTGCCGCGTTTCGCCAGTCCGGGAGCGCGGCACATGCAGCACGATGAAAGTGTGTCGACGGGGCGGTTATCCGCCCCGTCTTTTTTGAGTGGTCCCCAGGCCTCTGGTTCCATTTGTCCATCGTTCGGAAAGCATTCATGACGCTTGCTTCGATTGATCAGACGGCTCGACGCGCGGGCGCCACGCCAATGCAAGCGGCCGCGCAGGCGGTTCGGCAGGATTCGTTCGATCTGCTGGCCACGTCGGTGGTGATGCTCGATGCGCAGGGGCGGGTCGTCCGTGTGAATGCAGCCGCGGAATCGCTCTTCGATATTTCGAGTCGCATGATGATCGGCCAGTCCTTTCATCGGATGTTCTCGAACGGCCATCTGATCGAGGCGCTGCTGCGCGAAGCGATAGACGGTGGTTATGAGCAAAAGCGCGTCGATCTCTCGCTCGAGCGCGCGGCTCGAGAGCCGCTTGCGCTCTGGACCATGGCCAGTCGCCTGGATTCGGGTGCCGCAGTGCTGCTGCTTGAGTTTCGCGAGCAGGACAAGCGATGGCGGGTCGATCGTGAGGAGCGCCTGATTGATTCTGCGCAGGCCAATCGCGAACTGGTGCGAAACCTCGCCCACGAAATCAAGAATCCGCTTGGAGGGATTCGGGGTGCCGCGCAACTGCTTCAGTCTGAACTTCACTCAGCTGATCTGCGTGAGTACACCGAAGTCATCATCAAGGAGGCCGACCGGCTCCAGGACCTGGTTGACCGGCTGCTCGCGCCGCATCGCAAGGCACGCATGCTGGCCGAGCTCAATATTCACGAGGTCTGCGAGCATGTGCGTTCGCTCCTGCTGGCCGAGTATCCGCGGGGCCTCAGAGTGGTGCGTGATTACGATGTGAGCATTCCGTCGCTCACCGGTGACCGCGAGCAACTGGTGCAGGTGCTGCTCAATCTGGTGCGTAATGCGGCGCAGGCTCTGCAAGGACGGGGTCGGATCGAACTCCGTACTCGAATTGCACGCCAGGTAGTGATCGCCAAACAGCGCTGGAAGCTGGCACTTGAATTGCATGTGATCGATGACGGTCCGGGTATCCCTGAAGACATTCGCGAGCGAATTTTCTTCCCGCTGGTATCCGGTCGCGAAGGGGGAACGGGTCTCGGACTGACACTTGCACAGACCTTCATTCAGCAGCATGGAGGACTGATCGAGTGTGATAGCCGGCCGGGCCGAACCGATTTCTGCATTCTTCTGCCTTTGCAGTGAGTGGCCAACGATGAGCGCAGTCTGGGTAGTGGATGACGATCAGTCGATCCGTTGGGTGCTTGAAAAAGCACTCGGTCGAGACGGCTTTGATGTGCGGGCGTTTTCGAGTGCGCGAGAGTGTCTGCGCGCGCTGTCAGTCGATGAGCCGGATGTGCTGGTCTCTGACATCCGCATGCCCGGGGAGTCAGGGATCGAATTGCTGCAGCAGGTCAAGGTTGATCACCCCGCAATGCCGGTGATCATCATGACCGCGTTTTCTGATCTTGAAAGCGCGGTGTCGGCCTTCCAGGGCGGCGCCTTCGAATATCTTCCCAAACCATTTGATGTGCCGAAGGCGATCGAACTGATTCGTCGTGCGGTAGAAGAATCCGAGCGAGACCAGTTGGGCGCGGACCCAGTCGAACCCGGGGTTGACATCCTGGGGCAGGCGCCGGCGATGCAGGAGGTTTTTCGTGCCATTGGGCGGCTGTCGCAGTCGAATGTGACAGTGCAGATTACGGGTGAATCAGGCACTGGAAAAGAGCTCGTCGCGCGGGCGCTTCATCGCCACAGTCCCCGTGCAGACCGGGTATTTGTCGCGCTGAACACGGCGGCAATTCCGCGTGACCTGCTCGAATCCGAATTGTTCGGCCACGAGCGTGGCGCGTTTACCGGCGCCCAGCAGATGCGCCGTGGTCGTTTTGAACAGGCCGAGGGCGGTACGCTGTTCCTCGATGAAATCGGTGATATGCCAGCCGAGCTGCAAACGCGATTGTTACGCGTGTTGTCAGATGGTCACTTTTATCGCGTGGGCGGGCACCAGCCGCTCAAGGCCAATGTGCGCGTGATCGCGGCCACGCACCAGAACCTCGAGGATCGCGTTCGTCAGGGCCTGTTTCGGGAGGACCTGTTCCACCGCCTGAATGTCATCCGCTTGCGGCTGCCGGCCTTACGCGAGCGCTCGGAAGATATCCCTCTCCTGATTCGGCATTTTCTGTTGCGCAGTGCGCACGAGCTGGGGGGCGAGCCCAAGCGCGCCAGCGACGAAGCCATGCGTGTGATGAGCGGGTTCCCATGGCACGGTAATGTTCGACAGCTCGAGAATGCCTGTCGCTGGCTGACTGTGATGGCGCCCGCGCAGGTCATTGAAGTAAAAGATCTGCCGCCCGAAATTCGTGGCCCATCGCCCTCTGAAGCGGCTCCGCTGGGAGCGGGCATGGGTGGCTTCGCAGGCTTGGGTGGCCACACTGCAGGGAGCGGTGCCGCCCACGAGGGCGCCATGACAGCGTTTCAGGCGGAGGCGGTGCCATTTTCGGCTGCAGCCCCGCGCCCTGATACGACTTCTTCCATGGGGGCTTCGCAGGGCGGAGGGGCAATGGGTCCAGCCTCTGCGTCGCCTGGAATCTTCCCCTGGGGAGCCGCAATGCCCGCGTCCCAGTCGGTGGGGCTGCCGGGCGGTGCAGCATCGGGATTGGGTGATCCATCTTCCACCCTGGCCGATGCGTCAGCCGCCGACCTCCCGCCCGCCTGGGTGTCGCAGCTGGAAAAAGACGTTTCACTCCGGCTCAATTCGCAGTCGGTGGAAGAGCGACTGCAGGGGGATAGCCAGCTGATGGACCAACTCACCCGTCTTTTTGAGGCGGCGGTGATCCGCACGGCGCTGCGTCACACCCGCGGTCGACGAATTGATGCGGCGCTCAGGCTGGGTATTGGTCGAAACACCATCACCCGGAAAGTGCAGGAACTGAAACTCGAAGAAGGCTCGGACCTCAACTGAGACGTGTCACTGCCCGACAGGGCTGTTGTCAGGCGAGTTCAGCGATGACCGGTGCGTGGTCGGAGGGCTGCTGGAGCTTGCGCGGTTCGCGGTCGATGCGGCAGGCGGTCAGGCGCTGGGCACTCAGCCGGTCAAGCAGGATGTGATCGATCCGGAGTCCCGCGTTGCGGCGAAAGCCCAGCTGTCGGTAATCCCACCAGCTGAAGCTGCGTTCGGGTTGCTGGAACTGCCTGAATGAATCGACGAAACCGGCGCTGATCAGCTTTTGAAATCGTTCGCGCTCGGGCTCGGAGCACAGCACCTGACCCGCCCAGGCGACCGGATCATGCACATCCTCTGCCGCAGGCGCGATATTGAAATCGCCCAGTAGCGCAAGGGGCAGGCGTGCCGCATGCGGGGTGAGCGCCTCGGCTTCGAGCTGAGGCGTGATCCAGTTGATGAGTGCATCGAGCCAACGCAGCTTGTAATCGTACTTATCGCTTCCGACTGCCTGGCCGTTTGGGAAATAGGCGCACACCACCTGCAAGCCCGCTACTGTTGCGCTGATCAGTCGCTTTTGCTCATCGGCGAACAGCGGGTTGCCGATCACGACCTCGGTGGGTGCACCCACCGTATCCCGGCGGCAGAGGATGGCGACACCGTTGTAGGTAGGCTGCCCGCTGAATACCGCGTGATAGCCCGCCGCCTCGAGTTCTGCCGCAGGGAAACGTTCATCAATGAGTTTGGTTTCCTGCAGGCACAGCACGTCGATGGGGTGCGCCGCCAGCCAGTCGAGGACCTGCGGCAGGCGAACCTTTAGCGAATTGACATTCCAGGTGGCGATCTGCATGACTGGGTATCCGGGCCTCAGGCGGTCTCAACCATGCCACTGTGGCGCAGGAGCGCCTCAGGGCTGGGCTCACGGCCGCGGAAGGCCTTGAACGACTCGATAGCCGGGCGGCTGCCGCCGACTGACAGGATTTCGCGGAGGAAGCGCTGCCCCACCTGACCGGTCTGCTCGGGATCGGTGGCGACCTCTTCAAACGCGCCGTAGCAGTCGGCCGAGAGAACCTCAGCCCACTTGTAGCTGTAGTAGCCCGCCGCATACCCACCCGCGAAGATGTGTCCGAAGCTGTTCTGGAAACGATTCCAGGCAGGGGGTATCAGGACGGCAACCTCTTCGCGGACCTTGTCCAGCAGGGCCTGTACTGCGGATGAGTCAGGCACCGCGCGCGCCTGCGAGTGAAGCTGCATGTCGAACAGGGCGAACTCAACCTGCCTCAGCGTTTGCATGCCAGCCTGGAAGTTTCTTGCCGAGAGCATGCGGTCGAACAACTCGCGCGGCAGCGGCTCGTCATTGTCGACATGGGCGCTCATGTCACGGACCACCTCCCACTCCCAGCAGAAGTTTTCCATGAACTGGCTGGGGAGCTCCACCGCATCCCACTCAACACCGTTGATACCCGAGACGCCGAGTTCGTCGATCCGGGTGAGCAGGTGGTGAAGCCCGTGACCGAACTCGTGAAAGAGCGTGATGACGTCGTCGTGTGCGAGCGTGGCCGGGCGATCGCTGACCGGGGGCTGGAAGTTGCAGTTCAGGTATGCGACCGGTGTCTGCACGGTATCGCCCGCGCGCTTGCGCCCGCGGGCATCGTCCATCCAGGCACCGCCCCGCTTGCTGGCCCGCGCGTAGAGGTCGATATAAAACTGCCCGATCAGGCGGCCCTGGTGCTCAACGCGATAAAACCGCACATCGGGATGCCAGGTTTGCGTCGCCTCTTCCGAGATGCGCAAATCGAACAGGCGCTCGACCAGCGCGAACATGCCGGACAGCACACGGGGAGCCTGGAAATACTGCTTCACCTGCTGCTCGGAAAAAGAGTAGCGGGCTTCTTTCAGGAGTTCGCTTGCCCAGGCGACATCCCAGGCCTTGATGGCGGCAAGCCCCAGCTTTTCGCCGGCAAAGCTGCGGAGTTCGCCGAGGTCACGTTCGGCGAACCGTCGGGCGCGGGCTGCGAGATCGCGAAGAAAACCGGTGACCTCTTCGGCGCTGGTTGCCATCTTGGGCTCGAGTGATACCTGAGCGTAGTGCGCATAGCCCAGGAGCTCAGCCTCTTCATGGCGTAGCGAAAGTGTTTCGGTGATGAGCGGCGCATTGTCGAGCGCGGTGTCGCCCGGATCGGAGGCGCGCGTGACATAGGCCCGGTACATCTGCTCGCGAAACGCCCGGTCTTCCGCATATTGCATGACCGGCAGATAGGACGGCATTCGCAGCGTGAACTTCCAGCCGCTGCGACCGTCGGCTTCAGCCTCGGCGCGGGCAGCGTCACGCACATCCTGGGGCAGCCCAGAAAGCCGCGACTCGTCGTCGATGAACAGCGCAAAGGCGTTGGTAGCGTCGAGCAGGTTTTCAGAAAACTTCTGGGAGAGCGCCGCCTGACGGTCCTGAATCTCGGCATAGCGCTCCCGTGCCGGAGACACCAGTTCCGCTCCGCCCAGTCGGAAGTCGCGCAGAGCGTTGTCGATGATGCGCTGCCGGGCCGGCGACAGCGTGGCGAACTCCGGACTGGACCGAAGCGCCTTGTAGCGGCTGTGTAGCCGCGTGTCCTGTCCGAGTTCGGTCCAGAACTGCGTCACGCGGGGGAGTTGGGCGTTGTAGACCTCGCGCAGTTCGGCCGAGTCGGCCACCGCGTTCAGGTGACCCACAATGCCCCATGCTCGCGACAGCCGCTCGGTAGCGCTTTCAAGCGGTACGACCACTGTGCTCCAGCGGGTGGGCGTGTCGTCATGGCATACCGAATCCAGCGCAGCGCGCGCCTCGGCGAGCAAGGTATCCAGCGCAGGCTCGACCCACCCGGGGTTGAAGTCTGCGAATCGGGGCAGGCCGGAGAAATCGAGGAGCGGGTTATCTCGTGGAGCGTCGGTCATTATTGGCTACGGTGACGTGGAATAAAACAATACGGTACGCGATGCGCGCGGGCGGTCAGCGCTTGCGCTCGGCCGCTTCAAGGGTATTGACCAGCAGCATGGCGCGGGTCATGGGGCCGACGCCTCCGGGCACGGGAGTGATGGCGCCGGCTACCTCGCGAGCGGAATCAAAATCGACGTCGCCGCAAAGCTTGCCGTCCTGGTCGCGATTCATGCCGACGTCGATCACGATCGCCCCCGGCTTGATCATGTCACCGGTAATCATGCGGGCGCGCCCAACTGCGGCAATCAACACATCGGCGCGGCGTGTGTGGGCGGCCAGATCGCGGCTGCGGCTGTGACAGATGGTGACGGTGGCATCGGCCTGCAACAGCAGCAGCGCCTGGGGCTTGCCGACGATGTTGCTGCGACCGACCACCACTGCTTCGGCGCCTGCGAGCCGCGCGCCGGCATGCTCGAGAAGTCGCATCACCCCATAGGGGGTGCATGGCAAAAATCCGGGTTGCCCCGTCATCAGCGCGCCGGCGCTCGCGACATGAAAGCCGTCTACGTCCTTCTCAGGAGAGATGGTTTCGATGACCCGACGCGTATCGATATGAGCCGGTAGCGGAAGCTGCACCAGGATGCCGTGAATGGAAGGATCGCTGTTGAGAGCCTGGATGCGGGCCAGCAGTTCAGGCTCGGAAGTTTGTGCAGGAAGGCGCTGCAACACCGAGCGGATGCCCGACTCTTCGCAATCTTTCACCTTGTTTCGCACATAGACCGCAGATGCCGCATCCTCCCCCACCAGGATGACCGCAAGCCCCGGTGGGTGACCCGCTGCGGTCAGTGCGGCGGCGCGCTCGGCGACCTGCTTGCGAAGGGTGCGGGCGAGAGCTGCACCATCGATCAGGGTGGCTGTCATGGCTCGGGCTTCCGTAGAGTGAACTGAATGCAATTTATCACGCGCTCGCGCCCGAACTTGCACAGCTTCGATCCGCAAGATAGAATCGTGGGCTTCGTTGGGGGTATAGCTCAGCTGGGAGAGCGCTTGCATGGCATGCAAGAGGTCAGCGGTTCGATCCCGCTTACCTCCACCAACAGCAGTTGCAGGTCCCGTTCGTCTAGAGGCCTAGGACACGACCCTTTCACGGTTGTAACAGGGGTTCGAATCCCCTACGGGACGCCACTTCAAGTGGCGTGGATTCGATAGCACATACAGTTCGGCTAAGCGCCTGGCATGGCCCTCGGCTATCGCGTTGTGCGTCTTATTCTCGTTGCCACATAAATTCCAGACGCCGCAATCACGCCAATCCCTGCGATTGACCAGGCATCCGGAAAGTCACCGAAGACCACATACGCCACCAGCGTTGACCACACAATCTGGGTGTAGCTGAAGGGCGCAAGCCGGGATGCGGGCGCGAATTCGAATGCCCGAATCAGGATCAGGTGGCTCGCGGCATTCACCACGCCACCTGTGATCATCAGCGCCACGTGCCACCAGGCAAGTGGCGTCGTCCAGGTGAAGGGAAGGGCGAGGCTGAATAGCGCGAGGCCGACCAGACCTGGATAAAAGATCGAGGTGTAGGCGCTCTCAAGCCCTGCGATCCTGCGTGTCAGCACCTGGTAAATCGCCATTGAGAAGGCCGTGCCGAGTGGAAATAGTGCAGCCCATCCGAACACATCGGCACCGGGTCGGATGATGAGCAGCACCCCGGCAAAGCTGAAGCCAATGGCAAGCCACTGACCCAGGTCCACCTTCTCCTTCAGCACAATCACTGCGAGCAGGGTGACCAGGAACGGCGAAACAAAGGTGATCGCTGCGGTTTCAGCGAGCGGCATCTGGCTGATGCCACTGACATACATCAGCGCCGCGAACGGCAGCAGCAGCCCGCGTGTGAGCTGTATGCCCGGGCGACGTGTGCGAATAAAACCCAGGCCCTGCCTTGCGCCCACGATGGCGATCAACACCAGCGTGTGAAAGAAGAACCGTATCCAGAGGATGTAGCCGATCGGGTAGATCTGCGTCATGTACTTCGAAATCGCATCGGTGATCGAAAACAGAAACACCGCGATCGCGACCAGTCCTACCCCTTTGAGGATCTGATGTGTCTCGCCATGGTGGCTCCCGTTCATCGGCGCTCAGGGCACGACCTGCTCGTGCGCAGGCAAAGGCTCGCCGCGCTCGATTCGCTGGATGTTTGCCAGCATTCGCGAGATGGTCGGTTGAAAATTGTCGGCAGCAATGCCGGCCAGATGCGGCGAGACAACGAGGTTGTCGAGTTCCAGGAGCGGCGAGTCGGCGGGCAAAGGCTCGATGTCGTAAACATCGGTCGCTGCGCCCATGATGACGCGCGTCTTGAGCGCCCAGTGAAGATCGCTCTCGTTGACCACGCCGCCGCGCGCGACGTTGATCAGCACTGCGTGAGGTTTCATGCGCTGCAGCGCCTTGCGGTCGATGAGGCCGGAGGTCTCTGCGGTGAGCGGACAATGCAGCGAAACCACGTCGGATTCGGAAAGCAGGCGCTCGAGTGCCACGATTTCAACCCCGTCCACCGGGGTGTTCTGCATTGAGCGGCGCGTGGCGAGCACACGGCATCCGAAGGCCCTGAGCAGCGTCGCCACGCGTTGTCCGATGGCGCCGTAGCCCACCAGACCCACCGTCCGTCCATTCAGCATCAGGCTGTCGTGCGGGAGGCTGCGCGACCCCCAGTGGCCCTGCTTGAGCTGGGTATGCCCCCATGCAAGGTTACGAAGGAGCGCGATCATGAGGCCGATGGTGTATTCGGCGACCGGAATGGCATTGCTGCCCGGCAGACGTGCAACGCTGATACCCGCCGAACGTGCCGCTTCCAGGTCGATGTTGTCTACGCCCACGCCCCATTTGTGCAGCAGTCGCAATTGGCGCGCACGCTTCAGAAGCTCAGCCGGAACGGGCACCTGCCCGGTGATGGCGTACTGGGCGCTCTCCATCAGCTGGGTCTGCTCATCTGGGTCATACGACCTTGCCATGACCAGTTCGAAGGCGGGGTCCACCAGTGCGGCAAAGCGCTGGCGACCTGACTCGGACAGCGGATCGAGAAGGATGATTCGGGGGCGGCTGGTTGGGGTCATACGGTAGGAGGGTCGAGAGGAGCGGAAAAACCGGTGCCGGCCCGCGCGAGGCCACCCGAGTGCGCAACGGGTGTGCCGTCGGCGCGCCAGCAGGCTGCCCCGGTCATCATCCCATCGTCGTCAAAGCTGATCGCGTTCATGCCGCCGGCAATGCGGGGGACGCTGCGCACTGTGTGGCCACGAATCGCGAGCGCCTCGCCGGTGTGCGAAGCAAGCGGCGCCTCAATTTCGAGCTCGCCGCCCTCGGTGAAAATGCGTGGCGCCTCGACGGCTTCCTGGAGGCTCATGTCGTGGTCCACCAGATTCACGATGGCCTGCATGGCCGAGGGAAAAATTCGCAGACCTCCGGGCAGTCCCAGGGCCACCTTAAGCCTTCCCTCCCGCAGCAACATCATGGGTGCCATCGAGGTAAAAACCCGCTTGCCAGGCGCCACTGACAAGGCGCCACCGGGGTGCGGATCAAAGTTGAACATGTAGTTATTGGCGAGGAGGCCTGTGCCTTCAACCATCATGGCCGCACCGAAGGCGCCGTTCAGTGTCTGGGTGCTGGCAATCACCATGCCCTCGTCGTCGGCAATCGTGAGGTGCGTGGTGTCATGGGATTCTGATGCGCGGGCGAGCCCGCTCGTCCAGGATTGTCTGCGCAGAGGGTCAATCTGTCGGGCACGGGCCGCGGCATACGTCTTGGAGACGAGCTGCGTGACCGGCACCTCGACGAAATCCGGGTCGGCGGTTGCCATGGCCCGGTCTGCAAAGGCAATTGCCATGGCCTCGGCCAGCCAGTGTGTTGCATCGGTGGATCCAAAACCCGCCGCTCTAAGATCAAAGGCCTCGAGCACGTTGAGCATCTGAACGATGTGAACGCCGGAGGAGGCCGGGGGCGGTGGCCCGACAATTTCATGATCCCGGTACGTTCC
>Ga0172373_10003038_pt1 | contig 24981 bp, 26 predicted proteins | sample Lak10m_2_FD_114546 | JGI IMG/M metagenome (GOLD analysis project Ga0172373, IMG submission 114546) | Freshwater microbial communities from Kabuno Bay, South-Kivu, Congo - kab_092012_10m | ecosystem: Environmental > Aquatic > Freshwater > Lake | place: Democratic Republic of the Congo...
ATGACACTCAACTCTTGTTCTTTCTCTGCTTCTTCCGAAGCCATAACAGCATAAATACCATAACTCAATAAAGCTGCTGCTACAACAAGCAAAACCATGTAAATTCTCAATTTCTTTCTACTCGTTACAAGTTCTGAATTTGTTTCCATGCTCATACGCTTGACTTAAATTTATTCGGTGTATTCAAAAATAGCCTTTTTGTTGAATTATTTAGTTTTTACTGCAACATTGAATTGACAATAAGGTGTTACAATACGGCTTTAGCTTCGTAAAAAGAATCTAATCAAAGATTGGCTTCATGACAAAAGAGAAAATTCAATTAGAAACATTAGCCTCTTTTAAGGACCTTTCTTCAGGTCAACTGGTCAGCTTGTGCATGCGGTTAACGTGGAGGCTGTTTTTAAGTCACCCAATTGTTCTTTTCTTACGGTCGTTATTTCTCCCTTATTTAATCATTTTCCTGGCTTCATTTTTACATGGTAATCACGATGCAACCATCATTTCGAGTTTGTTCATTTTACCAATTCATGCCTATAGGTATAGAAGAGAACAAATCGAGGAAGCTGAGGAGATTGCCGAAAGAAATAAATTAAGGAATAAATTAAGTTATCGTTTACCGGTTTTATGGAAACTCGTTAAACAGAATTTCTTGAGAAAATGAATATCTATTAACCTAGGTCAATCATTTCATATCCCTTAATAAGCCACATTTGTAAAAAATAATTTAAGTATGAAAAAACAAATTTTTGTAGGTTGCCTCGCATTGGCATTGGCTTCATTTACAGTGAATGAAATGGCGAATTGGTCATTGGATAAGGCACATTCACGTTTAGGGTTCACCATTAATCACATGGGGATTAACGATATTCATGGTGAGTTTAAATCATTTGAGGTTAAAGCAACTACCTCTACAGGTAACTTTGAACAAGCTAAAATTGAGCTTACTGCAGATGTGAATTCTATTAATACGGGGATTTCAATGCGCGACGACCATTTGAAGACCCCTGATTTTTTTGATGCAAAAAAAGAACCAACATTAACATTTAAAAGTACGAGTATAACCAAGAAGGATGATAAAAACTACACGGTTACTGGAGAACTTGAAATGCGTGGTGTCAAAAAGACAGTTTCGTTTAATGCGTTACACAACGGGACTGCGAAAAATCAAGGAGGTAAGGATGTCGCTGGATTTCGTATGACAGGTTGGGTAAAACGTACAGATTTTAAGGTAGGTGATGCTTCTCCAGGTTTGGCTGAAGATGTTATGTTGAATGCCGATATTGAAATCGTACAAGAATAACTTTCAATTGTTTAAATTGGTCAAGGTCATCGAAAGGTGACCTTTTTATTTTATCTGAATACCGCGTGAAGAGTAAAGTGCAGGATTCTGAGATTTACTGAGGTCTAAACTAAAACTAAACGTACTTCCGACCCCAATGGTACTGCGAACAGAAATGGTATGTCCATGTGATTCGATAATGTGTTTGGCAATTGCCAAACCAAGTCCAGATCCTCCTTCATTTCGATTTCTACTCTTTTCAACGCGATAAAAACGCTCGAACAACCGCGCTAAATGAGCATCTTCGATTCCAGGTCCATTATCAGAAACTTCAATAGAAAGAATGTCGTCAAAGCTGTTTAAACGAATTTCTGTAGCACCGTGTTCGTTGCCATAAAATATCGAGTTTACCAATAAATTGGTGAGTACTTGACCGATTTTTCCCCGATCGGCCACTACAAATTTTGAATGGTATTCTCGAGAAAGATGAATGCGAATATCCTTTTCTTTGGCCATCATATCCAAAGAACCTATTAGCTCCTGAATGAGCTCAACAATATCAAATGAGCGCATTTCGAGTTTTACTGCATCCACTTCTAATTTGGTAATTTGATCCAGGTCTTCAATGATGTTGACCATGCGATCTGTAGCTTTTGATGCACGTTCAAGAAATACTCGGTTTATCGTTTCATCTTCTAATCCTCCATCAAGTAAGGTAAGCACGTAGCCTTGAATGGAGAAAATTGGTGTTTTAAGCTCGTGTGCGAGGTTACCTAAAAACTCCCTTCTAAATGCTTCTTGTTCTTTTAGTCGAGAAATTTCTTTGTTCCGTTCTTCAGTCCATCGCTGTGTTTCTTCTTCAACTTGAGCGATGACATCTGTGGTTAAATACAGCTGCTGATCTTGGGTTGGCGCAGATTTTCCTTTCCTTATGGTTTTGTAAATGAATTTCAATCGTTCATTTATAAATCGATTAATGAGCAGGTAGAAAATCAAAAAGGCACATATAAAAGTGCCTACAAATAAGATGGAAAAGTTGAAAAGTAGGAAAGGGGAATTGTTTGTGAGAAAGTCCAGAAGACTAATACAAGAGGCTAATAGTAGCGCACCGAATGTCGTGAGTTTTAATGGACTTAGGTTTTTCATGCTTCACTGAATGTATATCCGACACCTTTAATAGTACGAATATAATCATCCCCAAGCTTTTCACGTAATTTTCTGATATGAACATCGATTGTACGCTCGCCAACAATGGTTTCATTGCCCCATACGATAGCAAGTATTTGATCGCGAGTATAAACCTTCCCTGGTCGACTAGCCAATAATTCAAGGAGTTCGAATTCTTTCTTAGGAAGTAATAAACTCACACCATTGATCTCAACCATAAATTTTTCACGATCAATTAAGATTCGCTTCGATTGTTCTGGTGTTTCGTCTGTGGCTCTTTCTAATCTTCTCAACAAGGATTCGACTTTAGAAATTAACAATCTAGGTCGAATGGGTTTTGTGATGTAATCATCAGCTCCTGCTTCAAAACCGGCAATTTGACTGTAGTCTTCGGCTCGGGAAGTTAGGAAGGCAATGATGGGTTGAGTGATATTTAGATCTTTACGGATAACTTGACAGGTTTCAATACCATCCATTTTAGGCATCATGATGTCCAAAAGAATGAGTGATGGATTGATTTGTTGTACCATCTTTACACCTTCTTCACCGTTATTTGCTGTGAACACTTTAAAACCTTCTTTTTTTAAATTATATGATAAAAACTCCAGAATATCTGGTTCATCATCTATCAAAAGAATGGTATGTGACTTTAAATTTTCCATGGTGTAAGTAAAAAAACGAGGCTGACATGGATAGCCAGCCTCGTTGGTTTATGCGGTTATTTTTTGATCGCTAATTTGCGAACAGCTGTTCCGTTTGAAGTAGTTAACTGTATGGTATATAAACCTTCAGAAAGTTCTGAAGTATTCAAGTTTAACGCATTCAATCCTTCCTGTATCATGCCTGTTTCAGTGAACACGATTGATCCTGCTGAATTAACAATAGTTAACGTAAGCATATCTGAAACCTTACTTTCAACAGCTATAGTCGTTGAAATATTTGCTGGGTTAGGATAAATGGTTAAAGCACTCAATCCAGATAATTCCTCTAATGAAACAGTTATTGCAACTGGCAATGTTGTAGTTGCTGAGCAATTTCCATTGTATGCAGTTAAGGTTACTGTATATTGACCATTAAGTGCATACGCATGAACTGGAGCAGTTGCTGTAGAGCTTGTTTGATCTCCAAAATCCCAAGAATATGAAGTTGCATTTGAACTCGTATTTGTGAAAGTTACAATATTTCCATTCGCATTAAATGAAGCATTAGCAGTTGGAGTAGTTCCGAAAGTAACTTGAACTGGAGCCGACTGACCAGCACCATTACATGCGTTAGCATTTGTTGTAGTTACGTAATATGATCCTGCAGATGTAACTGTAATTGCTTGTGTATTTGCACCGTTACTCCACGTGTAAGAATCAGAAGCACTTGCCGTAAGTGTGATGGTTTCACCAGAACATGCAGCTGTAACTGGAGTTGTAATCGTTGGAAGTGGAGCACTGCTAACATTTACTGCTATTGGTTGAGATGTAGATTGACATCCGTTTGAGTTAGTCACAGTAACAGAATAGTTTCCAGTTGTATTTACCGTAATATCTTGAGTCGTTGCTGTTGTTGACCAAAGATTATCTGTAGCACTAGAAGAAGTAAGCGTTACTGAACCACCAGTACAGAAAGACGTAGATCCAGAAGGTGTAATTGTTGGTACTGCTGGTTTACCATGAACGGTAACGCTAATCATAACTTTTTGACTCTCATCACCAGCAGCGTTTGCTTGGGACACCCAATAAGTGAAAGTTCCTGGCGTTTGAGTAGAAATAGAAGGTGCTGATGCACTATACGTATTACTAACCGCATCAGAATACCATCTCAGATTGTGACCTGTAGCAGCTGTAGCAGTCATCGCATTAGCTGTTTCACCTTCACAATAAGTATGTGATGTTGTTGTAACAATTGGAGCAGCAACACTATAAAATTTATTGTGAGCAAAAGATGCTCCTGTTGCAGCTACTGAGCCTTGATTTAAACGCGCGTCTGGTGTGTTGCCTAAAGCAGGGAATAAATTAACCCAATTAACTTGTTGTAAAGTTGCTGTTGAGTCATTTCCTTTTGGCCCCCAAAAAGAAGTGTAAAAGGCTTTTGTTGATGACGCTCCACCGCTAGTTCCAGCGTTAAAAATGGTATTAGTACCATTCGTAAAGTTGGTTAATATGTTGTTTGCAAAAACAAGGGTGTCCCCGTTAACATTATTAACTACTGCTGTTCCTTCAATTGACAAGCCTTTTTCCCATCCTGTTACCAATGAATTCATAACAGATGTAGCTGTATTTCTTCTTAAACGAAAAGCTTTCTCAAATTTCTCACCTGTAGGAAGTGCTGTCGTTCCATCTCCCTTAGGACCAACGATAGTTATGTTTGAAAATATCGGAGCTGTTTTCGGTTGTGCTGTAGAACCGGTAGCGTCGTTGTCAGATTCGAATGCATTGGAATCACCTGGTGCATCAGATATATCCTTGTCTCTTATAATTAGGCCAAACTGAACTTTTCCTCGATAACCAAAATCAGTATCGAAATCATCATCCAAACCTCTGTAAGCAATTATATGCTTGCAATTTACAGTACCACCGAACCATTCAAACGAATCATCTCCAGAGAAAGAAACCTGTACATAATCAACCTGAGTTTGATTTCCAACAGATCCGAAGGTAATTCCATTGATTTCTTTATTCGGTTCATAAGCAATTCCAGCAAATTCTACACGTACATATTTTAATACTCCCGAATTGTCGTTATCGAAATTTCCACCAAATTGTGTGTCAGTTGTCGGGGCAATACCTTCAATGTTTGCCACCCCACCCGGTTGGTTGTTTTTAGCAAGTCCTAAAATCACTAAACCTCCCCAGTCACCTTCGCCACGATTTCCAGCTGACTCATTTGAAGTGAATACAATAGGGTTGTTAGCAGTACCATTTGCATTGATCTTTGCTCCACGTGTGATGATCAATGTACCTTGTGTGTTTTTATCACCACGAATGATAGTTCCGGGTTGAATGGTTAATGTGGCATTGTTTTTTACATATACTTTGTTCTCCAATAAAATTACCCCGCTCCAAGTCGTATTCGTTGTGATATCAGCTGAAACAGTTTGTGTAATGGTTGTCGGATAATTTGTGTTTTCAGGGTCAAAATTTGACCACCCAGACATCCAATCTGTTGCTGGAGAATTATCTGTTACAGGAAATGCTCCTTTGTAACTTACCTTGTCCCAAAATGCATCCTGCGCAGTTAGCATTGTTGTGAATGCCAGTGATGCTACTAATAATAATTTTTTCTTCATTTTCATTTTTTTTAGTTATGATGCAAAGGTCTTTTAAAGCATTCGCTAAAGGGTTAGTGTAGTTTTATGGCTGTTTTAAGATTCTGTTAAGCATTGGATATACTCTCTTAACATTGAGAGGCGAATTCATATAAACGCGCTGAATTGCCTACAAAAAAACAAGGGCCACCAATTGGCGGCCCTCTGTCTAATGGATGTATGATTTATTTCCCAAAGATATATTTGACTGAAAGAGATACGGTTTGGCCAAACGTGTTAGTTAGCCAATCGTTATCCGATTCTGGGTCAAATTTGCGGTTACCATTTAAATCTTGGAAAAATGTAAGTTGTTGAGCCAAAATATCACGCACATTTAACTTGAGCTCAACTTTTTCTTTGAACGTTTTTGCTAATTGAAAATCAATTACATTTCGTGAGTTTTCCCAAACACTTGGTTCTTGAATATTACCAACAATGTATATGCGAGGACCAATAATATTATAGGATGCACTTACAGACCAATCACGTTTAGGATCTGAATAAATTAATCCGCTATTTACAATGAATGGTGATTGACCTTGAAGTGGTCTTATGCCGCCTGACCCGGCAAAAGCAGATAAATCAACAGATGATCGAATGAGGGAAAGGTTGTTGTAAATAGTTAGGTTATTGAAGAACGGATTTTCTTTATTTTTCATAAAAGAAGCCAGTTTCATGCGGAATTCGAATTCCCCACCAATATTGTAAACTCGTGCTGAATCTACATTTGCATAATACAATTCTGGTGCACCAGATGTACCCGTTCTATTAATGGTTTCGATTGGGTTGAAGAACTCCTTATAAAAACCACTGATACTAATAATTTGACCAGCCCCAGGGAACCATTCCAGTCGTAAATCATAATTGTTTATTGTTGCCCGTTGAAGATTTGGGTTTCCGGAAACGATGTTATCTTGAATGAAGTTATAGAAAGCAAAAGGTGCTAACTCTCTAAATTCTGGTCTTGAAACAGTTCTGTAAAATGAAGAACGGATATTAAACTTATCGGTTAAGGCATAAATTAAATTTGCAGAAGGTAAGAAATCGTTAACGGTGGTATCAATATGCTGTGCTTTATTAGTTCCAAATTCAATGTAATTGAATACTTGGTTGTATGATTCAAAACGAAGGCCTCCAACAAAACGAAGGTCTTTCGTTAGTTTCGTGTCAATCATTCCAAAACCGGCGTTTAGTGTCGAAGAAGCTTGGTAACTATCATCAACGTTAGAGGCTTCATCTAACTTAAATCCTCCTTGTCCATTCGATAATAACCCTAAATTATCAGATGAAAATATTTGATCTGCATCGAGTAATAATAGCGAGCTGTTAAAAGAGCTTCCAGTAGGCTTATATTGCGAGAAACCGAAGTTCCTTGCTTCAAATTCTCGGGATCTAAACTGATGTAAGCCACCGAATTTGATTAGGTTATTGGCGCTGTCTTTTCCGAAATGAATGGAGTAGTCATACTTTCCGCTGTAAATCTTTTCGTTCGAATTCGACCAGAACATATTTCCTGCAGCTGTTGGGATCGTACCGTTAGGTTGTATAACCGCAGCATAGGCAGTGTCACCCAGGTTGATGTCGGTATTGTTTTCATCTAAGGCTAATTTTTTATAGACTACCCGACGAAGATTAGGGATTTGTCTGCTCACATCGCTAAATCCACCTGTCCAATTCAATTTTCCTTTTCCAATGCTATGGTTACCGATTAATTGTGTTGTGAAAAGATTGTTTTGGGTATACCAGAAGTTAGTTGATTTTTCCCATTGGTGTGGGTCGTTATCAAGTTCTCGAACACCTTTTCTTTTGTTAATACGGTCATCCGTACTGATGGAATACATTGATTTTAAAGAGATTTTGTTTTTTTCATTGAATTTAAACGTCGTGTTGAAAAGTGCGCTATTTAAAATGGAAACAGTAAAAACACTATCCCTCAATTCCATTTTCTTTACCACTCCTGCTGCTTGTTCTTCGAATTCACGTCGGTACAACTCACTCATTGACCAAGTATTCGAATAGTTGTAGGCAAAAACCATTCCTAGTGATTTTTCTTTTAGCTTAAATGTGTTGCCTAATGTATATTGTAAGCTACCATTTGGTAATCCTTTTCTATTTGTTGGACTCCAATTAAAATTCATTTTATCGGCAAGTCCAGCTTTCATGTCTTTAGTTAGTGAGGAAAAGTCCGCTGTAGCAGGAATGCCTGTAGGGATAGATCGCGTTGATGCTCCTAATCCCAACCAATCAACTTTACTCGACTGTGAGGTAGCGAAATTTTGGAATGTCGATAAGGTGTTAAATCCTCCACCTAATTGGATGTTGTGTACCAATTTGTCTTTGGGTTCAATGGTGTTGATATCCAAAACACCACCCGCAAATTCACCTGGTAAATCTGGTGTGGCTGTCTTCATGATTACCAAGTTGTCTAGCATATTGGATGGAAAAATATCAAATGAAAAGGCTTTTCGGTCACTTTCTGATGATGGTAAAGATGCACCATTGATTAATGCAAAATTATAGCGATCACTTAACCCTCGAATCACAACAAACTTGTTGTCTTGAACACTTGCTCCACTAACACGCTTTAAGACATCGGAAGCTTTACTGTCAGGTGACTTTTTTATCGCTTCCTGAGAAATTCCATCCATGACCGAGGCGCTTTTTTGTTGCATTTGAACAACGGTTGCTTGGGTTTCACGATTTATTTTCGCTTTGATAGAAACACCAACAATTTCTTTAACCAAGGGTTCTAGTACGATGTCTAACTTAATCGTGTCCGAAGAACTTACATCGAGATCAGTAATGTGGGCAGTTTGATAACCATTAAAATTAAAGTTAAGGTTATGCTTTCCAAAAGGGATGTTGCCCAAGGTGTAAAAACCATCTAGGTCACTTAAAGCTCCCTTGAGTTGGTTTTCGATCGTAACTTTCACACCAGGTAAGGTCTCGCCTGTTGTTTTGTCCTTAACTTGGCCGGAAACTACTCCGTTTTGAGCCAACATAACAGTGCTGTTCCAAGCTAAAAGGGTCAATAGAATAAACTTCTTCATTTGCATATTAATCTTGGTGCAAAGGAAGTTCTACTGCTTTACTTAAGTTGAATGAAAAGTTTAAGAGATTATTAAATCGGGTTAATACTGGCTTAACATTACAATCATTGGAAATTAATCTGCTTTTTTCTCAATGAATTTGTAACCGATACCTTTAATCGTTTTAATGTATTCCTCTCCGATTTTTTCTCTGAGTTTTCTGATGTGGACATCAATTGTGCGGTCGCCAACTACAATTTCAGTTCCCCAAACTTTATCCAGAATAATGTCGCGTTCAAATACGTGATCTGGTCTTGAGGCCAATAAGGCTAATAATTCGAATTCTTTGCGTGGCAAGTGAATGGTTTCCCCATTCTTCACAACAACATATTTATCTCTATTGATAATGAGTTCTTGCTGGGTGTCTTGTTTCTGGGTGATTAAATTGTTGCGACGCAGCAAAGCGTTTACACGACTGATAAGAACTTTCGGTTTAACAGGTTTCGTAACATAGTCATCCGCACCAGCATCAAGACCTGCTATTTGACTATAATCTTCACTACGAGCAGTTAAAAAACAAATCAGTGTTTTTTCAAATCCTGGTAAGGTTCTGATTTGATCGCACACTTCAATACCATCCAATCCAGGCATCATCACATCCAATAAAACCAAGTGCGGTTTAATCTCCTTTAATAGGATTAATCCTTTTTCCCCATTTTCTGCGGTACTTACCTGGTATCCCTCTTTTAAGAGGTTGTATCGAATAATATCCCTGATATCTTCTTCGTCGTCTATAATGAGGATGGATGCAGACATTAATGCTGTGTTAATATTCGTGATTAAAATTACGATTTAAACCACAACGAAATACATGCTTAACCTTAAGTTAACCTAATGTTAATACGTTGCGATGTTATTAAAAAACAAAAGATAAAAAGGTTGTATAGTACCATTTACTCATGGAATTTTACCTTTCACGTGTTGATAATAGCATTTCATACATTATCGAGTTAAAATAATCACATATTTTTTTGTAATGTGTAAAAAGTTCATATTTTTGTTACAGTAGTAGTAGGTTAGGTTGATTAGTGTAGCAAGAGCTCTGAACTCCCGTTCGGAGCTCTTGTTTTTTCCGGTATATTTGTTTTTGATATGAAAGCATCCATTTTACTTGTTGAAGATGATACCAGCCTCGGAATGGTATTGTCTGACCAGTTAAGGCAAGATGGTTATCGTGTTTCACATTGCGCTGATGGTGATGAGGCACTTCGTTCGTTTAATGAATCAGTTTTTCATCTCTGCATTGTAGATGTAATGTTACCCAAAAAAGATGGTTTTACCTTAACACGTGAAATTAGAAAATTGAATGATCAAGTACCTGTGCTTTTCCTTACGGCAAAATCGATGACCGAGGATAAAGTAGAAGGATTCAAGGCGGGGGCCGATGATTATATGACAAAACCATTCAGTTTGGAGGAGCTACAGGTGCGTGTAAAAGCATTGTTAAGAAGAATTAATATTACCGAAGAGACCACAACAGAAAAAATAAGTCAAATCGGAACCTACGTTTTTGATCAAGTGAATTTCACGTTAACACATCCTTTATTCACCAAGAGTTTAACCAAAAAGGAAGCTCAAATTATTCGTATTTTACTTCAATTCAAAAATGAGGTTGTTCCTCGTGGTTTGGTACTTAGTGCTGTTTGGGGACAAGATGATTACTTTGTTGGTAGAAGTTTGGATGTGTTCATTACAAAACTTCGCAAATACTTTAAAGAGGATCCAAGCATCCAAATTGCGAATATTCACGGTATCGGATTTAAATTATCCTTCTAGATGGCATATATACTTCACCTTGAAACTTCTACGAAAGTTTGTTCTGTTGCCCTTTCAAAAGCTGGTGTTTTAATTGCATACAAAGAATCACAGACGGATGCCTTTGAGCATGGCGAAAATCTTACCTGCTATATAGAGGATGTCTGCAATGAGGTTGGTGTTGAGATGACTCAATTGGATGCTGTGTCTGTTGCCTCAGGTCCGGGGTCTTATACCGGGTTACGCATCGGTGTGTCAACAGCAAAAGGCTTATGTTTTGGTTTGTCCATTCCATTAATTGCGATCGATTCACTTAGGTCTTTAGCCGAACTCGCGCGCCAAACCTATCCAACACAAACCTTGTGCCCAATGATTGATGCCCGAAGAATGGAAGTTTATTCTGCCATTTACGGGCAACATGATGAAGTACTCAAAAATATTTCAGCAGATGTACTGGATGAAAGTAGTTATGCATCATTTGGCAACATCATCTGTTTCGGTGATGGCAGTGCTAAAATTGCTGAGTTATGGAGCCATCGTGAGGTGGTTGTTGATCAGTCGATTCATGCTTCGGCTCGTGGTCAAGTAAGTTTGGCATACGAAAAATTTGTAGCGGGCAACTTTGAAGATGTTGCCTATTTTGAACCTTATTATTTAAAAGACTTCGTTACTACTCAAAAACGGAGTTGATTTGATTTTTAGCTCCTATCATGTGGTTGACGTATTGCTGGAATTCGTCATTTTGAATCGCCTCAATTAATCTACTGCCGATAATTCCGCCATCAGTTGTGGTGCACGCCCGGTCAAAGTCTGCTGTTGTTTTGATGCCGAAACCTGTAAAAACTGGTAAACGGTTACAACTCGATCGTGTTGTATCATTGATGGGGTTGTGATCGATTTCTTTGATGCTGTTTCCTGTTATGGTTTGTTGTCCGATAAAATAGACAAAACCAGTACGTTGATTTTTGCAATGTTGTTCGAGTTGTTTTAAAGGGGTAGATGAGGTTATTAAAGGTATAAATGAGATTTCATAGGTGTTGAATAGTTCGGCATAATACAAGGAATACAATTCCAAAGAAATATCAGGTATGATGACGCCTGAAATTCCACAAGCAATTGCTTTTTGCAAAAATCGTTCTAGTCCGTAGCGTAAAATCGGGTTAAAATACCCCATCAAAACCCGCGGTATCGATACCATTTGATTGAGGTCCGCCAGTTGTTCAAACAGTAGGTCGAGGTTCATGCCGTTTTTCAAGGCAATACTGCTGCTGTATTGAATGGTTGGGCCATCTGCCAACGGGTCAGAGAATGGAATGCCAATTTCCAAAAAATCTACTCCTGCTTTTTCTAGGTAGACGGCTTGTTGGATTAGGCTATCCCGTTCCGGGAAACCCGCGGTTAAGAAGAAACTTAGTTGTTTCTGAGGCTTTTTAAATGGATTCATGTGTACATGTTGTTATGTAAGTATTCAGGTCTTTATCTCCTCTTCCCGAAAGGTTGATAACGATAAGATCTTCAGCTATTATTTCAAGTTGATTTAACGCGGCAATAGCGTGGGCCGATTCAAGTGCAGGAATAATGCCTTCATGTCGAGTCAGATTGAGTGCTGCTTCCAGGGCTTCTTGATCTGTAATAGGGACTACTTGTGTGCGGCCACTCGTTATCATATGTGCATGTAAAGGTCCAATTCCAGGGTAATCTAATCCGGCAGATATCGAATAGGGTTCAATAATTTGACCATATTGATCTTGCATGAGTAATGTTTGGCTTCCATGTATAATACCGATAGAACCTAAAACGCTTGTTGCTGCACTTTGTCCGGAATCAATACCTAGTCCTGCTGCTTCTGCTGCGATTAATTCAACGGATTCATCCGAATAGAAGGAAGCAAATGCTCCCGCTGCATTACTTCCTCCACCGACACATGCAATCACTTTTGTTGGATTTTTTCTTCCTGTTTTTCGTAGCAATTGTGCCTGAATTTCCCGGGAAATGATGGATTGAAAATGCGCAACAAGTTCTGGGTATGGATGAGGTCCAACAACACTACCGATTAAATAATAACTCTCTGGATGATTAATCCAATGGCGAATGGCTTCATTGGTAGCATCTTTCAATGTTTTACTTCCGCTCGTTGCTGCAATTACCTCTGCACCAAGAAATTTCATGCGCTGTACATTGGGCGCTTGGCGTTCAATATCTTTTTCACCCATAAAGACTTTACAAGATAAACCAAATTTTGCGCAAACGGTCGCTGTTGCAACACCATGTTGACCGGCACCAGTTTCTGCTATGATTGTCGTTTTCTTTAGTCGTTTTGCAAGCAAAATTTGACCCAGTGTATTGTTAATTTTATGCGATCCTGTGTGACAAAGATCTTCTCGCTTCAGGTAAATTTGAGCACCGTAGCGTTCACTTAAATAAGTAGAAAAGTAGAGTGGGGTTGGCCTACCGATATAATCGCTTGAAAAGCGTTCAATATCTTGATTGAATGAATTATCGGACTTGTAGAATTGAAAGGCTTCTTTGATTTCTTCAACGGGTTTTCTCAGTAATTCGGGAATGTATGCGCCTCCAAATTCACCGTAAAAACCGAGTTCATTAGGTTGTGAATGGATAATCATTTGTGCATGAGTTTATTGATTTGTATTATATCGGCGATGTTTTTTATACCAGGGGTTAATTCGACTCGACTATTAATATCTATACCGATGAAATGTGGGTGGTCAATTTTTTTAGATGCTAAACAGTTTTTTACACCAATACCACCACTTAGTAAAAAAGGGGTGTTTCCATTATAGTCCTGAAGCAAGTCCCAGTTGAAAGCTTTTCCTGATCCACCGTGGGTCGAAGTTGCGGTATCGAATAAAACGAAATCGACAGTATCAGTGTATTGTTCAATAAGTTTGGTGTTAATGTATTGATTGACAGGAATCGCTTTAATGACTTGAGCATATTTTCTGATTTCTTCGCAAAAGATTGGAGTTTCATTGCCATGCAGTTGAACCAGATCAAGTTGATAATCTTCGATACACCTTTTAATACATTCAATACCATCATCAACAAAAACCCCAACCTTTTTTGAATGTGTTTTTACATAATTAAATCCTTGTGTTGCTCGTTTTGAACCGGGATAAAAAATAAGACCAATCAATGAGGCAAGTTTGTTTTGATCGATTACAGTTGCCTGTTCAACCGATGTTATTCCGCATACTTTAATGAGCATAGGTTGTTGGAATTAATGGTGAGAGAAAACTGAAGTCGCCATGGTTTCTTAAAATACTTTCGCCTACAAGGGCTCCATGGAATCCTTTCGCTCTTAAGTGAAGTATTTCATCGGCGTGACGAATGCCACTTTCAGAAATTAAAGTCTTATTGGAGGGTAAGTAAGGCGCCAATAGAAAACTCGTTGTTAAGTCTGTTTGCTGCTTGGACAAATCCCGGTTGTTGATACCAATGATATCCACCAAATCGTTTATTTTACTGAATTCACGTGCGTGATGTAACTCTAAAATTACTTCGAGGCCAAGACTTTGAGCGATAATGGTGAAGTGCAGGATTTCTTCCTTTTCTAATAGTTCCGCAATTAACAGCACGGCATCGGCACCGTATGCTTTGGCTTCAAAAAGTTGTAGTTCATCTAAAATGAATTCTTTACGCAGAATAGGTTTGTTGGTATAGGCGGCAAGTTCGGCTAGGTCTTCACATGTTCCTCCGAAATAAGTGGAGTCTGTGAGGCATGAAATTCCTGCTATTTCATTGGATTGAACATAAGTCATTTTACATTCTTGATACGTTTCATCAGGCACCAGCTGGCCTGCACTTGGAGACTTTCGTTTCAATTCGGCAATTAATCCAAAGCCCGAAGATCTAATCGACTGGTTTAAGGATACTGTTGGTTTCTTAAATAATGGCATCGCCTGAAAATCGCTCAAGTTTCGCGTCGATTTAAGTCGTTGAATTTCTGCTTTTTTTGTTTCTCTAATTTGGTCTAAAATGGTGCTCATAATTAATTAAGTTTAAAGGTTTTTGCGGTTTGTCCACTTTCAATGAAAAGCATGACTTCACGAAATAAATCCAGGCGATTAGGTTGCGTATCGTCCATGACACGGATTGCCTCTACGACGTTGGCTGCAATTACTGCATGTTGTACAAAGGTTCCTTCACCTTTTAATATGGACCGGATTAAATTTGCATTTGCACTTGGACTTGTGGCCGCTTGTAAATAATGTGGATCAATTGGTCTCAATTGATATTTTCTGGATGAAATGATTTCATCTGAATACATTCCGAAGTAGCGTGTAGGACAAGCTAAGGTCAATTCGTCATACCCATCCATTCCGAACGTAACACCAAAGTTCTTTCGTTTTGATCGGAACAAGCTGGCATAAGATCGTGCTAATTCCAATGAATAGGTGCCGGTAAGTTGAAATGCTGGTTGAACAGGATTTACCAAAGGACCAAGGGCATTGAAAATTGTTCGAAAACCCAATTGTTTTCTGACTTCAGCGACTTTTTTTAGTGTAGGATGAAACAAGGGAGCATGTAAAAAGCAACAGTTTGTATGTTTTAATGCGCTATTCAACTCCGTTGTTGATGTTTGGAAGGTAAACCCAAGTGCCTCCAATACAGTTGATGATCCGCAAAGTGAGGATACACCGTAGTTGCCGTGTTTGATTACTTTATAACCCAAGGCAGCTAAAACAAAACTGCTCGTTGTCGAAATATTGAATGTGTTTTTGTGATCTCCTCCTGTACCGCAGAGGTCTATCGCATTTGTGCCATCAATTTCTGGTTTGACAGAACGGACCAGTAGTGCGCGACTAAAACCCCGTAATTCTTCCAATTGTTCACCCCGCAGGTGCAGCATGGCTAAAAATGAGGCGAGTTTAATGTCACTCACGTTTCCAGATGCAATTTGGTCGATTAGCAATTCGCAGTCGTTTTCGCATAGGGTTTCTCCTGCACGAATTTTATCAAGTAGTGTGTTCATGGGGTAAAACAGGTTTATGGGTTAGTTTGTATGTTTCTACACATTGAAGGAAATTGTTGATCATACTTTTTCCGTCCGGGGTAAGCATGCTTTCGGGATGAAATTGAACACCGTAAAGGGGTAATTCGTTATGTTCAAATGACATGATTTCTTCGGATGCTGTTTTGCTGGTAACGTGTAATGTTTTAGGCAACGGACCTGTCAATATCCAGCTGTGGTAGCGCCCAACGTGAATTGATTCGGGAAGAGAGGCAAATAACTTGCTGGTTTTACTGAGTTGTATTTCTGATTGAACACCATGCAAAATGCGTGTTGCTAAACTCAATTGTGCGCCAAAGTAGATCCCTAAGGCTTGATGCCCCAAACAGACCCCTAGGATAGGTTTTTGGTCATGGTAATAATCTATTACGCGGAGTAATTCTCCGGACTTTTCTGGAGTACCTGGCCCGGGTGAAAGCACGATTGCATCGCAACTGTTGAGAAACGTGTCATTTATTTGATCATTTTTCATCACACATGTTTGTGTGTTTGGGTACTGGTTGATGTAGCGAACCAAGTTGTATACAAAGGAGTCGTAATTGTCGATGATGGCTATCTTAAGCATGGTATTGTGTGTTTGCATGGTGAATTGCTGTGCGTAAGGCACGAAGTTTATGTTGAATTTCTTGGTATTCTGATTCAGGATTAGAGCCGATAACGATTCCCGCTCCTGCACGGTAGTGTAGTAAATTGTTTTTTGAAAGTATGCTGCGGATGACAATGGCCATATTTATCGAACTATGCGGTTTAAAAAAGCCAATCGCACCGCCATAATACGTTCTTTCTGTTGGTTCTAAGCTGTTGATGTAGGCTAATGCTCGGTGTTTAGGCGCACCTGACAAAGTTCCTGCGGGGAAAGATTCAAACAAGAGTTTGGTTTGATTTGTCTGATTTACACGACCACAAACTTTGGAAACCAAATGAAATACGTGAGAAAATGCCTGCACTTCCTGAAAAACCTCAACACGAACGTCGTTTGAATATTTACTTAAATCATTTCGGGCGAGGTCAACCAACATCACATGTTCTGCCAACTCCTTCGGTTCAGTTTTTAAGAATTGAATGGCGCGCTCATCCACTTCGGAAAAATTGCTGCGTTTAACTGTTCCAGCAATGGGGTGAATTTCTGCCTTTTCATTGCGATACTTGAGTTGTGCTTCCGGTGAGCTTCCGAGTAAACGGTATTGTTCGAAGTCAAAATAGAATAAATATGGAGACGGATTCAGTTGACGTAATGCCCTGAAAATGGCAAAATCATCACCGGTGAAGGATTGTTGGTATGCATTTGATAAGACCAATTGAAATACGTCTCCTTTTGCACAAGCAGTTTTGGCTTGATCCACAAGGGATAAATAATCATGTTCACTCAATTCTTCAGCCTCTTCGCCAAGCGATTCAAACGGCAAGTTGGTAAACGGTTTGGTTCCTAAAAGAGCGTTGATCTCTTTTTCTGAAAGTGTTGCTGGTTGCATCAGGTCATTTTTTACGATGTGACCAATCGAGGTAAGCGGATTAATTACAATCAAGTACTTGTAAACAAGTAAGTGAATATCTGGAATATCAATGCGTGTCTTTGCTACATAAGGCAGGTCGTGAGTTAACCGGAAACTTTCAAAACCTATCCGCCCAAAAATTCCGTTGGTTTCGAAATCATCTAGGAAGGTTATTTCATGCAGTTGTTCTTCCAGAAGTGCATACAATGTTGCTGCATTGGATTCCTTTTTATACGTGATGGTTTCTTGGTTCGCGTCTGTGATTTCTAGTTCATTGTTTTGAAGTCGAATCTCCATTAATGGATCTAAACCAATTATGGATTTGCTAAGTGAAGCATCTGAATAATCGTTACTTTCCAACAAACAAGGAAAACGATGTGTATTTCTCAAGCTGAGAAATAAATTAATTGGTGTGTGTCGATCTGCGTTGAACGCATGAATTGCTGAATATATGTTCATGTTATTTTAAAATTTTGGATAAAAAAAAACGGCTTGTCAGATGTGACAAGCCGCTATTCTATGAGTTAACAACGTATACAATCAGTCACACCAACGAAAAGTTGTGTGCCACCACCAATTTGTATATTGTCTTTTAAGATTCATGCTGCAAATATAAAGTCTAAAAAATCACATATCCAAAAATAAGTGTTAAATAAAAGTGTTATTCTTGAAATCTTAGGTATTTTTGACGTGTGATAAAAACAGGTAAACAAAACACATTATGGTTCGTTTTCTCAATATAATTGGGGAAAGTGTCATATATTTATAGTACGTCCCGAGAGGGACTTTTTTTTGAATGATTATGAACATGAACAAACTTTTTTCTGCACACAGACCCTTGCTTATTGCTGGTCCATGCAGTGCGGAGAGTGAGGAGCAAGTTATGGAAACATGTCGCTCACTTGCGCAGTCGTGTCAAGTCCAAGTGCTTCGTGCGGGTATTTGGAAACCCCGAACAAGACCGGATTCTTTTGAAGGTGTAGGTGCAATTGGTTTGCCGTGGTTAGTTGCGGCTGGTAAGGCATTGAACTTACCGGTGACGACAGAGGTGGCCAATAAAAATCATGTTGAGTTGGCCTTGCAAGCTGGCGTGGATATGCTGTGGATTGGTGCGCGAACAACCGTAAATCCATTTGCTGTGCAAGAAATAGCAGATGCGTTAAGGGGAGTGTCAATTCCTGTATTAATAAAAAATCCTGTGAATCCGGATCTTGAATTGTGGATTGGTGCATTTGAACGACTTGAAAAAGTTGGTATTACTGATATGGCAGCCATACATCGTGGTTTTTCGGTATACAAGCATCCGAAATACCGTAATGTTCCGAATTGGGAAATTCCAATTGCATTGAAAGAACGTATGCCAGCACTAAAATTGGTCTGTGACCCAAGCCACATTGCAGGAAAAAGTGAGTTGATTCAAGAGGTGTCTCAAAAAGCTATGGACTTAAATTTCGATGGGTTGATGATCGAAACACACCGTGATCCAGAACATGCGTGGTCCGATGCAAGACAACAAGTTACACCGAGTCATTTAGCATCAATACTAGATCAACTTATTCTGCGTAATCCAGAAATTGGTGGTCAAGCTGCATTCCCGTTGAATGATTTGCGTGAGAAAATCAATGTGTTGGATGATCGAATTTTTGATTTGTTAATGACCCGCATGAAATTGAGTGAAGATGTCGGAGAATTGAAAAAGGAACATAACATTACCATTCTTCAACAAGATTATTGGACGGAACAAATTCGTACGCGTTTAGCAAAGGCTCAAGACATGAATTTATCTACTATCTTTCTGAGGCAATTGATGGATGCTATTCACCAAGAATCAATACGACATCAGGTTAAAGTGATGAATAGAGGTTAATGGTTAATATTATTTGAAAAAAATATTTGCTACTTGCCTTCTGCTGAGGCATTTTTGTGAGGAAAAATAAATAACAATGACCCTAAAAGAGACCCTTGAAGCCGTTGAAAAATTCCATGATGCATTTGGCATAGGAAATAATTATGAACCTACTACAGCATTAACTCCAGCTGAGATTGATTTGCGTTATGCGTTGATGAAAGAAGAAAATGAAGAATACCACGAAGCAGCAAAAAATGGAGATATTGTTGAAATCGCAGATGCTTTAGGAGATCAATTGTATATTTTATGCGGAACTATTTTAAAGCATGGTTTACAATATAAAATTGCGGAAGTTTTTCAAGAAATTCAGCGCTCTAACATGAGTAAATTGGATGCCTCTGGAAAACCAATTTATCGTGAGGATGGTAAAGTGATGAAATCAGAACTGTATTTCAAGCCAGATATTAAGTCGATTTTAGAGAATTAATGGAGAAAACACGTTTTAACTTGCGTGTTTATGGCATCCTTATCAATGAGGATGATGAAGTGTTGCTTTCTGAAGAATGCAGGAATGGTTTTCCGTTCACTAAATTTCCAGGAGGAGGTTTAGAGTTTGGTGAGTCGCTTCAAGCTGGATTAATGCGAGAATTTCAGGAAGAACTTGGAATTGATGTGGAAGTTGGATCGTGTTTGTTTCACAATGACTTTGTTCAACTTTCTGCATTTAATCCCAATGAGCAATTGTTTGTCTTTTATTACCGTGTACACTATGCATCATGTCATTCAATTGCAGTTTCAGAAAAGCCAAACGACAGTAGTAAAGATTATGAATTACAACGTTGGGTGCCTCTTTCAGAATTAACAGCTGATTTGGTGACGTTCCCAATTGATAAATACTTCGTTAATCAACTGAAATCAGGGCTATGATTGCATTGGTTTTCTTGTTGCTTGGCAGTTGGTGGCTGTGGAAAAAACAATTTTTTTTAGACAGGAAATTCAACTCAACAGCTCTAGGAATAGCCTTTGTCGTTAAAGTATTAGGAGCTTGTGCATTAATTGCGCTGTATACCTATTATTACTCGGATACCACCAAAAGTGATATACACAAATACATGCGCGATGCGGGCGTTTTGGTTTCGCATGCCTATGAAAATCCGCTATCCTATTTTAAAATACTCTTTGGTTGTTATCAAGAAAGTGCCTCGACAAATGACGTGTTCTCACAAATGCTTTATTGGGAAAAACCGAATACGTATGGACTTTGGAACGAGAATCAAGTTATTATCAGGTTGGATAGTGTCTTGTATTTGTTGGGAGGTGGTTCGCTCTTTTTAGCAACCATGGTATTGGTATTTATATCTTTTTGTTCACAAATCTTCTTGTTTCGTCAGATACTTCAAAATGACTACGGTCATCCAAAGTTATTGTACCTACTCATTTTTTATTCTCCGAGCCTTTTGATTTGGTCTGGTGGATTATTAAAAGAAGCCTGGGTAGTTATTTTTCTGAATTTATTCATAGCGACCTTATTTTCTGCTCGACGCATTCAGCTGCTCTTATTGTCCTTATTTGGGTTTGTATTGCTATTGATTAAGCCTATAGTGGGAGCAGTGCTGGTGTTATCCATGTTCGTGTACTTCATGTTTGAGATGTTGAGGTTTCGACGATTTTTATACGCTACAATAGTTTTGAGTGCTGTTGCATTGATTGGCCTTAAAATCAATAACGATTTAACGGCTATTGAATATCCGAAAGGGAAATATGAGCAAGTTGATTTTGATCAGGAATCTGTTTCATATCGCAACAATGTATTGGGTACGGGATGGAATATCTTGGAGAAATTGAAGTTTTATCAACTCGGCAGGAGGGTGGAGGCAAAGCGCGAAGGTGCCAAGAGTTATATTCATATTCCTGAATTAGATGGCACCTGGTTTAATTTTGTGTGGACGTTCCCATTTGGAATCGTCACCACATGTTTCAGGCCTTTAATTTGGGAGTCGAGTTCTCCATTAATCGGACTAGCCGCATTGGAAAACGTATTTTACCTGGTGCTTTTTGTTTATTGGTTCCGTTCCGGATGGAGAAATACATTAACAAGAAATCCCGTTGCCATGTTTTGCCTGGTTTTCTTCTTGCTGATGGGTGCGTTTATTGGCATGGTGATCCCCGTTCTTGGTAACCTTGTGCGTTATAAAGTAATCATTTACCCAGCCTTCTTGTTATTGATTTCGCAAATCGATATTGGGTTGCTTCCTGCGCGTTTGCAGCGTTTACTCAAATGAATCTACAATTCGTTGGGTAATGATTTGAATGATTCTTTTGTTTATTTCGGCTTTGTTTTTTAAATACGTTTGGTATTCTTCCATCGTAAAAAGTCCGGTTATCAAGCCGATAAAATGCCCTCGGATTTCGGTGTTTTTTGTGATGAATTGTTTGGTGTAATTGAACTTAAGTGATAGGGTTTGTTGATGCTTGAATAAATCCTTGAAATGAGTTTGATGGTGAAGTGTGGCAAAGATAAGTTCATGTTGGAACTTGATAACGGGACGTAATACTTCATTTTGAAACTTTTCAATTGCCAGCATGTTTACCTCTTGATTGATTGCAACAAGTGGTCGGAGTTCTTTTAAACTGGATCTTTCCATCTTATGCTTCTCCTTCAACTTTTTGATGAACAGGCATAAATTCATCGATAAATTCTTCTACACGTTTATCTGTAAAGGCATAAGATGTTAAAACGAACTGACATTTTGGAAGGCTTTCAGCCATGCGTTTCAATTGAGCACAATGACCTTTTTTCATTTGATCCTGTATGTCATCAATAACAAATAACTTTAATTTACTGACGTTGAATCCATTTTGAATATATAAATCATGGATCCGTTTTGGGGTTCCAATAATTATTTCGGTGCCATCAAAAATATCATTGCGTTGTTGCAACATATTTCCCTTCTCATGAGCAAGGTCGACAGTTAAATCATGGTACTTTGCTAAATTCGAGAGTTCAGTATGCAGGTTTTTGGCTTCATCATCGTTTTTACAAATGACAATTGCTCTTGGAGATCCTTCAGATGCTTGATCGATTTTTTGCAAGATGGAAACAAGAATTGCTGATGTTTTTCCAGTACCTGCATCCGCCTCTATGATGAGGTTATTTCCTGCTTTAAGTCGAGTTATACAACCCGCTTGTAAAGGATTTAATGTTTTATGCCATTTTTCTTCGAGTAATTCGCGAAGTGCTGGTCGAAGTAATTCAAATCCGCTCATTTTAATTTTTTGTTTTCGTGATGCCTCGTCTTATCTCGCGCTGTTTTTTTTGCCAGATTTTTTTCAAGAGCTGTTTCTAAATCAATACCTGTTTGATTGGCCAAACACACCAATACGAACATGACATCAGCAAGTTCATCGGCAAGTTCGATTTGTTTGTCACTTTCTTTTTCACTTTGCTCCCCGTAACGACGAGCCATTATGCGTGCAACCTCGCCAACTTCTTCCATCAGTATGGCAGTATTGGTGAGTTCATTGAAGTAACGAACACCGTGTGTTTTGATCCACTGATCTACTGTTTCTTGCACCGATTTGATTGTCATCATTCTTTTTGTTTAGAGTCTATTTGAATCGTTACTGGTCCGTCATTAATCAAACTGATTTTCATGTCTGCACCAAATTTACCCGTTTGAACAACTTTTCCAAGTAGTTGTTCCGTCTGCTGCACAAATGATTCATAAAGTGGAACAGCCTGTTCGGGTGTTGCTGCGCGAATGAAACTCGGGCGATTTCCCTTTTTTGTTGAGGCAAACAAGGTGAATTGGCTAACCAGCAATACATCTCCAGAACATTCGCTCACAGCCAGGTTCATTTTACCTGTTTCATCACCGAAAATGCGCATGTTTACAAGTTTCTGGCTCATCCACATGACATCATCCAAGGTGTCAGCTTGTTCAAATCCAACAAGAACAAGCAGTCCTTTTCCGATTCGTGCAGTTTGTTCGTTTTCAATAGTAACTGCCGCTTCTAATACACGTTGAATTATGAGGCGCATTAATGATTCGCTTTACGGTGAATTTCGGTTTCGTCTTCCAAAATTAGTTGGGTGTAGGTTTGGTAACGACTCGCAGGGATTTCTCCTGCCTCAACAGCTGCTTTTACTGCACATTTAGGTTCGTTAAGGTGCTGACAATTGTGAAATTTACACGCACCAATTAATCCACGCATTTCAGGAAAGTAATGCGATATGACATCTTTATCCAACTCAATAATACCAAAGGCACGAATACCTGGTGTATCTATTATATAACCACCAGATGAAAGTTTATGCATCTCTGCGAAGGTGGTGGTATGTTGTCCTTGGAGGTGTGCCATGGATATTTCTCCCGTACGTAAATTTAAGGTGTCGTCCAGCGCATTGACTAACGTGCTTTTCCCAACACCACTGTGGCCGGCAATCATGACCTGATTACCGTTTATTTCCTCGCGCAGAAAGTCAACGTTTTGTTGTAGTTCAGCGGCAATTTTCACACACCGGTAACCAACATGTTCGTAGGTAGCGATTACGTCATCAACGAGGCTTAAACCAGCATCGTCATAAGTATCAATTTTATTGAACAGTAAGGTGCACGGAATCCGGAAAGATTCAGCGGAAACCAAAAACCGATCGATAAATGCAAGATGAGTAACCGGAGCGTTAAGGGTAACCAAGAGGTAGGCATGATCTACGTTTGCCGCCAAGATTTGCATTTGTTTACTCAGGTTCGTTGACTTCCTGACTATATAGTTGCGCCTAGCCTCAATGCTCAAGATTAGTATATTTCCCTCTTCATCGGGTGTTGGGTCGATGCGAACACGATCTCCAACAGCAACTGGATTGGTGGTTCTTAAGCCTTCAAGCCTGATTTTTCCTCGAATGCGTGCTTTGCAAAGGCTGCCATCATTGCGTTCGATGATGTACCACTTTCCTGTTGATTTAATGACTACCGCAATTTCATGCATACGTTACAAAGATAGCCCTTTTGTAATGATTTGATTTAGTATGCTTATCTTCGTGACGCTAAATTTAATGACATGTCCATAGAGGTTAAAAACCTGTTTAAATATTACGGGGAGCAAGCTGCGGTAAAGGATATCAGCTTTTCCATCAAGAAAGGTGAGATAGTGGGCTTTCTTGGGCCGAATGGTGCAGGGAAATCAACCACAATGAAAATCATTACGGGGTTTATTCCTGCCTCTGCGGGTGAAGTAAAGGTGTGTGGTGAACCGGTGGATGTTGACTCGTTGTCTACCAGACAAAAAATAGGATACCTTCCAGAGAATAATCCCTTGTATCTCGATATGTATGTGCGCGAATACTTGGAGTTTGTAGGTAAGATTTATAAGGTTAATAACCTGAAAGATCGGATCAATACCATGATCGAGGCAGTTGGCTTAGAGGTCGAGCAAAACAAAAAACTGGGCATGCTATCGAAAGGTTATCGTCAGCGCGTTGGTCTGGCTGCAGCCATTATTCATGATCCTGAAGTATTGATATTGGATGAGCCAACATCGGGTTTGGATCCAAATCAGTTGGTTGAAATACGAGAATTGATTAAACAAATTGGAAAGTCGAAGACAGTTATGCTCTCTACCCACATCATGCAAGAGGTGGAAGCGATCTGTGATCGTATCATAATCATTAAAACAGGACAAGTTGTTGCGGATGATACCGCAAGTCATTTGCAATACAACGACGTGCATCAAACCGTTTATGTGGAATTTGATGGTGCAGTCAATAAATCTATTTTGCAAAAAATACCAGGGGTGTCAAAAGTAGAAGCTATTCAACAAGGATGGTTACTTGCTGGTTCGGTAGAAATTGATTTACGAAAACAAGTTGCTCAATATGCTCAACAAAATGGGTTGTTGATCTTGACCTTAAAAGTAGAGGAAAGGTCATTGGAAGAAGTATTTAAAGAATTGACAAAATAAGTATATGCCAACTAATTTTATTGAAGAATTACAGTGGAGGGGTATGGTACATGATATCATG
>Ga0172373_10003039_pt1 | contig 24975 bp, 23 predicted proteins | sample Lak10m_2_FD_114546 | JGI IMG/M metagenome (GOLD analysis project Ga0172373, IMG submission 114546) | Freshwater microbial communities from Kabuno Bay, South-Kivu, Congo - kab_092012_10m | ecosystem: Environmental > Aquatic > Freshwater > Lake | place: Democratic Republic of the Congo...
TCAGACCAATTCTTGACACGGTATAATGTTTTTGGGCGTGGCTGTGTACTCTTTTGTTTAGGCATAAACCAAACTTACACAGTCACTCCCTTTTTGTCAACCTTTCATGCACCAACGCCCTTATTACTTATTACTTCTTCTCTTCCTCAACAACCTTCGCGTCCACTACTTTCTTTTTATTCCCGCGTAATTTTCTGAATACGGCGCGGACACCGATAAAGATCAGGTACAGCGGAATGCCGACGGTGATCCAGACAGGCAGGGTGTAGATGACGAAGCGAATGACGAAGTTCACGAAATCCTGATAGAAATAGATCAAGTCCTGCACGGCGTTCTTGGCAACACCCTGAGGTTCCCAGCCACCGATCTCGATGGGCTGGTCTTTTTCCTCGGCAATGATGGAGATCGTGATCGCGGAGAGTGCTGCGGCTTCTTCATAATATTTAATCTGGCCTTTGACAACCTCGATCTGTTCGCGGTACGCCACAAGCTGGTTGAAAATATTCACCACATCTTCGGTGCCTGTTGCAGTGTCCATGATCTCACTTAATTGCTTTTCAGCAGCTTCCAGATTGGCGAGGCGGGATTTCAAATCCACGTAATCTGCGGTCACATCCTGCCCAGAGCGTGTTTCGGTGCGGACATCTACTACATCCTGTTTGATCTTCTCCAAGGCATCATCCAAAGACGCGGCAGGCACGCGGATAACGATCTGTGCCTCTGGCACTTCAACATAATTGTTGTTGTAGCTTTGATACAGGTTCGATGAGACAACGAAGCCGTTCATTTGCTTGGTCATAACTTCAATCACCCTCATGCGGGCTTCCACATCGGAAACGACAATGGCAATTTCCGCGTTTTGAATGACGATGCGTTTCACAGCGGAGGCCGATACGCCGCCATTGGATTGCACAACGTCCATCACGCCAGCGGTTGGAATGGGGACAGCAGCATCATAAGAGTCAACTGCGGATTCGGGCGCGCCTGCCGGCGCTGCTCCGCCGCCGTACCCAACAGCAGGAAGAGGGGCCTCTACCGAATAACTGCGGGAAGCGCCACACGCGGCGAGGATCAGTGTGGCGATGACGATCAAACTAAAAGGCAATATCTTTTTCATAACTTCTTCTCCTTGTTATCTTTGGCAATTTCTCTACACAAGGGACGAATACCCTGATGGAATAGTTCCCATTGTAGACAGTTTGCAAAAGAAAATGGACCGTGACAAAAGTACTACTCATTCTTTTGCCTACGGTCCATTGTATATCGTTTATGTTCTGTCGTCTAATTTACCAGCCCTCGGCTAGACGGGCGGCGTGTTTTTCAGGCAGCCCCGCTTCGCGAATGCGTTCCTGTACTTCGGCGATGTTGTACTCCGCGCGGCGCGGAGTCCATGTGCGGGCTTCGGAGTCGTAAATGGCAAAAGCGGCACGCGGGTCCCGGTCTCTTGGCTGGCCTACAGAGCCAGGGTTCAGGATCAGCTTCGGATGGAGTTGGATCGTCAGGTCTGGCTTGGTTTGTTCAAGGGTCACTCGATCCTTCTTTTCATCCAACGCGAACATGCATTGGATGTGCGAATGTCCAACGAAACACCATGGTGTGGTGAAATGATCGTAGTTCAGCCGCGCCGTGAGCGTGTTCAAAATGTATTCCCACAACGGGTCGCGCGGACTGCCGTGCGCCATGGTCGCTTCGCCGCGCACCTTTGTCTTCGAGGGGAGTGAGTTGAGGAAATCCACATTGCTGGCAGATATAACTTTTTCATGATACGCCAGTGATTTTCGCGCATCACCGTTGAATGTTTCAAGCGGCATTTTCCCGGTGATGGCAACATCATGATTCCCAAGCAGGCAGGTGAGATTTTTGATATCGCGTATTTCTTCCACCACGGCATTCGGGTCGGGACCATAGCCCACCAGGTCGCCAAGACACCAGGTCTCATCCACCTCGCCGGCGCTTTTTAAAACCGCTTCCAAAGCAGTGTAATTCGCATGAATATCAGACATTACCAAAATACGCATATCACTCCAGCAACCGTGCAACATGTTCGATGATCTTTTCAGCCGCCTCGCTTTTATTCATCAACGGCAATATTTCTTTCGTTCCATTCGCAAACAACAGCGTGATGCGGTTTGTGTCCACACCAAAGCCGGCGTCCTTCGCAGAGATGTCATTGGCTGCAATAAAATCCAATCTCTTGGATTTTAATTTCTCCGCCGCATTCTCCAGCAGAGATTGACTCTCCGCTGCGAATCCCACCATCACTTTGAAACGCCTCTTGTCTCCGCCGACAATGGATATCGTCCGAAGGACATCAGGCGCCGCTTCAAGCTCGATCTGTGGAATACCGTCCCGCTTCTTCATTTTCTCTTTCGCCACCTGCTTCGGACGGAAATCCGCCGCGGCTGCAGCCATGATCAACGCATCAGCTGATTCGTTCAGCAGCGCATCGAGCATTTCCTGCACGCTTTTTACATGGATAACGCTCGCGCCAACAGGGGGCGTCAACGCGGTAGGAGTGGTGATGAGGCAAACTTCTGCGCCTTCATCGAGAGCGGTTTGAGCGAGAGCATAGCCTTGTTTTCCAGAAGAATGATTCGAGATCACGCGGACAGGGTCAATTGCTTCCTGGGTCCCGCCTGCGGTGACGATCACTTTTTTACCAGCCAGTTTTCCGTTTTTTCCGAGCGCACTTCGAATATAACCGAGAACCTCGGCAGGTTCCACCATTCGACCCTTACCCAAAAGTCCTGAAGCGAGGTGCCCACTTGCAGGCCCGGCAACCAGCACCCCGCGGGAAAGAAGCGTCTTGAGATTCTCTTGCGTGGCGGGGTGGTCGAACATCCCGCCATCCATGGCTGGCGCGATCAAGATCGGACAAGTTGCAGCCAGTGCGGTGACGGTGAGTAAATTATCTGCAATGCCATGCGCGAGTTTTGCCATCGTATCTGCTGTGCAGGGAGCAATGACCATCAAGTCTGCTGTTTTTCCCAAGCTTACATGCATTACATGAGCTTCATTTCCCCAGAGGTCGCTGTCGGTATAAGCGCGCCGCCCAGTGACAGATTGAAAGGTGAGCGGTGTAACGAATTTTTCCGCTGAGCCCGTCAAAAGCACATCCACCTTTGCGCCCGCCTGTGTCAACTTGGAAGCTAGATCCGCTGCTTTGTACGCAGCAATGGAACCTGTGACCCCAAGCAAAATGTGTTTTCCCGAAAGAATGGACATATTAGGTGAATTATACTTCCAACATATCATTAAACTATGGGGGGAAATACTTACGTTTTTCCCCTTGACGCATCTCCATGACAGGCATAGAATAGCGCCCAATATGTTAGCTGCTGTCCGCTTTTATTTTGCGTATTACTTTAACGGCCTCCGCTCGGTTGCCGCTGGTTGCGCTTAAGTAGACAGGAAAAAATCTGTAACTAAAGAGCGAGACCACGCGGTCTCGCTCTTTTTATTTCATCTCCTCGCTCACCCCTCTCCTGTATTCGGGAGAGGGGCAGGGGTGAGGGCAAGGAGCGATCAATGTCAATTCGTGGAATTCGTGGTGCAACAACCGTTTCAGCAGATGAACCTGATTTAATTCTCGAAGCCACGCGGGAATTATTAGAGGCGATCTTGAAAGCGAATACAAGCATGAAGCCCGAGGATGTGGGCAGCGCTTTGTTCACCGTGACCGATGATCTCGCTTCCACCTTCCCTGCGCAGGCGGCGCGGCAAATGGGATGGAGTCTCGTCCCAATGACCTGTGCGCGAGAGATACCTGTTCCTGGTAGTCTTCCAAAAGTGATCCGTGTCCTCGTCCATTGGAATACAGAAAAACGCCAGAATGAAATTACGCATGTGTATCTGCGGGATGCAGTAAAGCTGAGACCAGATCTGGTAGCGGCGCAATAAATTCGGTTGAAAGTTGAAGGTTTGCAGGTCGCAAGTTGACAAACCTTCAACCTGTAACCTGCAAACTTGTAACTTTTTTAGGAGAAGAACCTATGATGATCATAATGAAAGCCAACGCGACGCCGCAGCAGACTGAAGCGGTGATCGAACAAATAAAATCAATGGGACTCGCAGTCCATCTTTCGCAAGGAGTCGAGGCGACAATTATCGGCGCAATTGGTGAGACGCACAATATTCCTGTCGAACGCTTTGAAGGCTTGGATGGCGTGGACTTGGTACAGCGTATCACCCAACCGTATAAACTCGCTTCACGTCAATTTCACCCCGAAGATTCTGTCATCCCACTGAGCAATTTCGCTGTTGGTGGAAATGAGATCGCTGTCATGGCGGGGCCATGTTCGGTGGAGAGTCGCTCGCAGATCATTGAAACAGCGATCGCTGTGAAAGAGGCGGGAGCGTCCGCTTTGCGTGGGGGAGTGTTCAAGCCGCGTACGTCACCGTATGCGTTCCAAGGACTTGGTGAAGAGGGACTCGAACTTCTCGCCGAGGCACGCGAAAAGACGGGCTTGCCCATCGTGGTAGAAATCATGTCTCAAGTACAAATTGATGTGATGGAAAAATATGTGGACGTGTTTCAGGTGGGTGCGCGCAACATGCAGAACTTCAATCTGTTGCGTGCCATCGGTGAGACTCGCACCGCCGTACTGCTCAAGCGCGGACTTTCCGCAACGGTCGAAGAATTGCTCATGTCTGCTGAATATATTTTGGCGGGGGGAAACCAACGTGTGATGTTGTGCGAGCGCGGTATCCGCACTTTTGAAACATCCACCCGCAACACAACGGATATCAATGCTGTTCCTGTTTTGAAAAACCTAACTCACCTGCCAGTCATTCTAGATCCGAGCCATTCAACGGGTCATGCAAACTATGTCGCTGCTATTGCACGTGCGGGAATCGCCGCAGGGGCCGACGGCCTTATCATCGAAGTCCATCCTGACCCAGCCAAGGCGGTTTCCGATGGCAAGCAATCTCTCAAGCCAGAAGCCTTTGCTGCAATGGTCAAGCAGGTCGGCCAAATTGCACAAATCATGGGCCGCAGACTTGCGACGGCACAAAACGATGTTCAACCATTGAAGCAGGGCTGGGCGTAAGAATGTACTCTGGTGGTTGAGTAGCCCGCATGATTTTTGCGGGCGTATCGAAACCACATGTGAGCAAAAAATATAAAATGAATTGAAAACACGGTGGTCTTGATGCGAGCCGATGAACACGGCTCTACTCGACCACCATAGAAAATAAAAAAACAAAAAAGGAAACTAACCACCATGATGATCATTATGCACCCCGGTGCGCCCCGCGACCAAATTGACGCAGTAATTGCCGAAATTGAAAAGCAGAAATTAACTTCCCATCCTATCTTTGGTGTGGAGCAGACCATCATCGGCGCCGTCGGTGACGGTCACTATGTTGCTAAAGAAATCTTCGAAGCCTTCCCTGGCGTGATGGAAGTGCAGCGCATTTCCAAACCGTATAAACTCGCTTCACGTCAATTCCACGAACAGGATTCAGTTTTCGAACTTGATGGTTTCACTGTCGGTGGCACAGAAGTTCCTGTTATTGCGGGTCCCTGCTCGGTGGAAGGTCGTTTACAGATTTTAGAGATTGCACAAGCTGTCAAAGAAGCGGGCGCGAATGCCCTTCGCGGCGGCGTCTTCAAGCCGCGCACATCGCCTTATGCGTTTCAAGGCCTCGGCGAAGAAGGTCTCGAATACATGGCCGAGGCCCGCGAGAAAACTGGTTTGCCCATCGTCGTGGAAGTGATGGCAGTTTCGCAAATTGAAATGATGGAAAAATATGTGGATGTCTTTCAGCTCGGCGCGCGCAATATGCAGAACTTCAATCTGCTGCGTGCCATCGGTGAGACCCGCACGCCCGTGCTCTTCAAACGCGGCATGTCTGCGACCATTGAAGAGATGTTGATGGCGAGCGAATACATTCTCAGCGGCGGAAACACGCGCGTCATTCTTTGCGAGCGCGGCATCCGCACCTTTGAAACCGCCACCCGCAACACCACTGACATCAACGCCATTCCTGTTCTGAAAAAATTAACTCATCTTCCCATCATCATTGACCCGAGTCATTCAACGGGCGATTCTGCGTTTGTCTCTGCTGTTGCGAAAGCAGGTGTCGCTGCGGGTGCCGATGGCGTCATCGTCGAAGTGCATCAGGACCCCGCGCACGCTATCTCCGATGGCAAGCAGTCGCTCACACCCGAAGCATTTGCCAAGATGGTGAAGCAGGTCAAGGCGGTGGCAGAAGCGGTAGACAGAAAACTGGTAACTGGTAATTCGTAATTACCAATTACTATTTACCAATCATGGATGACTCAAATTTTACGCTCTCTGAATCTAAAATCGCCATCATCGGATTGGGATTGATGGGTGGTTCGCTGGCGTTGGGATTGCGAGGAAAGTGTGCCGCGATTTATGGGATTGACCCGCATCCTGCCACGCTTGAGCTTGCTCTGTCCCAATATATCGTGGACTTCGCTGACAGTGACCCTGCCAAGCTACTCCCCGAAGTGGATCTTGTGATTCTGTCAGCGCCCGTCCCCGCGATTTTGACTCTGTTGGAACAATTGCCAGCCTTTACTCCAAATCCCTGCATCGTCATGGATTTGGGGTCGGCCAAGCATTTGATTGTGGAGGCGATGTCTCATCTGCCCGAACGCTTTGACCCTATCGGCGGACATCCTATTTGTGGCAAGGAAAAACTTTCCCTCGCCAACGCCGAACGGACTTTGTATTATGCTGCGCCGTTCTTGCTCACGCCATTGGAGCGAACTTCTCCACGTGCATTGTCCGCCGCAAATCAAATTATCGAGGCCCTTGGCGCAAAAGGCAAAATTCTCGATGCAGTCGAACATGATCGTATTCTCGCATCTACAAGCCATTTGCCATTTTTGATTTCGTCTGCGCTTGCGCTCACTACTCCCGAAGACGTGACTCCTTTCGTTGGGCCTGGTTTCAAATCCACGAGTCGGTTGGCGGGCACATCCTCCTCTATGATGTTGGGCGTATTGCAATCAAACCGTGAAAATGTTTTGAACGCATTGCATGGAATGCAAAGTCAATTGGCAGAAATTGAAGCGGCGTTATCTGCTAAAGATTTCGCAAAGCTTGAATCTCTTCTTAACGACGCACAAGCCAAATACCAATCCTTCACTGGCAACTGACCACTGATCACTTCTTTCCTCTTTCATGTCCACTCTCCCACCTTCCCTCCGCATTACCACAATAAGCCAAGCACTGAATGCCACCGTCCGCGTACCTGGCTCCAAGTCGCTAACCAACCGCGCCTTGCTGATTGCATCCCTCGCAAACGGAACCACGCATCTCACCAATACTCTCTTTTCCGATGACTCGCGTTACTTCGCCAAAGCCCTGCAAACCCTTGGCTTCGATGTTCGACTCGATGAAGCCAATTATTCAATGACGGTCACTGGCTTGGGTGGGAAAATCCCTGCTACAAAAGCTGAACTCTTCATCGGAAATGCTGGCACCGCCGCGAGATTCCTCTCTGCTTTTCTGACTCTCGGCAACGGCGAATACATCCTCGACGGCGAGCCGCGTATGCGCGAACGTCCGATCGGGGATTTGGTGGAGGCGCTGGAGCAATTGGGTTGTGATATTCAATCAATGCAGAATGTGGAAGGCAAAATTCAGAATGGGCAAATTTGTCCGCCTATAAAAATCAATGCTTCGGGTCTGAAAGGTGGAAAGACAAAAATCGCAGGGGATATTTCATCCCAGTTTTTATCCGCTTTGTTGATGACCGCACCTTATGCACAATCTCCCGTTGAGGTTGAACTCACCACAGACTTAAACTCCAAACCCTACGTGGACATGACTATTTCCATAATGAAAGACTTTGGCGTTGAAATTGAACGCAAGGATTATCAATCTTTCAAGGTTTCACCTTCCAATTACCAATTACCAATTGCCAATTACCCAATTGAGTCTGACGCCTCCGCAGCATCCTATTTCTTCGCCGCGCCTGCCATTTGCGGCGGGGCGGTCAAAGTGGAAAATATCTCGCGCAAGTCAGTTCAAGGGGATGTCGCTTTCGTGGATGTACTCAAGCAGATGGGTTGTGAAGTTAAAGAAGTTGATAACTCGATACTCGTTACTCGGAACTCGCCACTTCACGGCATTGACGTAGATATGCGCGATATCCCAGACACGGCCCAAACTCTCGCCGCCGTTGCTCCTTTCGCTTCATCACCGACTAGAATCAGAGGAATTGCATCGGCACGCGTGAAAGAGACAGACCGTGTCCATGCAACCTGCGTGGAGCTGGACAGACTCGGCGTCCGCGTGGAAGAGCATGAAGATGGAATGACCATTCATCCCGTAGAAAAGATGCGAAGCGCTTCCATCCAAACCTATAACGATCACCGCATGGCGATGGCATTCTCATTAATAGGTTTGCGCTTTGATGGCGTCACCATTGAAAATCCATCCTGTGTTTCCAAGACCTTCCCCAATTTCTTTGAAGTGCTTGCACAGTTACAAGTTGCAGGTTGAATGTTGAAAAGTTAATATGCAACCTTCCAACCTTCAACATTCAACTTTCCAACTTGGACTCATCGGTTATCCGCTTGGGCATTCCCTTTCACCCAAAATCCACACCGCTGCTCTCAAAGCAAGTGGACTGGACGGAAGCTATTCTTTGTTTCCCATTCCTCCTGAAGACAAGCAGGGATTGAAAGACCTGCTTGTCCGTGTCCGCTCTGGGGAAATTACAGGACTCAACGTCACCATTCCGCACAAACAAAATGTCATTGAGTTGATGGATGAACTTACATCCACTGCCCAGGCTATTGGCGCGGTCAACACAATTTATATGCGAGAGAACAAACTCATCGGTGACAATACCGACGCCCCAGGTTTTCTTGCCGATTTGAAACAGTCTTTGAATTCATCATTCGTCATTCCACATTCTGCATTGGTACTGGGCGCAGGCGGTTCTGCTCGTGCTGTTGTGTACGCCTTGCTTCATGATGGCTGGAACGTCACGCTCGCTTCCCGCAGAATTGAACAAGCTCAACAACTTTCTCAATCTTTCGGGAAGTATGACCTTCAACTTTCGACCTTTGACTTTCAACTTTCAACCTTCAACCTAATCGTGAATACCACACCTTTGGGAATGACCCCCAACACGGAGACCTCACCTTTGCCTGAATATGCAGTTCTTTCCAAACATACTTTTATCTACGATCTTGTCTATAACCCACGCGAGACCAAACTCGTTCGCGACGCTCGCGCACAAGGATTATCCGCTACGACAGGCTTGGGAATGCTTATTGAACAAGCAGCCCTCGCTTTTGAAATATGGACGGGTGCAAAAGCTGACCGCGATGTCATGCAAAAGGCGGTCGCATGAATCGCACTCTCGTATCTGCCCGGAATGGCTGGCTGGGCGCCAGAGAAAACCTTGTCCCTGGACTGGTGATTATTTTTTTCGCGGCGTTGTTGGTCGCATCTTATTATGCTTTTACTTCTCTTCGCGATGCGTTGGAGGGATTGCAGTCTCTTCGTGATTCCTGGGGGCTTGGTTTCTCCATGCTGACTAGCGCTATCGGCGCGGGATTAATTCCTGGCTTGTATCTGATGGCAATCGGAAAGAGTCGGCATGATGGACGTGGTTTCCTTGACTTGCTTTTTACCAGTATGGTTTGGGCGACCAATATGATCTGGGTGGATTACTTCTACCAATTTCAAGATTCGTTCTGGGGTCCTTCGACTACATTTGGTATTGTGATCTCCAAAATGCTGCTTGACCAATTTGTATTCACAGCCTTTTTGAGCATTCACCATGTTGGGGTCGGGTTTCGTTTGCGCGACCTGAATTATGATTTCAAGGCGCTTGGGCGTGCCCTGAAAGATGACTGGGTCATCAAGGTCACAATACCCATGCTGGTAAACTGTTGGTTGACTTGGATTCCTGGAACATTGGTCGTGTATTCGCTTCCGCTTCCACTTCAGATCCCACTCATGGTTCTCATTCAATTCTTTTTTGCGTTGGAAATGGCTTTTGTTTCCAGCAAGATGACAGCCCCTGTCGCACTTTGATCATTGGAGTTTCTTATGCCTCTTCGTTTCCTAACCGCAGGTGAATCCCACGGCCCATCGCTCACAACCATTCTGGATGGCCTCCCCGCAGGGCTTTCCCTCTCGCCAGATATCATCAACAAAGAACTTGCCCGCCGTCAGCAGGGATACGGCTCTGGCGGACGCATGAAGATCGAAAAGGACACCGTGCAAATTCTCGGCGGTGTGATGGGCGGTGAGACCACAGGTGCGCCGATTGCCTTGCTCGTGCAAAACGATGACCATGTCAAATGGAAGGGCAAAGCCATTGAACAAATGACTGCTCCACGCCCAGGTCATGCGGATTTAACAGGTGCGGTCAAATACGGCTACAAAGATTTGCGTCCCGCCCTCGAACGCGCTTCTGCGCGCGAAACAACCATGCGTGTTGCGGCGGGCGCAGTCTGCAAACATTTTCTCGCACAGTTTGGGATCATCGTTGGCGGATACGTCTCATCTATTGGTGAAGTGCAAACCGATTTTGACGATATGCCTTTTGAAGAACGCTTCACTCGCGCTGAAGAATCAGATGTGCGTTGCCCCGTTGAGTCGTCTGCGAATCAAATGCGTGCTGAAATTGAAAAGACCATTCATGGCAAAAACACATTGGGCGGTGTGCTTGAAATTGTTGCGCTCAATGTCCCTGTTGGTCTCGGCAGTTTCGTCCAGTGGGATCGCCGCCTCGAAGCCAAGCTTGCGCTCGCCATCATGTCCGTCCAAGCCATCAAAGGCGTGGAAGTGGGTGACGCCTTCGAGAACGCCAAACGAATCGGTACCCAAGCCCACGACCCCATTAACCTTCAACCTTCAACTTTTGACATTCAACGCTCAACCAACCGCGCAGGCGGAACCGAAGGTGGAATCAGCAATGGACAGCCGATCATCATCCGTGCGGCGATGAAACCGATAGCCACCACGCTTCTTCCTCAGCCGACAGTTGATCTTGCTTCGGGGACAGAATCTCCCACCAAATATGAGCGCTCCGATTTTTGTCCCGTCCCGCGTGCCGTGCCGATCCTCGAAGCAATGGTTGCCTTCGTTTTAGCGGACGCTCTCCTCGAAAAACTCGGCGGTGACTCGCTCAACGAAATGAAACCGCGTTTTGAATCTTTGAGAAAAGCCACCCTCGAAGACTTGCCGATGGATAATATTCCACACATATTTTGGGAGTGAGAAAGTAAACATGAAAACAAGTAGACACGTAAACGCACCTCATTCCTCATTCTGCATTCTGCATTCTTCCTTATGACTCACATCTTCCTTTATGGCCCTTCTGGAGCAGGGAAATCTACTATTGGAAAAGCCCTTGCGCATGCTTTCCATCTATCATTTATAGATTCAGATCAGGTTCTTGAAACGAATGCTGGGATGACGATTCCAGCAATTGTGGAAGCGCAGGGGATGTCCAAGGTGCGAGATATTGAGACAGATGCCTTGATGCAAATCGTTGCGGGCACAGATAGTGTCGTTGCTCTTGGCGGTGGAGCGTTATTGCGGGAAGAAAACCGTGCTCTGGTAGAAAAAAGCGGCAAGGTTGTTTTGTTGACAGCGAATCTTTCCACTTTGATCGAGAGATTGCGAAATGATCCTAATGAACGTCCGCTTCTCGCTGGAGATTTGGAATCGAAGTTGGCTGTCTATCTTGAGGGACGCGTTGAGCATTATGATTCCTTCCCGTTGAAAATTAATGTGGATGGAAAAAGCGCCGATCAAATTTCACAAGAAATCCAAACGAAATTGGGACGCCATCACCTTTCCGCGATGGGGGAGTATGATGCAATCGTAGGAGATGTAGGTCACACTTTTAGTGTGGCGAATTTTCAAAACCCCATCATCGTCACGGATGAGAACGTAGCGAAATTTCATCTTGAGAAAATGCAAGCCCTCTTGCAGGCGAAGGCCGTCATTATCCCTGCGGGGGAAGAGCATAAAGATATGGAAACCATTTCGCTTTTGTGGAAAGCCTTCCTCGAAAACGGATTGGATCGTAAAAGCACCGTGATTGCCCTTGGCGGCGGTGTGCTCAGTGACATGGCTGGCTTTGCCGCATCCACGTACATGCGTGGGATTAATTGGGTGGGGGTGCCGACCACTTTGCTCTCCATGGTGGATGCTTCGCTTGGTGGGAAGACGGGTTTTGACTTGCCCGAAGGAAAAAACCTCATCGGCTCTTTTTACCCGCCCAAACTTGTTTTGGCAGACCCAAGCCTTTTGCTTACGCTGTCAGAACGTGAACTCCGCTCTGGCATGGCGGAAGTAGTCAAGCATGGGATTATTTCTGACCCTGATTTGTTTGCCATGTGCAATCGCGGCATGGATTGGGTAAAAGATAATCTCGAAGAAGTTGTCAAACGCGCGATGGCGGTGAAGATCAAAGTCATCGAGGAAGATCCGTATGAAAAGGGAATCCGTGCGGCGTTGAATTTGGGACATACGGTTGGGCATGCGGTCGAATTGGTCAGCAAGTTCAACCTGCGGCATGGAGAGGCCATTGCCATCGGTACAGTAGCTGAGGCGAAGTATGCTGCCCGGGTTGGGCTGGCAGATGACGGGTTGGTAGAGGCGATAACTGGATCCTTCAAGTCGCTGGGGTTGCCTGTTCAAATCCCCGAAGCGATGCCGCGAGAAGAAATCATCCGCGCGATGCGGGTGGATAAGAAGAAGAATGCGAAAGCAATCCGCTTTGCGCTGCCTGTTGAAATTGGAAAAGTAGATTTGGTGGAAGTGACGGATTTGGAATCAGTGATCAGTGAATAGTGGTCAGTAATCAGTGAGGAATAATGAAAATTTTACTTTTGCACGGACCTAACTTGAATTTGCTCGGCACGCGTGAGCCTGAAGTATACGGCTCGATGACGTTGAGCGATATCAATGAAAAAATAATTGCATTGGGCAAAGAGTTGGGCGCAGAGGTCACTTGCCTGCAATCAAACCACGAAGGCGTGTTGATCGATGCGTTGCACGACGCACGGACGTGGGCAAATGGTGTGGTGTTCAACCCTGGTGGGTATACTCATACATCCGTTGCATTGCGCGACGCGATCTCTGCGATCGTGATTCCCGTGATCGAAGTGCATTTGTCGAACGTATATGCGCGCGAGGAGTTTCGGCACACTTCTTTTGTTTCGGCTGTGTGCAAAGGCAAGGTCAGCGGATTTGGCTGGCGTTCGTATGAACTCGGTTTGCGCGGGCTCATTGATATAATCAAGGTGTGAACACTCAAACCATACAAACTGCTGAACCCTTTTTTTTGCCTGGTAGTCGTACAGGCATTTTGCTTATTCATGGCTTTACGGGCACGCCCAAGGAAATGCGTTGGATGGGGGAATACCTCAATCATGAACTTGGTTTCACCTGTCTCGGTGTGCGGCTGGCAGGACATGCAACCCGCCCCAAGGATATGGTTCGTTCGCGCTGGACCGATTGGACAGCTTCTGTTGAAGATGGCTACAATCTCCTGTGCGGTGCAGCGGACAACATCTATCTTGTTGGGCTTTCGATGGGTGGGGCGTTGTCTTTGCTCATGTCCACACGTTTGGATGTTAAGGGGATTGTGATTATGTCTGCGCCATATGTGATGCCAGAGGAACACCCTGCCTGGCAGATTAAGTTGTATAGCTACTTTAGAACATACCTGCCGAAGGTTAAGGGTAAACCTGACACGGGTTGGTTTGATAAGGAAGCGTTCAAAGGACATATTTCCTATCCGCTGAATCCGATTCGCTCGGCGGCGGAGTTGAAGGTGCTGCTCGACAAAATGCATGCAGCTTTGCCCAAAATAACTGTGCCTGCGCTGTTGATCCATTCCAAGGATGATGTGTATGTGGTTCCTGAAAATATGGAAAAGATCTATGCTGGGTTGGTTAATGCGGCAGATAAGACAAAACTTTACGTGACTGGGTCAGGCCATGTTGTTACGCGCGATGCGGCTCGTCAGCAGGTGTTTGAAGCGGCGCGGGATTTCATCAAACGTGTTAATGAGACCTGACAGGTTTTGGAAACCTGTCAGGTCTTTATAAAAGAGGAAACTTGAATCGTAATTTATTTTTTGTGGCATCCGCTTTATTTCTTTGGGGTCTTGGTGAAGGGATGTTCTTCAATTTCGTGCCGATCTACCTTGATATTCAATTTGCGCTGAGCAAGTACGATATTGGGTTGATCCTCGGCGCGTTCGGCTTTTCGATGGCGATCACTCACATCCCCGCTGGCCGTCTCGCGGATCGGTTTGGACGCAGGCCATTACTGATCGGCGCATGGCTGCTTGGATTATTTTCAACATTGATGATGGGATTTGCGCAAGCCTTGCCGCTTTTTCTTGTGGGCTTGGGTGCTTACGGATTGACGGCATTCGTCGCTTCGCCGCTAAGCAGTTATGTGACCGCTGCGCGAGGGAAGTGGCCTGTGGCGACGGTGCTCTCGCTCACCACTGCGACCTTCGGCATGGGCATGGTGCTGGGGCCTGTCACTGGCGGATGGATCGGCGACCATTACGGAATGCGCATGAGTTTTTATGTGGCGGCGGTTGTATTCGTTTTTTCAAATATTTTTATGGCGCTTATTGAAAGCCAGCCCATTGACCATCACGACCCCGATTCTCCCCCGCCGAGTTTGAGAAATAACAAGAGTTTCATTACATTGATGGGCGTGCTGACATTTTCCATTTTTGCCATGTACTTTGCACAGCCGCTCACGCCGAATTTTCTCGAAGGCGTGCGCGGACTTTCGTTGAGTCAAACGGGACTTGTATTCACCATCGGCGCGTTGGGAAATTCGTTGATGGCGCTGACGTTCAGCCGCGCCAATCCGCGCAGCGGATATTTGCTGGCGCAGACCTTGGTTATTTTATTTGCCGTTTTCATATGGAAGGGGACTGCCTTGCCATATTTCGCCCTGGGATATTTTCTGCTCGGCGGGTTTCGCGCAGGCCGTCCGCTGGCAATGGCGCAGGCGCGTGAGCTTGTCCATGAATCGCAAATGGGAATCACCTATGGCATCATGGAGACCATCAGTTCGGTCATCTTCATTGTCACCCCGCCAATTGCCGGCTATTTGTTCGAGCGCGACCCGATGATCATTTATCCGCTTGCCATTGGCTTGATTTTTGTATCGATCATTGTGAGTTCCATATTTTTGCCACGGAAGGTTGCCCATGCTTGAGATCGTTTCTTTTATCCTCGGACCTGCATCCACAAATGCGTATCTCGTCGCTGACCCTGAAACAAAGGAAGCCGCTGTCATTGATCCCTCTTGGGATGGACATATCATTCTCAAAGCGGCGCAAGATCGCGGCTGGCGCATTGGTCATCTCTGGTACACGCACGCGCACTTCGACCATATCGGCGGCGCGGCGGCCATTGCAGATGCGCTCAATCCGCTGCCGCATGTGGCCCTGCATCCCGAGGACCATGTCCTCTGGCGTTCGGGTGGAGGTGGTGCGGCCTTCGGTTTGGATATTGACCCCGGCCCCGAACCGACCATTGATTTTGTGCAAGGTATGAAGCTCAGACTCGGCTCGAATGAGTTTGAAGTGCGCCATACCCCCGGTCACACCCGCGGACTTTGCGTGCTGTATCTTGCGAAAGAAAATATCTGCTTCTGTGGTGACTTGATCTTCCATGAAAGCGTTGGTCGCACCGATCTGCCCGGTGGAGACTTTACCGCGCTCGAAAACAGCATCCGCATGCAAATTTACACCATGCCTGATGAAACACGGTTATTATCAGGTCATGGCCCTGAAACGACAGTTGGACATGAAAAAAAGTACAACCCTTTTGTAGGGATTGGGTAAATCCATTATAATTTGTAGAAATAACAGGAGGTAAATAATGAAAAACCCAAACGCTCAAAACAATCCTCAAAATCAAAAGTCGAATTCGTCCTCGTCAATTCCCCCTTCTTTTCCAAGGTTTAATTTTTCGATTCCTCGTTGGCTGATTGGCCTGGTGATAGCTGTAATCGTTGTTGCAGTTCTCGCTAATTTTAGCCAGTCTTTTTGGTATTTTGAGGTCATCGAAAACGACCAGGTCGGTGTAACAATTGAAGCTGGTGAAATTCAAGGTGTATTGCAGCCTGGCATAGCTTATGACTTTGGCTTGTTTGTGGATCTGGTCAAGATCACAACCAGTGCGGTTGCCATCACAGTGGATGACCCCGAATTGATCACGATTGACAAACAACGCATTGGCTTGGAAGTAACAGCAGATGTATTTCGTCCACGTGAGGCGGATATTGTCATTTCCAACTACTCTCGATACAGAAATATTTATCTGAACGACGAAGCGCTCCAGCAGCGTATGACAGCTTTTACCTTGCAGGCCATGAAGGTTTGTGTAGGTGATAAAAAGTTTGACGAAGCGGTTATTGGGTCTGGACGTGATGACTTGCGGGCTTGTATCGATGATGAATTGAGCGGACTTGCAGAGCCGCTAGGTCTTGAGGTTCGTAACGTGGCTGTGCCGCAGATCACGATCTCTCCTGAAGTACAGGCTGGCTTGGACGCGATTGTGCAGAGCCGCCTGGCTACTGAAAAAGCGAAGCAGGACGCTGAAAAAGCCAAGCAGGAAGCCATTGCGCAACAAGCTGTGGAAGAAGGCCGTATTCGCGTTGAACAATCAAAGTTGCAGGAAGAGGCGCGTCAACAGGCCATTCTTCAAGAGCTGAAGCAGCAACAGTTGGCAGCCGAGCTTGCTGTGATCGAGCAGGAAACTGTAAATGCACAGGCGCAACTGGAACTCACGAAGGCGCAGCAACAAGTTGCGGACCAGCAGGCTCGAGTGGATATTGCAAAAGAACTGGCGCTTGCTGAAATGTACGCCAGCCATCCTGAATATATTATGCTGCAAATTGCATTGGCAAATGCGAGTGCGATCAAAGATTCAGACAAGTTTGTTTATACTCCGGAAGGGGTATTCCCCAACTTGATCCTTACAAACGGTACGATACCAACATTTCAAGTGAAATAAATGAAAGAGCACTCTGTGTTGTTACGGGGTGCTCTTTTTGAATGGGAGATTCCATGAAACGTGCAGTCAGCGTCAGTCTTGGAAGTTCAAAGCGTGATAAGAGCGTAACCGTCAACCTCAACGGGCAGGAGATCCTTGTCGAGCGCATTGGTACAGATGGCGATATTGAAAAAGCCCGCCAAATGTATCTTGATCTGGATGGCAAGATTGATGCCTTCGGCGTAGGCGGTATTGACCTGTATCTGCGTTTGGATGAAAAGGAATATCCGCTTCATGCCCCGCTCAAGCTTGTCTCTGGCGTCAAGCAGACTCCACTCTGTGACGGGCGCGGACTCAAGCACACGTTGGAACGCCGCGTCTTTCAGTTGGTTAAGTCTCAACTAGGGGATATGCGTTTCAAGCAGGCGTTCGTTCCTGTCGCTGTAGATCGTGCCGGGTTGGCAGAAGCAGTTGCAGAGGTCGCAGAAAGAACTGTCTTCGGGGATCTGATGGTCGCTTTGGGAGTCCCAATCCCTATTTATGGGATCCCTGCTTTCAAACGAGTTGAAAGAGTTATGCTGCCACTCGTCAGTTACTTTCCAATGAGCATGATCTTCTACGGCAGCGATGGCGCCGAGCACGAACCAAAATACACAAAATATTTTGAAGAGTCCGATCTGCTTGCAGGCGATTTTCTCTTCATGCGGAAATATATGCCATTGAATCTATCTGGCAAGACGGTGGTCACGAACACCACCACCGAAGACAATATTGCCCTGCTCAAAGAACGCGGTGTGAAACGGGTCATCACCACCACGCCGCGGTTTGATGGACGTTCCTTCGGAACGAACATGAACGAAGCCATGCTTACTGCCTACGCAGGCAAGGGACGCAGGTTAAGTGATGATGAACTGAATAGCCTGATCGATGAATTGGGATTGATGCCGACGGTGATTGATTTTTAGTCGGGTCCAGAATCAAAAACGGGATGGCCGCGGCCATCCCGTTTTGTATTAATTTATAACTGCATCAAGATATTTCAACCCTGAACCAGTATTGAAGATGACGATCTTCTCATCTGGTTTTACCCACTTTTGTTTTACAAGTTCTTCCAGCGCGGCGAGGCAGGCGGCTCCTTCAGGAGCGGCAAAGATGCCTTCATGAGCGGCCAGTGTTTTCTGGGCCTGTATCAATGCCTCATCGCTGACGGCGATTGCTGTCCCATTGCTTTCGCGGATGTTGGCGAGGATGATGCGGTCGGCGAAGCTCTTCGGCACTCGCAAGCCGGATGCCACAGTCTGGGCGCCCAGCCAAAAGTCACAGAAAGAGGCGCCTGCATGGAACGCCTTGGGGATCGGAGCGCAGCCTTCCGCCTGCACAGAAACCATGCGTGGACGTTTCGCATCCTTCAGCCAGCCAAGCGCTTCCATCTCTGCAAATGCTTTCCACATGCCAACCAGACCTGTACCGCCGCCCGTGGGGTAGAGGATGACATCCGGCAGAGTCCAGTTGAATGCCTCGGCTAGTTCGTAGCCCATGATCTTTTTGCCTTCGGCACGGTACGGCTCTTTGAATGTGGAGACATCGAACCAGCCTTCTTCACGGGCTTTGATGCCAGCCATGCCTGCGGCGTCGCTGATCAGACCTTCCACAAGAATGACTTCTGCGCCTGCAATGCGGCTTTCCTGAATGTTCGCGTTGGGCGTATCTTTCGGCATATAGATCAATGCCTTTAAACCGGCGCGCGCGGCGTAGGCAGCCATTGCCCCGCCTGCGTTGCCTGCCGTGGGGATGATCACTTTTTTTACACCGAGTTCTTTTGCTTTTGAAATTGCGGCGCAAAGTCCGCGGGCTTTGAAAGAGCCAGTGGGGTTGCTGCTTTCATCTTTTACAAAAAGATTGGAAAGCCCGAGTTCATTTCCTACACGGGGGATTCGCAACAACGGCGTATCCCCTTCGCCAAGGGATACGATATTTTCGAGGTCTTGCACAGGGAGCATTTCATGCCAGCGCCACATCCCCTTCGGGCGGGTCTGGATCTCATCACGGTCTACGTTTTTGCGGGCGGCATCGATGTCATAATTTGAAATTAGTGTGGATTGGCAATCAGGGCAAAAGGTGTGAACTTCATGAATGGAAAAAGACCTTCCACAATCTGAACAAGTCAGATCTGTGAGATACGATGTTTTCACAATGTTCAGCCTTATGGATATTGCTTTGGGTTGGGAGCGGGTACGAACGCTTCCACACGCGCCCACAACTCACGGATGTTGATCGGCTTGGACATGTACACATCACACCCCGCGGAAAGCGCTTTTTCTGCATCTCCCTTTAATGCATTGGCGGTAATGGCAATGATAGGCACATAAGCCAACGAGTGTTTGGAACTGGCGCGAACCCTGCGGGCTACTTCGTAGCCGTCAATATCGGGCAGGTTGATGTCAAGCAGGATCAGATCCACATCCTGTTGTTCAGCGGCAGAAACTCCGCTTAAACCGTTGAGGGCTTCGAGCAATGTATATCCGCGTGATTCGAGCGCGCGCTTTACAAGCATCATGTTGTCTGGATTATCTTCGATGTACAAGACGTTACTTCCCATATCGCCTTCTCCTTAAGATCCACTTTTGGATTCGTTCTTATCTTCGATCACGTGGATGACTTGATCCACAAATTTACGCGTGGGCAGCGAGCCTTTTTGATACAGCGCTTCGATGTTCCCATTCAGGCGGCTGCGCTCTTCTGCTGTGATATCTTTTGCGCTCACGACAACGACAGGGATTTCCTTCGTGCGCGGGTCCAGTTTCAATTCTTCCACCAACCCGAAGCCGTCAATGCCAGGCATGGTCAGGTCACTCACGATCAGGTCGGGCAGCAATTGACGTGCCATGGCCAGACCTTCCCAGCCGTCTTTGGCGTGATGCATTCGGTAATTCTTTCTGACTTCCAGCAGCCTGCGGATCAACAGCGCGTCATCATCGTTATCATCGATCAATAGCACAGTGGTCGTTTTTTCGTCCAGATTTTCAAGCGCGGCTTGCAGACCTTCACGCGGCGCGGGAGATTGATCCTTGCTGAGGTGGACATCCACGGCCCATTGATCGCCAAGTACATGCTTCTCGACGGGGAAAGTGTGCCCTGTGCAGTTGATGATGACCCGTTCATCCTTGCCGATCTTTCCTTCTTTGGATAATTTCTCGAATCCTGCGAAGGCGACGGCTGTTGCCGGTTCGACGGCCATTCCTTCGCTTTTGGCAAGTGCGCGCATGGCGGAGTAGGCTTCCAGGTCGGACACAGCTTCCATCACGCCGCCATACTGCTGTGTGAGATTCCACAAATACGTATAGGATTTTCCAGGGTCACCCGTGGAGAGGATGATGATGCGGGTATCAGGGATAATGGGCTCGGCAATATCTTTGCCAGCTTTGAAAGCTTTTACCATGGGAGAGCATCCCTCAGCTTGAATGATGGCAAGCTTGGGGATTTTGTTGATCAACCCCATGTCAAACAATTCCTTGAAACCGTGATACACCCCGAGTGGGCCCAGTCCACCGCTGACGGCTTGAATGTACCAATCCGGTGCGCGCCATCCCATTTGCTCCACGATCTCATAGGCAATGGTCTTCATGGATTCGCGGGCAGGGACTGAGCTTGCGCCGCGGTCTAAAAGTAGATTCTTGCGTTGGGCGAATTGAGTGGCGATCTGTTTGGTCTGGTCGTAATTGCCGCTGACACGGATCACTTCCGCGCCAAAGAGGGCAGCTTCGCGCAGCTTTTCTTGCGGGACGAGGCTGGTCATGAAGACCCAGAGTTTGATTCCGGCACGAGCACAGGCAGCGGCGTACGCGACTGCCGCATTCCCCGTAGATGCAATGACCGCTTCACGAATGCCGTTCTCATTCATGGCGGCAACGGCTACAGCAGCCTGCCTGTCTTTGAAAGAGGATGTCGGGCCGTAGCGTTCATCTTTGATGTAAACAGAATCAAGCCCGAGGTTGGGCGCGAAGCGCTGCGACAGCCAGAGAGGTGTCCCGCCAGCGGGGTAGAGGTCTAACACTGCAGGATTATCGAGCGGTAGGACATCCTGATAACGCCAAAGGTTGTTGGGACGGTTGGGGATTCCGCGCAGCACTTCACGTTTGAAGGCTTCGTAATCATAATGAGCTTCCAGCCATTGAGATTGGCAATGTTTGCAGGTGGCAGGTACGAAGGCTTCGTAGGGTTGTTGTTCGCCACAGATGGCGCATTGCAGGAAGATCGGCTTTGCCATGTCAGTTTTTTCTCGTCACGGGTTCAGAGTCAATTACTTTTGCTTCGATGGGCAGGAAGACATAGAAGGTGGAGCCTTCGCCTTCCACACCAGTGCTTTCGGCCCACAGGCGGCCGCCGTGCATTTCGATCAAGCGGCGGCTAATGGGCAGGCCCAGACCGGTACCGCCGACTTTGCGCGTGGTGGATGAATCCACCTGTGTGAATTCCTGGAAAACTGCTTCCAGTTGGGATGGATGGATGCCAATGCCCGTATCTTTCACACTGATGAGGACATTGTTTTCCTCCCGTGCAATGTGTATATTGATTTTACCTTTCTCAGTAAATTTCATGGCGTTGTTGACAAGGTTGATCATTACTTGGCGCAGGCGGTTGCGGTCTGCACTGATCTCTACAAAGTGGTCTGATTCATCATCAATGATCAGGCTGATATCCTTTTCATGTGCAAGAGAGGAAGTGATGCTTTTGACATCTTCCATGATCTCATGCAGGTTGAATTTTTCGATGATGAGATTAAGTTTGCCAGATTCGATCTTTGCCATATCCAGCACATCGTTGATGAGGTGTAACAGGTGCTGCCCATTCTTCTGGATAAGTTTGAGATCGTTATCCATGTAGGGGGTAAGCGGACCATCCAACTCCTCGAGCATCACATCTGCAAAGCCGAGAATGGAATTAAGCGGTGTGCGCAGCTCATGAGACATGTTGGCAAGGAAGGATGATTTGAGACGATCCAGCTCGCGCAACTGAGCCACTGTGGCCGACTGCTCCTTATACAACCGAGCGTTTTGGAGTGCAATTCCCACCTGGGTAGCCAGTGTGTTGTAAATGTTGGCATCTTCCTGGGTGAAGTGTCCTGCTTGTTCAGATTGCACGTCAAATACACCGAGCACCTTTTCGCCCACGATGATGGGGATCGCCATTTCAGCACGTGTATCAGGAAGAAGCGGGTTGGGATAGAAGTCGGGGTCGAGTGTATTGTCATTTACGATGATGGAGGAGCGATCGCGCGCTGCGCGTGCCACAACCGAGTGATGCGTTCCCATTTGAACAGCGTGGCCGATCGCTACCATTTGCCTGCCGATATCCCCTGCACCGGAGGCGAGCAGCAATGTGTTCCACGATTCGTCCGCCAGGTAGATGTGAGCGTGATACAGAGCGAAACGATCTTTTGTCAGGTCCACCACCGATTGGAGCAATTCATCAGGGTCGAGTACGGTGGAGGCTTTTGTGCTTACCACGGCCACCGTTTCAAGTTCGCGGGCGCGTCTTTCGTTCAATTCAAAGAGACGCAGATTTTCAATGTGCGCACTGACCTGCTTGGCGATGCTATCAGCCAATTCCAATGCACCGGCAGGAATATCCTTCATGCCGGCAACGGTTAATTGTCCGATGGATTCACCGCGTACTTTTAGCGGCTGCTCAAAGTTTATGTCTTGCGGCGCTGGTGATGTTTCAAGCGGTGTCACTTGAATCGAATCATAGGCGTAGCCCACAGTATCAATTCTTTGGCTGGTAAAAGATTTCCAGTTTTCGCGGGTGAGGCGGCGGGTGGCCTCTTCCGCATTGGCACGGGCTCGGGAGGCGTCTGCCAGCAGGCGCAAGTTCTCAACCTGTTGCGCGATCTGACGCGCAACGGCGGAAATCATGGCTTTGTCCTCCTCGGTCATCGGACGGTTGGGATTTTCTTTTAGGAAAAGGTCGCCCACATGTTCATCGAGCACCTTGATGGTTTCCTGGATATCATGCTCTTCAGGAGATGGTTTGCTAAAAGGTGCAACTGCAGTCTGGTCATACACATACCCAATGCGTTCGCTGTTGCGGATGCCATCCATGAAGGATTCCCAGTTTTGATGGGTGAATTGGCGGTTGGCGCTTAAGGCGTCTGCGCGTGCGCGTTCGGTTGCCGCCAGCAGCCGTAGATTTTGGATTTGCAACGAAACTTGTTGGGCGACAGAATTCGCCAGGTTTTCTTCATCCTCTGTCCAGGCTCGGTCCGAAGGCGGCTCGATCTTCACTTCACCGATCAATTCGCCGCTTGCGGTCAAAGGAGTATTAATGACATTTCCTGTCTTTTCCTCAAAGATGGATGGGTCATTTTTCATCGAGATGATCTGGTCATCGCGAAATGCGTACCCCATCTTTTCCTTTTCGTAAATAATAGCAGGCTCACCTGGGGCTGCCTGATTTTCATTGACTTTCGCTTCCAACTCACGGATTCGCAGGAGCAGCGCTTCCATTTCAGCCGAATTATTATTTATGGATGGCGAAACAGGCGCCTCAACCCTGACGGGTGAAACTGGTCCTGTTTCTTTGGGTTGATTTTCACTCCTCGCAGTGACTTGCAGTCTGGCGATCTGATCCAGATCTGCGAAGAGTTTCTCAACCCTTTTCTTCGATTTTTCATCGGGATGCATGGATAAAGTCTCCTGGATCTGAGCCGTTTATTCTTTATCTTTCATGCTTAGCTGGGCCACGGTCATGGGCGCGCCGAGGGCGTGTCCCAATTCACGTGCGGCAATTTGAAGAACGGCTTCCACGGTAGTGGCGCTTTGGATCTTCTGACTGATAATGTTCAATGTTGTTTCGCGTTCTGCCTGTTTTTGAGCACGTTCGAATTGAATGCGGTTCTCAAGCACAGTAGCGATCTGTGGAGCCAGCGCCGCGAACAAGCGGATCTCGTCCAGTGTGAATTCGTGAGGTTCCTCTGCTTCCAAAAATAGAACGCCGATCTGCCGCGCACCGAGGAAGAGGGGCAAAACTGCCGCAGCACGGATATTTTGCCGTATGAACATCTGTTTTGTTGACGAATTGATCCGTTCGTCATTGAAGGTGTCATTGAAAAATATAGTGGTGTTACTTTTTAGCATTGGAAGTACATTAAGAGTTTCCAGCGTGTAATGCCTTCCAATCTCAGATGGTTCAGTTCCGCTTCCATTCCACCAGTTGGCCACAATATCAATGCTTTCAAGTTCATCCTCTGAGCTGTAATTCGAAACCCCCAGAAGCGAACGGTTGACCGCTGGAATTCCGAGCGCTTGATTGACCACCACCAACAGTTCCTGTAGATTGGACGTTTGCGCGAAGCGGAGACTGACTTCGGAGAGTTTTTCTGTTTGCGCCAGCGCCGTTTGTGTCTGGGCAGAAAGACGCGCACTTTCCAAGGCAAGGGCAATCTGGTCCGAGACTTGTTGCAGGAAGGCGTAATCTTCATCTGATGTGGGCTGGTCCGGATCGTTGGCTATGGCCAGGCTTCCAACCACTTCACCACCCAGCACTCTCATTGGGATATTTGCGTAATTTTCTTCGATTGGCAAACCATCTTCCACTGGCCGCGTGCCCGCCTGATCAAAGACGAAACCTATCGGCAGGTTGGCATTCCTGCGGTAGGTTTTCCAGCCTTCGCGGCTCATGCTTTGATAGAGACGATTAACTTCATCAAGGCGTTCGGTCATTTCCTGGCGTAAACGGGTTTGCTCAATGGCTACAGCGATCTGTCCGCACAAGCCTTCCAGCAGCAGGCGGTCATCTTCAGTGAGAGCGCCAGGCTGATCGCTTTGAACATCAAGCACGCCCAATATCTGGTTACCAAGTTTAATAACCTATGGTGCTAGTTTTAGAGCGAAAACTCGGCGATGCTCATCTTGTAAGGGTCGGCATCGGGATGAATCGAATGAAACAAATTTTGAAGTACATTGAACATAGCGGAAACATAA
>Ga0172373_10003040_pt1 | contig 24974 bp, 24 predicted proteins | sample Lak10m_2_FD_114546 | JGI IMG/M metagenome (GOLD analysis project Ga0172373, IMG submission 114546) | Freshwater microbial communities from Kabuno Bay, South-Kivu, Congo - kab_092012_10m | ecosystem: Environmental > Aquatic > Freshwater > Lake | place: Democratic Republic of the Congo...
CCCAAATTTTTACAATAGATAGTGTTTAGGTCTGGGTCACCATGTAAAAACGAACGGTCGTGCTTTTATTTTGCATGATGTTTTATGTGGTCAGTATTTACAATCATGGTTTTTTTAAAACATGATTTGTTCATTATGAATGATACAAAAAATAAAATTAAAAAAGTTTATAGATCACCAAAACCAAAAGATAAAAAATTTAATTATTATTGGGATTTGTTTGTTGATGCTGTTACATCAAAAGAAAATTTTATACCAGCACACCTAGAGCAATTAAAAATTTTATGCAAACTCTACACAGAAGTTGATCTTTTTAATGAAATGTTAATTGAAGAGGGATATGTTTTTGAGTCAAATGGTCGGTATGGAATACAAAAAAGACCATCTCCATATATCAACTTAAAATTAAAAGCAGTTCAAGAAATTAGGGCATATTCAAAAGTTTTAGGAATTACAATATCAAAAGAGTTAGCAGAAACGGATGATGATGATTCATGGTCATAGATAGTTTAAAATATCCCCATACTGCAAAAGGGATACAATACGCAAAAGATGTAATTAGTGGAAAGATTGTATCATGTATCTATGTACTTAATGCTTGCCAAAGATTTTTTAAAGACATAGAAACATCAAAACTTGCAGTTAGCAAATTTTATTTTGACTTTGATAAGTCTGAAAAATTTTTAAGACTTGGACAAAAATTTAATCACGTTAAGGGTGAGTGGAAAACTCCAAATGTGGTTTTTGAACCATGGCAATGTTTCATTTTCATGAATATCTATGGCTTTGTTTCAAGAGAAACTGGTTCAAGAAGATTTCGATCATCACACATTGAGGTGGCAAGAGGTAATGGGAAAAGTGCCATAGCATCTATTGTTGGCTTGTTCCATCTGTGTCTTGATGACATGGTTAAAGGAAATGAAATTTATTCTGCTGCCACAGGAAAGGAACAGGCCAAAATAATTTTAGATTCATCAAGAGCAATGGCAATGGCCAATCCATCTTTCTTAAAAAAGAAAAAAGTTAAGGTATTAAAGCATAAAATAACTCATGACAAAACCAATTCAGTATTCAAAGCACTATCATCTGACTCAAAAAGCCTTGATGGCCTTCAACCAGCATGTGCGTTGATAGATGAATTGCACTCTCATAAAACCAGGGAAGTTTACGATGTAATAGATTCAGCGATGTCTAAAAGAAAAGATTCTTTGATGTTTTCTATTACAACTGCTGGTTTCAAGATTACTGGAATTGGTTACTCTCAAAGCCAATATGCAAAAAAAGTATGCACAGGTGCCATTCAAGATGATGCTTTTTTTGCGATTGTATTCACTCTTGATGAGCAAGATGATCCATTTAATCCTGATGTATGGATTAAATCTAATCCAAATTGGGGAATCTCTGTTGATCCAATTAACTTTGCAAACAAAGCACAAAAAGCACAAACCAATCCAGAAGATAAAAATAATTTCATGGTTAAGCATCTAGATATTTGGAGTGCTGCCGCTAATCCATTCTTTGATGTTAAGAAATGGGATGCATGTAAAAAGGAAGGGTTGAGGATAGAAGATTTTTATGGTGAAAAATGTTTTGGTGCAATCGATTTGGCCAGCAAAATAGACTTGGTTGGTAAAGCATTTGTTTTTAAACCAGATGATTTTTATAGAATATTTTTCAAGGCCTATATTCCAGAAGAAAGATTAAAAGATTCAAGAAACAAAACAGCTTATTCTTTATGGGTTGAAAAAGGCTGGTTGAACGTAATGCCTGGCCCGGTCATAAATTATATGAGATTGCAAGACGAGTTGGAAGAAATATCTAAAAAAATTTTAATAGAGTCATTTTATTATGATCCATGGAACGCCAGAGAGTTTTCTCAACGCATGATCGAAAAAGATATTAATATGGTTGAGTTTTCAATGAATACATCTAATTTAAGTGAGCCAACCAAGAAATTTGACGCACTAATAAGAGAAGAAAAGATTTTCCATGATGGAAATCCTATGGTTTCATGGTGCATTGGAAATGTTGTTGCTAAAAAAGATGCGAAAGACAATGTTTTTCCTAAAAAGGAAATAGAAGACAACAAAATCGATCCTGCAATTGCTGGCATCATGGCCTTGGCCGGATACGTTCAGTATGAAAATGAAGACCAAAGTGCTTATGATAGGCAGGATAAAATTATTTTGTAAATAGTTCTTTTCTTTTTTATCTTTAAATGCATAAAATAATCCTTGATTAAAATTAAATAGTGTTTACTCTATTTATTATGGAGTTTTTAAATGTCAAAAATTTTATTTTTTAAAAAATTTGATGTTGTTAATAAATCTAATTCTTCAGCAGAGTTGATTATTTATGACATAATTGGAATTGACTGGTGGACAGGTGAAGGTGTTACAGCTAAGACCGTTCAAAAAGCATTGGGCGAAATTCCAACTTCAGTTGATGAACTTAATATAAGGATCAATTCACCTGGAGGTTCGGTTTTTGATGGCGTTGCCATCTATAACTTGATTAAAAACAGCAGATTTAAGAAGAAAAAAGTTTATATAGATGCATTAGCAGCTTCAGCGGCTTCTGTTATAGCTATGGCCGGCGATGAAATTATTATGATGGAAGCATCGTTAATGATGATTCACCAGGCATCAGTTGGTTCTTATGGTAATGCAGATCAACTTCAAAACATTGTTGATGAATTAAGATTAATTGATGATCAAATTACTTCAATCTATGCAAAGAAAACCAAAAAAGAAAGATTTGAGGTTTCAACTCTACTTAAAAAGAATGGCCCAGATGGATATTGGATGGATGGGGCAAAGGCAATTGAAGAGGGTTTTGCAACATCTGTTATTAGCAAAAAAGATGATGATGATGAAAAAACAATGAGGGCCGTTGCGCATTGGAATCCTGAAGCATCTAAAAATATGCCATGGATGAAGATGGCACCAAAGATGGCAACACAAAAAGATGTTGTTTCTGGTAAAGCAAAAAGTTTAAAACAAAATATTGAAAGTTTTTTAGCTCATCGAAAGTAATGTAGCTTCTTTCAATTAATTTTTAATAGGAGTATTTATGAACTTAGAGCAACTAAAGAAAAGGTTAGAGGAAATCAGAAATGAAATGGCAAAATTTGGCGACAGCTTAACCGAAGCTGAAGTTAATGCCTTATCTGCTTTGTCAGATGAAGCAAGTCAAGTTATGGCCAATATCACAACTCTTGAAAAAGCTGAAGCAGTAAAAGCTAAGATGAATCAAGGAACAGGCCGAACATCTGAACCTCAAGCTGTAGCACCTGCTGGCCATGTTAGAGTTGTTGAAAACGCTCATGAGTTAAGAACTCATGGCTTCAAAAGCCAAGGCGAATTTTACAAAGCAGTAATGAACGCTAGTCGTGGCATCGCTGACGATCGACTAACAAAATATTCAAGAAATGTTAACAATACAGCAATCTCTTCTTCTGGGGAAGACGGTGCATTTTTGGTTCCAGAAGACTTCAGAACAAACATTTTAAAGAAAGTAGAAGGTGATGAATCTCTACTAACAAGAACAACTGGAATTAACACTGAGAGAAATTCTGTTAGACTTCCAATCAATGAAACAGCACCATGGTCTGGTTCCGGTTTCGCTGCTTACTGGAAAAACGAGGCCGCTGCTTATACAGCTTCAAAAGATGTTTTTGGTTCAACATTGTTTGAGCTACAAAAACTTACTTGCTTGGTTAATATCACTGATGAATTACTTGATGATGCTCCAGCACTAGAAAGCTGGATCAACGCAAACGCTCCATCAGCAATGTTACATAAAGTTAATGATGCAATCATTGGTGGCGTTGGCGGTGATCGTCCATTAGGTTTCTTAAACTCAAGCTTTGCTTACACTGTTGCCAAAGAAGGTGGTCAATCAGCAGACACAGTTCTTTATAAGAACGTGGCAAAAATGTATAACAGAATGTTACCAAGTTCTGTTAAAAATGCTGTATGGTTAATCAATCCAGCAGTTCAAGATCAATTAATGTTCATGGAGTTTGCTCCAGGTTCTTCAACTCCAGTTCCAGTCTACCTTCCAGCCAACGGTGCTTCAGGGCAGCCTTTTGCAACACTTTTTGGACGGCCAGTTCTTCCATTTATGGGTGGAACAAAAGCACTTGGCGATAAAGGTGATATTGCTTTTGTTGACCTTGCTTACTATATTTCAGTAATGAAAACTGCTGGAATTAAGCAACAGTCATCAATCCATGCTTACTTTGCTCAAGACATTCAATCCATCAAGTTCACAATGAGAGTTGGTGGCCAGTGTCCATTCAAGTCAACTGTAATGACTCAGAATGGTTCTTATGAAATGTCTGGTCTAGTATTGCTTGAAGATAGATAATAATTGGGCCTAGCAATAGGCCCTTTATTTATTTTTAGTGTGTAATTAAATTTTTTAACAAGTAAAAACAAGAGGGTAAAAAAATGAAAGAATTATTTTCCGATAAACACGTTGTAAAAAGTTTGCTTTTAGCAGACATTGATTCAAGTCAAACTTCTGCAAGAATTGAACTTTCAAAGCTTCATAAACTTGCAATTGTTATTAATGCTGCTTCACTTGCCGCAGATTTGGCTTTTACTGTAAAGCAGAGCAATGCTGCATCTGGTGGAACCACAAAAGAACTTTATCAAACAACTCCATATTATGTTAAAGCTGGTGCCGCAACGTCTTTTACAAAAACAGAGCAAAGCACACCAAACGATACATACAATCTAGCATCACTTAACAATGCTGTTGGCGTTGTTGTTGTTGAGATTGACCCAAGAGAAATGGATTTTGAAAATGGTTTCAAATGGGCACATATTGTATTCACTGATCCAGCCGCAGCAAGAATTGTATCTGTGCTTGGCGTTTCTGATGAACCACGTTTCATGCCTGGATACTCTCAAGCTATCTAATTTTTTTATTAATTTTTTTAGGCCCCATTTTTCTAATGGGGCCTTCTTTTAATTTTCGAGGTTGTTATGAGCAAGGAAAAAGGTGGAAAAATTTTATTCATTGAAACAAAAATTTATGGAGATAAAGTTTTCAGCCCTGGCGATGTTGTAAGCTTTGACAGAGATGATATTGTTGATAGATGGGAAAAGAGAGGACAAATTAATGTTTCTGCTTTAGATTCATCTAAAATAGAAAAATTAATTGAATCAAAACTTAGCAAAATTGATTTTGATTTGTATAAAATGAAAAAAGCAAAACAAGAACAAGCTAAGGTTGAACCAGTTAAAACTGAACAAGCTAAGATTGAACCAACTAAGGCAGTTGTTTCTGGGAAAGAAAAATAATTTTTTATCTTTATAAGTTTGGGTTGATATGAAAGAGAATTGGCTGCAAAGACTTTATAGAAATATAAGCTTTAAAAGAAGAGAGACTGATTCAATAAGAAGGATGCACATTAGAACTGCTGGGACTTATATCAATGCTGATACAGCAATGGAAATTTCTGCATACAATAGTGGCCTTATTTACATATCAACTCAAATTGCAAAACTTCCATTTGAGGTAAAAAATTCAAACAATGAAGTTCAATATAATTCAGCAATAAATAATTTAATTGATCTAGCCCCAAATATAGAAATGAATAGTTTCTTATTTAGATTAATGGCAGTTCAAACAGCCATCAATTGGGGAAATTTCTATGCAGAAATAGAAAGAACTCCATCTGGAAGACCTTATGCTTTATGGCCAATCCATCCATTAGATATGTCACCCGAAAGAACGTCTGACACAAAAAGACTTGTTTATAAACTAAATTATCCAAACGCTAAAAAACAATATCTTGAACCAAGAGATGTTTTTCATATCAGAAATTTTCACACAAAAGATGGAATTGTTGGCATGTCTCTGGTTGATTATGCGGCAGATGTTCTTGGTATTGCCAAAGGTTCAAATAATTTTGGTTCAAGTGTTTATGCAAATGGGGCCATGCCATTAGGTGTTTTAGAAACAGAAAAAGCAATGAAAGATGATACGATAAAAAAATTAAAAGAAACATGGAAAGAACTATACGGTGGAAGAAATGTTGCCGAAATAGCAGTTCTTCAAGATGGTTTAAAATTTAAACCAATATCAATGAACCCTGAAACATTACAATTTTTGCAAACAAAGAAATTTTCAGTAATTGAAATTGCAAGATTTTTAAGAGTTCCACCAACAAAACTATTTGATACTGAAGCTTCAACATACAACAACACAGAAAATGCAAACCTTGAAGTAGCAACAGACACACTTGATCCATGGTGTAAAAACTTTGAAACAGAAGTTGATATTAAGCTTTTGGATTACAGGAAAGGTGGACTAAGATCATCAATGGATTTGGATGCAGTATTTAGGGGTGACATGGAATCGAGAAGTAAATATTTTACTTCAATGTTTGGGATTGGTTCCATTAACTCTAACGAGATAAGAAAGAAAGAAGGAAGACCTTCTTATGATTCTGGAGATGAATTTTATATAGCTTCAAATAACTATGCTCCAGTTTCAAAAATAAAAGAAGTTATTGATGCTGAGATAGAGGCAAAAAAATCTAAAGCAAAATCAGACGAGTCGGTTAAAAAAGCAATAGAAAACAATTTTAATATGAATTAAGGATTGTTCATGGAGCATGAATTAATTCTCTTTCTAATAGAATCAAGAATAAAAAAAGAGCTAAGAAACATTGAAAAAAATGTTTTAGTTCCAAGAACTCCAAGAAATGGAAGAGATTTTGTATTTGAAGATCATGAAGATAAGATTTTCAAAGAAATAAGAACAACCATTGATGAATTGGCCCCATCTCTAAAGTTAAAGCTATCAGACCTATCAGAGAGTGAAATTTCTGGTTTAAAAGGAAAAGATTTTTCATTTGAAGAAAATGAAAATCAAATAAATTCATTAATCAAAAAATTTGTATTGTCAATTAAGAGTGATTTAAAGCTTAAATTTTCCGATCTTTCAGAAGACGAAATTTCTGGTTTAAAAGGAACTGATGGCAAGGATGGGATCGATGGAAAAAACGGATTAGACGGTGAGAATGGAAAAGATGGCCGTGATGGTCTTAATGGCCGAGATGGAAGACATGGAAATGACGGAAAAGACGGAAAAGATTTTTTGTTTGAAGAAAACAAAGAAGAAATATCAGATTTAATAAAAAAATATTTTGATAAGATAAAAAGCGATCTAAAAATTACATTATCTGATTTAACTGATGAAGAAATTAAACTTATAAGAGGGCCAAGAGGGTATAGAGGTCAAAAAGGTGACAAGGGATCAGATGGTAAAGATTTTTCATTAGAAGAATCTTCACAGTTTATTTCTAGTGAAATACTAAAAATATTTAACAACCAAAAAGACTCTCTAAAGTTTAAGTTTTCAGATTTTACAGAAAATGAAATCTCTGGTTTAAAAGGAAAAGATGGCCGCGATGGAAGGCCTGGGAAATCAGCTTTTGATTTATGGGTAACTCAAGGTAATTTGGGTGCACTTGAAGACTTTTTAAAATCATTAAAAGGTGATATTGGGCCAAGAGGCGCACCAGGGTTGATTGGATTAAATGGTTTAGATGGAAAAAATGGTCTAAATGGAAGAGATGGTCAAGACGCACCATATATTACAGAAGTTTCTGTTAATTCTTTAAAAAAAAATAAAATTAGTTTTACATTTTATTTTAGCAATGGTTTCTCTATCGAAACAAATGAAATAGAACTACCAATCAGTAAAGATGTTTACAATTCTATTGTTTATGCATTTTCTTCTGCCTCGCAAAACGATGACTCCACAGATGCTATTTTTTATAATCTATGTGAAATCGAATCAAATGGAACGCTTTTGATTGAAGATGACGGTGGAGTAAATATTAAAAATAGTTTGTCAAAAAGCCAAGTAATAAGAAACAATGTTACAGTAAGTAATTTAGGTGAACTAACAATTGAGTCGTCATCAGGACTTGATTTAAAGGACAATTAAAAATGTCAAAAATAACAATGGAGATTGGATCAGTCCCACCCACACCAGCGGCAGGTAAAATTGTTGTCTACCCTAAAAGCGATTTGAAATTATATCAAAAAGATGAAAACGGATTAGAGACTCAATTTGGTGGAACTAGAGGAATCTTGTCTGGGCCATCAGCACCGACTGGATCAGATGGTGTGGATGGTGATTTTTATATTGAGACAACATCATTAACAATTTACGGCCCTAAGGCCGCTGGTGTTTGGGGAAGTGGCACGTTAATGATTGGTGCCACAGGTGCTCAAGGCATCCAAGGCATCCAAGGCATCCAAGGCATCCAAGGCGACACTGGCCCTCAGGGAAATGTTGGCCCTCAAGGAGCGCAAGGCCCATTCGGAGCAACAGGAGCCGATGGAACCGAATGGCTAACAGGATCAGGAGTGCCAGCAGGTGGCCTTGGGGATGAAAGAGACTTTTATCTCAACACTGACAATGGTGACATATACAAAAAGACCGGCCCGGCAACGTGGTCGTTTGTAACAAATATAAGCTCGTTTCTTGGTATAAATGATTTAACCAATAAAGACACTTTAGATATTGACGATTATTTAGTAACCCAAGAGGCGGGTAATACACTTAAAAAAGTTTCGGCCGTTTCGTTGGCCTACGGAAATGTTGATCGCTATCGCACAGAATATGATGATTTTTTATCCTCCGCAGTAGGGAGTAAACTAAGTTGGACCTCGGCTACGGCTGGGACTGGTGCTTCTGCACAGATAGGAACTTATGGAGTCAACGGCACAGAAAAAGCCATGGGAGTCGTGCAAATAGATACTGGCACAACTAGCACTGGAAGATGCACTTTTAGCAGGGCATTAAATCAATTTTTCTTGGGGTATGCGGCCTTTAATCAATATTGGCGTGTGGCCCTTGAGGCCCTTTCTAACTCAACTGATCGCTTCATCACCCATATTGGGTTTATTGATAATTCGGGGGCTGGCGAGCATACCGATGGCGTTTACTTTAGGCAAGTTGACAACGTAAATTCTGGGAATTGGCAGTGTGTTTGCCGAAATGCAGGCGTTGAAACGGTAGTCAATACGTCGGTATCACCGAATATACAATATAACATTTTTGAAATTGACGTGAACGAAGCCGCTAATGAAGTAAACTTTATGATTAATAATGTTCTAGTGGGGACAATAACTACTAACATACCAGGCCCAGCGGCGGCGGTAGGTATTGGCGTCAAGATTGAGAAGACCGTTGGAGCAGTACAAAGAAACTTGAGCATAGACTATTATGCAGAAAGAATAGAATTTCAATCAGGAGCAAGATAATGCCTTTTCCGACAACAACACAACAACGTGGTGATTATGAAGCAGACGTTAAGTTTGCTTATGAATTATTTTTTCAATTCAAATTAAAGAATATAAGTGAGGGTATCAATGCTCATCAGTCCTTGTGGCTTCACCATAGAACAAAAAAACTCGATGTGAATTTTATGGGCATACCTTTCGAGGTCGATGTCATAAATATGGGTGGTAGTGGTGACATCCAAACGGCCTGTATATCTCTCATGTATTGCCAGCCAGATGATATGACGCTGCCTTATCATTGGTTAAGTCAAGAGAGACTTAATTGGCTTGTTAGCGAAATGAAAACTCACTTAGGTTGGCCATGAACACTACTATTGTTTTTATTTTTGCAACAATAATCGCAATCATAATCTTTGACATTGTTATAATTGCAAAAAAGGGCAAATATGAATCAATCAGTGCCCACGTTATCAGAGCGTCCTATAAATATCCATTAATAGTGCTCCTTTTTGGTATAGTTTTAGGCCACTTGTTTTGGTCTATGAAAACTGAAGACTGGCAAGGAAAAATAAATTGCCAAGACAAAATCAATCATAATTAATTTTATATTATTATTTTTTTTATTGATTTAAACTGTAATAAAAAACATGGAGGTAAAAATGGATAAAACTTTAAAAACCATTCTTGTTGCCTTTATGGTTGGTGGAATAGCAAACGGAATTATAACATGGAGAGAGTTTGCTGTAGCACAAAACAAAATTTTAAACATAGAAAAAAGCCAAGAAGAACTAAAAGACGATTATAAAAAATCTCTTGATAAAATTGATTCAAAATTAAATAATTTTAGCAATGACATTACCGATCTTAAGGTAAAGACAACTCAGATACATGAAAGAATTATTAAATAAAAAATAAGGATTGGTTGTGATAGTAACACTTGCAGACATGAAAACTAGGTTAGGGATTTCAGATAATTCTCAAGATGCATTTTTAACCAGTGAAATAAATATAATGACAGAAGCAATAAATTCATATTGTGGAAGAGTGTTTGAGCAAGGAAGTTATGTTCAAACATTTTACTCTGATGATTATGAAAACCTTGTAACCAGTAAATGCTTTATCGATACATTTATTTATCCAATAGTCAGCATAACTCACGTTAAAGAAAAACAACAACAGAGCAATGGTTCTTTTGTTGAAACCGTAATTCCTGCCACAGAATATAGATTAAACAAACCTCTTGGAAGATTAATAAAAACTGAAGTCGGGTCACCTACAGAATGGTTTCAAGAATATGGCCACCCTTCTCTGGTTGAAGTTTCTTATTCTGCTGGTTTTGCAACAGTTCCACTTCCGGTTCAAGAAGTTTGTTATGCTCTTGTTGGTGAAAGATATAATAAAAAACAGGCCGGTGTTGATTTAAATTTTGGTAGCAATGTTCAAAGAATATCAATCCCTGGTGTTTTTTCTCTGGATTATGATTTTTCACTTCAAACCAATGAAGTGAAAAATACTTTTGGAGCAATCCTTGGTGATCAAAAAAACATTCTTGATTTTTACTTATCAGACAGAAGAATTGTTGGAGATATAAGGCCAATTTATGTCTAGTTTAAATAATTTATTTTGTTACATTATAAATCTAAAAGGTAAGACTGTTACGATCAAACGAGGAACCAACGAATATAATGTAATGATGGCACAATCTCATTATTTCAGAAATTCAGAATCAATTGAAGAGTCAGTTGTTACCGGCCAGGAATATGTTGTGTCTAAAAAAAGTTTAGACGATGTTACTTTTCCAGTTCCACCAAAAATCGGTGACTATGTTTTATTTCCAGAAAAGCAAAGGGCCATAAAAGAAGTATCTCCAATGGAAGGTCTTAAAGGCATTGTTATAGGATATAGGCTGAGGTTTGGTTAATGGATGTAGCTTTTTCTTACTCTATTAAAGACTCAGGAAAAGGCGTTAATGTTAAAGACCTTGAAAATGATCTAACTGGTGCAAAAACATTTGAAAATTTTTTAATAACATTAAAAAAGTTCCATTTAAAAACGTCAAGAAGTGTATTAAAAGAAGAACAGGTAAAAGGTTTTGATAAATACCCTAGAGTTATTGTTGATAATAGAAAAGATGTTCCAATAATAAATGTTAAAGATTTTGGTAAAATAGAATTTTTTGCAAGGGCCGTTGTGTCTGAATCTATTTTACAAATATTTGATGAAATAGAAAAAAGATCACCAGTTGACACAGGTCAATACAGGGCAAGTAATGTTGTTTTCTTCAACAAAAAACTTGTGGCAAAAAATAAAGCAGAGTTGAGAACATTTCTTGAGACACACCAAAAAACAGTTGGTTTCAAATTAAAAGACACCATTAGGTTTATTAATACAACTCCATACGCAAGAAGACTTGAATATATGGGTGGCAGAAGATCGCTAACTGGTGACTTTAAGGGAAGTAACCGTGTTTTTGGTGGAAGAAAAATAAAGTCTAAAAAGACTGGAAGGATATTAAAGAGGCCTAATGGAGCATATTATTTGGCCTTTGTTCTGGCAAAAAATAAATTTAGTGGAATATCAAGATTTATTAAATTTGTTTTCTTGCCAAATGGTGCCGATGGAATAAACATTGATCCATTGCCAGGTGAAAAACCATTGGTTTTTAAAAAAGGTAAAGGTGCAGGTAGGCCCTATCTTTTTCCGTCAATTATTATAAGATTGTCGGATCGGGGAATAATAGAAAAAGGTGTGGAGTATGAGTAGCCTTAACGTAAGAAATGATATTAAAGCTTTTTTTGCCATTGAAGCACCAACGGAAAATATTATTGATATAACTGCCATTTATGGCGAGTTGTCTGATGCCTTACTGGATAACACTCCATCGATAGGGCCAGAAGACAATTGGGTTGGTATTGATTTTATTCCAAGTGACGAAGAACCAGTTGGTTTGCATGCTAACAACACCCAGGGAAGATACAGGGAATATGGAATTGTAATGATCCATGTTGTCGAAAAGGTTATTAGTGGAGTAGATTTTGTCGATAGCATACTCCAAAGAAGTGAAGCGATCAGAGATAGTTTTAGAGGGCAACGGATTAATAATATTATTATTCAGTCGGTTACTCCACCAAACTTTAAGTCAGGTGCAACGCTTCAAATGGAAGACGGTTATCAGTCAGCTACATTTACTTTAGCGTATTATGCTGACATAAATTTATAGTTGTGTTTAAATTAATTATTATTTTTAAAAAAGGACAATAAAAATGTCATCATCAAACAGAATCAGAATTACTTCTATAGCAGAATCAACCTATGGCGTAACTCCAGGTGTGGGGAATTTTAACACAACAAGATACACTTCTGAAAGTTTGTCTGGGACTCCAGAAACTACAGAATCACAAGAAATTAGATCAGACAGACTTTCTTCTGGCCAGACTGTTGTTGGCCTGACTGTTGGTGGAGATTTAAATGGCGAATTGTCGAAAGATGCAGCCTTTGAAGCTTTCTTAGAATCTGCTATGTATTCAACATGGATTACAAGTGTTGCGGTAAACGCAGACCTTGATGTTGATGTTGTAAACAAAGAATTAACCAGGGTGGCAGGAAACTGGAACAGTGATGTTTTTGTTGGTGCCGTTTTAACTCTTACTGGTTTTGCAAACTCTGTAAACAACACTCAAGTAATGGTTATGGAAATTGTTTCAAACACAGTAATTAAATTTGCTGGCCCAGACACCATGGTTGATGAAAACGATACTGGAAATACTTTTAAAGTGGCAGATTATTTGGCCATTGGAACAACAACAAAATCATTCTCAATGGAAAAGGCCTTCCAAGATTTAACAAACAAAGCGATCAATTACACTGGTATGATTGTTGGAAGTTTGTCTTTAAATATTGCCTACGGTTCAATAGCAACATATTCACTCAGCTTTAGTGGTAATGGCCATGAACCAGTTGATGCTGCTGCCGACTTTATGACAGATGGAAGAACCATCAACGCAGCTTCAACAACCAATACTCTTAATGGTTCAGTTGATATGCCATTTTTCTGTAATAGCGCAGGTGGAAATTTTGAAGACTCTCCATTCTGTATTCAGTCAATCACAATTAACTTGAATAACAATTTAAGGCCACAAACTTGTATAGGCCAGGCTGCCCCAGATTTTCACAATGCTGGAAAAGCTGGAGTTGAAGCATCAATGACGGCTTACCTTGAAGACTCTGATTGGGCCTTATTGGATAGCAAAATAACTCAAGAACCATTTAAGGTTGGTGGTATCGTTAAGAACTCTTCTGGTGGTTATGGTTTTTATATTCCAGCATTACAAGTTAGTTTTGACGATCCAGCTTCAGCAGGTGAAAACCAAGACGTATTCTTAAATATGTCTGGTGTTGGAAAAGTTGGTTCAAACAGCGAAAAATCTCTTTACATTTTCAGATTCTAATTAACACACACACTAAAAACGGAGGGACTATGCAATCTAATTTGGACGCACTTTTTAAAACAAGCAAAGAACTTGAGAAATCTGGTAGGTGGTATGAGATTAACGACCGAACCTCTTTCCTGGTTAAAAGATATGGTGGTTCAAATTCAAAAAAGCTTGAAGAAAGTTTTGCAAAACATTACAGACCTTACGCTGCCATAATCGAGAGAAATGGCTTACCTGAAGAAAAAACAAATGAAATTTTGGCGACGATCTTTGTAGAAAGTTGTTTGATTGACTGGAAAGGAATTGACATTGATGGAAAAAAAGATGTTCCATACAATCAAGAGTTGGCAATTAAACTATTCCAACTCCTTCCAGATTTGCTGAAGACTCTTATGGAGTATGCACAACAACCTGGATACTACAAGGAAGAGTTAGAACAAGCGGGAAACTAATAAAAAGATACCTTCTTTGGTATCTTGAGTTTTCTGATAGTTTAGAATTTTACTACAATTTTTTACTTCCTAATGGAAAAATAACTCCAGACAGAATGGAACCAGAGATAGGGCCATTGTCATTCTACGTTCAATGTTTTTTTGAATTAAGCACATCAAGGCAATCTGGCCTTGGTGTTGCACCTATTTCATTTGAACAAATATATAAATTTGCTATTATTAATGAATTAGAGGATTATCACTCTTTTAATTATTTAATAAGAGTTTTAGATGGGTGTTACTTAAAGTTTCACTCAGAAAAACAAAAGGCCAAACAAAATGCCTCAACAAACAGAAGTCAGGGCAATACGGATAGAGGTAAAGTCGTCGGGGCAAGGCGAAATAAAAAGATTAAATAAAAATCTTGTCGATCTTAATAAAAATGTTAAGTCAATGACTTCTGGTTTTAGTTTTTTAAAAACTTCTTTCTATGGGCTTATTTCTGCTTTTGGTATTTCTCAATTAAAAACAATGGCAGATTCTTTTCAGTTGATAAACGATAGAATAAAAGCATTAACCTCAAACTCTGATGAAGCACAAAGAATATTTGATGGATTGTTTCAATCTTCAAAGTATTTAAGAACAAGCTTTGATTCAATGGGAACAAGTTTTTCAAGATTAAATCTTGCTCTTGCAGAATCGAGAATTTCATCTGAAGCAATGCTTGGATTAACTGTTTCATTGCAAAATACATTTAAGGTGGCAGGAACAGGAATTTCAGAAACAACAAATACAATAATTCAGATTGCACAAGCATTGGGAACTGGAACAATTAGAGGTGACGAGTTCAGATCGATCATGGAACAAAACACTGTATTAGCTCAATTACTTGCCAAAGAAATGGGCGTTACAACTGGCCAATTAAAACAATTATCACAAGAAGGTAAATTAACTTCTGATGTTATGGTTAATGCCTTGGCAAAAAGTTTCGATGAAACAAATATGAAGGCCAGGGCAATGGGAACAACATTTGAACAGGCCATAGCAATAGGAATGGATGCTGTTAGATATGAAATAAACGAATTGAATAAACAATTTGATATAAGTGGGAAATTTGCCAAGGGTATAATTTTTATTACAAACAACATAGGTCTTTTTGCTGGTGCAATAACTTCACTTATTGCCACCGGAGCGTTGTTAAAATTTGTCACATATTTAAAGGCAATTGAGTTCAGTGTTTCTGGTTTGGCAAAAAGCACAGGTTGGGCCTTATTAATATTTGGACTAACTCAGATCGTGGCAAATTTTGATTTGGCAGCAGCATACGCAAATAAGTTTTTCCTGGTTCTTCAAGATGGTGTGTTTACTGTTCTTAAACCTCTTGCAAATTCTCTGATTGATTTTTTAGGTGACTCAAGTTTGGCAAAAAAAATAATTGGAAGTGAAAAAGACGTTGAACTGGTTAAGAATTTTTCAAAAGCGTTCATTGGTGTTGCAAGCAAAAATGTTAAAGATGATCTGGCAAAAGTTAATGCTGAAATAGAGAAGTTAAGAAAACCAAAAACTGAAACAAATTTTGAAGATCAGTTGTTGAGATATAAAAAGGCTTTACAAGATTTTGCAAAGTCTTATCGCTCTCCAGTTGATAGAACAAAAACTCCATTCTATGAAATAAATAGATTGTTAAGAGAAGGCATAATAACTCTTGAAGAGTACAATAGAAGATTGTTTGCAATAAGAATTGATATAATTAATAAAAAAATCGAAAAAGGAACCGATGATCTGGCCGACTACCATAAAGAGCTAAGAAAGATAAACCAGGAAATGGTTTCTATGGGCCAAATATTCTCACTTAATGAGCAAGCAGCATTAGGTTTAAGAGATGGACTTGTTAGAGTGGCAACAGAGTATGGAAATGTGGCCCAACAATTATCAAACACTGTTTATGATGCCTTCAATAAACTTGAAGATGCTATTTATGAATTTACCAAAACTGGAAAATTAAGCTTTAAAGATTTTACAGATTTTGTAATGGAAGAATTGACAAGAATAATTATTAGAGCGGCCCTATTGGCACCATTATCAAATATAGCTGGAAGTTTTTTAAGTAGTTTTGGTGCTGCTTCTGGTTCTGGTGCTGGAACAGCAGGTGCTACAGATTTGGCGTCTGGTGCTGCTGCTGGAACTGCATATAATGGTAAAGCATTTTTTGGTGGAAATGTTATACCGTTTGCCAATGGTGGAATTGTTGACAGGCCAACATATTTTGGAATGTCGAGAAACAGAACCGGACTAATGGGTGAAGCTGGCGCAGAGGCGATACTTCCACTTAGAAGAGACTCAGAAGGAAGACTTGGTGTTTCCACAGAAGGCGGTGGAACCAATGTTATTGTCAATGTAATTAATCAATCTAATGGAAGCGTTCAACAAAAAGAATCTACAAACTCTAATGGCGATAGAGTTATTGATATTATTATTCTGGATAAAATTAAAACAGCTATAGCAGAAGGGAAGCTTGATAGGGCAATGGGTGAAACTTATGGCCTAACGAGAAGGGGTAGATAATGGCAGAAACATTTCCAGCTTCACTGGCACAAAAACTTCTCGAATCTGGTTTCTCTTACGATAAAGGTTCCACAGTTGTTAGGTCAAGCAATGATACTGGCCCAAATAAAGTCAGAAGACGTTTTACGGCACCAATAAACACTATTGCTGGTTCAATAGAATTAAACTTAAATGATTTTAACACTCTTGAGGAATTTTACGACACAACTCTTAATGGTGGAGTGAAAACATTTAACTACAACCATCCTATTACTGGCGTTGTAACAGAGTTTAGATTTTTAACTGAATATAATATGATTCCGATTGGTGGAGAATATTTTCTAGTCAACTTCCAATGGGAGATAATACCATAAAATGCCAAGGCAATTATCAAACAACTTATTGTTCGAGATGTTGGAAAACGATAGCAATGATCCGTTTCTTGCTTTGCTAACTTTAAATCATGATGACTTTGATCAACCAGTTCGATTGGTTAACAACACCGTAAACATTGATTCAAGAGGTGAAACTTATTTAGCTTTTCCATTTAAGTTTGTCCTTTCAACAGATGATGGCGAATCTGATCAGTATGTTAAAATCGAAATGGATAACAGTTCACTTCTATTAATGGAAAAACTAAGATCAATAACTTCACCTGTAACTGTTACAATAGAAATGGTTTTGGCATCAACACCTGGAACAGTTGAAGTTGGGTTGGGTGAATTAAAACTGAGAAACATTGCCTATAATGCACAATCAATATCTGGAACATTATCATTAGATGACTTTTTAAACACGGATTTAACAAGTGAATCATATTCTCCAACAAGCTACCCAGGAATCTTTTCATAATTTGATTGGGATTTCATACAAAGAAAAAGATTGCTATGAAATACTAATTGATTTTTACAAACAGGTATTATCTGTTGACCTTGATATTCTTTATAATATTAAGAGGCCTACAAACACAGAGATAAAAAACCTTGTTGGAGATGAATCTGGAAAATTTATAAAAGTTCATAATCCTCAATTTGGTGATATTATTTTGTTTAACATCATTGGCCTTCCGTGTCATATCGGTGCGTATTTAGATCGAAAAACTTTTTTCCATACTACAGTAAAAACTGGTAGCATCATAGATAGATTTGAAAATTGGCAAAAAAGAGTAATAGGTTTTTATAGGCATCCAAAATTGGTGATCAATGAGTAACATCAGGGCAAGAATAAATCCATTGTCTGGAAATGAAATACTTCTTTCATATAATAAAGAAAAAAAATTATATGAATACTTTGATGATCTTCTCGAAAAATATCCAAATAGAAGGGAAGCTGAAAAATATTTTAAAATATTTATCAACGGTTATGAAGTTGACAAAAAGCATTGGAAATATATTAAACCAAAGCCAAGCGTTTCAGTTGTCATAGCTCTTGTTCCTGGTAACGATCAAACCATAGGACAGTTGGCCATTATATCTGCTGTTATTGCCGTAACAGTTTTTACTCCAGTTGGCCCAGCAGGTTTTACAGCAGGTCAAGCATTTTTAATTAGGGCCGGTGTTGCCATTGGTGCAACATTGTTGGTTAATTCTTTAATCACACCACAGGCAAATGCATTTTCTTTTGGTGAGACATCACAAGATGAAGGTCAAACTTTTTCGATAGCTTCTCAATCAAACATTTTTAAGAAATATGGAAAGGTTCCTAAAGTTTATGGCAAGCATAAAATGTTTCCTATTGTTGTTGCTAATCCATATACCGATCTTGAACTAGATCAAAGAACAAAAGAGTTGGTTCAATATTTTTATTGCATTTATGACTTTGGATTAGGGCCAGCGTTTGTTGAAGATTTAAGAATTGGCGATACTCCAATAAATAACTTTTTAGATGTTGTTCAAAATGATGATGGAGGGTTTGATGTAGTAAATGCCAGGTATAGATTTGTTGATCCGAACAAACCAGACACGGATGAAGGTGTTTGGGATGAAAAAGTTAATAAAACATTTGAACTTTATAAAGGCGATGTAACACAATCTGAAGTTAGTGTTGCCATAAACAGGAACAGAGATAATGACCTTGGTTCAACTGTTGCCGATTATCAGGCAGTAAGAAACTGTGAAGCAAATATTAGAAGTGAAAAACAGGAAATTGTTCTTGGTTTTATTTTTCCACAAGGCCTTAAAACATTTGCAAGCAACGGTTCTAGTGGCCAGAGAAACGTACAAATTCTGGTTGAGTTTGCTGAAGATGGAACAGAAGATTGGAGAAGGTGTGACGATCTAAATTATGTTGATGACTTTGAGTATTATGAGCAAGAAAGTTCAATGGCGAAAATTCCACAGAACTTATGGAATGACACAAGTTTAAATCAGGATTTTTTACATGAACTAGACAGCACAAGTTTTTACACTGGAGTCATTTCTTCAAATACAGAAATAACTAGCGAAGTATTCTTTTCTGATAGATACAATTTCCTTGATGAAGACTTTAGATACCCTGAAGGAAAACAGAATGTTCCAGATACAAACATCTTCTGGCCAATAGGTAATTATGGTTTTTTTATAAGACAGTATGGAATAAGAAAAGGTTACACAACAAAGATTTTGTTAAACATACAAGCACCTGTTGGTTGCAACATTTTTATTAACGGCCAAGAGATAGGAACTGTGACTGGCCATACAGCTTATATGTCTGGTTACTACAACCATATAACTCCAGCTAAAACATCTGTTGTTTTATTTATTGATTATGTGAGACGTAATTTTGGATTAAATACAAATACGTTTTACTATAAAGACCATGAAGCACTTGGCGACAATATACCAAACAATGATTTTAATTTCTTTGAAATAAGAGTTCCACAAGATGGAACAAAAACATTTTATGGTAACCAGCAAAAGCCAATGTATGGTTCCATTAGGTTTGCTCCAAAATCAAAAGAATCTTTAAAGGTAAGAGTAACGAGAATAAGAAGTTATCTTGGTTACGCTTATCAGATACTAGACAACATGACATGGTTGTATTTAACAACTAAATTTGAAACTCAAACAATCTCCACAGACAAACGGCATGTTTTTCTTGAATTAAAAATAAAGGCCACAGATCAACTTAATGGTGCGATCCAAGATTTGTCTGGTATCGTAACATCTGTTTTAGACGTTTACGATGAAAACACAAGCACATGGAATAAAGAATTATCTGAAAATCCTGCATGGATATTTGCTGACATTTTAAGTGGTGAAGTTAATAAAAGATCGATAGCAAAATCAAGATTAGATACAGCTTCCCTGGTTGAATGGGCAGAGTATTGTGACGAGGTTCCAACAGCACCAAGTAACATTGATGCTTATATTAACCAAAGATTTAAATGTGGTTTTATTTTGGATTATAATGCCACAGTTATTTCTTTGATAAACCAAGTGTGTTCATCGGCCCAGGCATCGATGTCGGTAATTGATGGGAAGTATGGCGTATTAATAGACAAACAAAAAACAAACCCAGTTCAAATATTCACTCCAAGAAATTCAAGTAACTTTGCTTCAAATAGAAAGTATGTAGATATTCCACATGCCCTAAAAGTTAAATACATTGAACCGTCTTCAAATTGGGAAATTAGAGAGAAGATTGTTTACAGTGATGGCTTTAATGAATTGAACGCAACAACCTTTGAAGACATCGAGACATTTGGCGTAACCAATAATGAACAAGCATACAGATATGGTAGATACATGCTTGCTCAAGGAAAATTGAGGCAAGAAAATATTTCAATCAATGTTGATTTTGAACATCTGGTTTGTGTTCGAGGCGATTATGTAAAGATCACACAAGATGTAATGATGGTCGGTGGAGTTCCGGCCAGGGTTAAAGCTGTTTCAGGTAATGACATAACAATTGATAATAAATTTACAACTGAAATTAACATTGATTATGGTTATACGTTCAGAACAAAAACTGGTGAAGTAAAAACATCAACCATGACAATCAACTCTCCAACAACAGCAGAGGTTGATGGTGATATTCCAGAAGTTGGTGATTTAATAGTTTGGGGTGAAGTTGGAGAAATAACTTTCGATTGTATTGTTAAATCTATAATTCCATCCGATGATTTAACAGCACAGCTTATTCTGGTTGAAAAAAATGATGCAATATTTGATGCTGAATCTTCAGATGAAATTCCTTTATACAATCCGTTAATATCTTCAATTAAAGATAGTGAATCTTCACCGCCATCGGCAGTTGAAAATTTAGCAATTACAGATAATAGTTATGATTGCAATGGTTCACAGTATGAATATTTTGTTGACATGTCATGGTCTATACCACTTGGAACAGTTTATGAAGTCTTTGAGGTTTATGCTGATTTTGGCCTTGGTTATTCTATTGCTGGTTACACTAACAATCTAAATTATAAATATATTGTTGATGCTGGCAATTTAAGTATTGAACATAAGTTTAAAGTTTTGGCAGTTAGCTCAACTGGTGCAAAAATATCTTTAGGTCAAGCATTAGAAGTTTCTGCCACTCCATTGCCTAAAACATCTGCGCCAAAAAATGTTGAAAACTTTAATGCAAATATAACCAATGAAACATTACAGCTTGATTGGGATTTAATAGATGACTGTGATGCTGATGGATACTTAATAAGATTCTCTCCATCGTTAACTGCTACCTGGCAATCATCGATTCCATTGCTGGAAGTAAGTAAAAATACTTCAATGATAAATTTCCAGGCAAGAGTTGGAACTTATTTTATTAAGGCCAAAGACTTTGCTGGTAACGAATCAGCAGATGCAGCACAAGTTAAAACTTCAATACCTAATTTATTTAATTTAAATGTAGTTGAAGAAACAAATGACTTCCCAACATTTCCTGGTGCTTTAGATAAGGTTGAAGATTTTAGTGGAAGTTTAATTTTGGAAGAGGCCATATCAGGCGGCCCAGGCGTTATTCAATATTATCCTGATGGTGAATATTTCTATGAAAACTTCTTAGACCTTGGAGATGTTTTTACTGTTAGACTTCAATCGCTGATAGAGGCCGAGGGCTATACCATTGATGATCTGATGTCAAACTGGAATACATTGTCTGAAGTGGCAGTTTTAGGATCAGTTCAATCCAGCGATTGGAATGTTGAGACATATTACAGGGCCAGAGATTCCATGGTTGTTATGGCCGATTGGACAACGCTTGACTCTGTTGCAACACTGGCAGCAGGCGCAGAGGCCGATTGGATGGCATGGAGAAAATTTACGGTTGGAGATTTTACTGGCCGACTGTTCCAATTTAAATTGAAACTTATTTCCAATGTTCCAAATGTAAGCCCTAGAGTTATTGATGCTGAAATTAGGTCTGATATGCCTGATAGAATTGAATCTTACAATAATCAGTCAGCACCAAACACAGGTTTAACCATTACATATTCACCAGCGTTCTATGGGCCAGGAACAACTCCGACCATTGGGATAACTCAGGACAACGCACAACAGGGTGATTATTATGAAATTACAAATAGAACTTTAGAAGGATTTGACATACAATTTTTTGATAAAGATGATGTTGCTGTAGCAAGAACATTTGATGCGATGATTAAAGGTTATGGAAGAAACTACACTTCAACAATTTAATGTGAGGATTAATTAATGGATACAGGAATTTTTTCAAATATAAATCCGTTGGTGACTAGCGGAACTCAATTGGCCTCACTTTTAAATTTATTTAAAGACGGTGTTGCCAATAATCAAAAAACAACAGATGGAACAAGGCCAACAAATTTAACATCTGGAGGGTTGTGGGTTGATGCTCAGAACTCTCCATATTATGTTTTGAAACAATACGATGGAACAACAGATCATACATTATTGACTTTAAATATTTCTACAGGAATTTTAAGTCTTGGAAGCCAGGCCGATAGTTTGACTATAACAAAAAACAGCGATGATTCTGTTGGCCCGTATTTAAATTTATTTAAAAGAAGAACCGCTGGGACAGGACAAACTCAAGATGGAGATACTTCTGGTGAGTTAAGATTTTCTGGTAGAACAGATGCAGGCGTTGAGGAATTATTAGCAAAAATTCAAGCTTATGTTACAGATGATATAACATCTTCAAATCAAGGTTGTGATTTATTATTTTTCACAACACCTGATGCTGGTGCCACTTTAACTCAAAACATGACATTAAAAGGAAGTGGATTATTAGGCATTGGTGAAACGTCTCCAGCGGCAAGAGTTCATGTTAATGGGAGTTCAACAACTGGAAACATTAAAAACGAATTAGTTGAAGATTCAACAGTTGGAGCTACATTAACTCAAAAGAAAAGAAGATCAACAGGTAATGGCCAAGTATTAAATAATGACATCATTTCTAATTATATATCAACAGCGCATGACCAGAACGGAGCAGAGCAAACTACATCTAAAATAGAATCTAAAGCAATTCAAAATATTACAAATACAGAACATGGAACTGAAATTAACTTTTACTCAGTCAAGACAGGCGAAACATCATTGTCTTTGGCAATGAAATTAAAAGAAGGAAAAATATTAAATGCCGATGGAAAACATTTATTAGAATATTCTGAATCTTCATTACTTCAAGACGCTTCGGCCACAAGAAATTTAATAACATTAGATGGTTCTGTTTACGGTTGTTACGTTATTGAAGCATTGTTTTACGGCAGAGACAACACTCCAGAGACAAGGGCACAAAAAACAACAATTAATGCAGTTTATAATTATAATACATCTCAATGGATTTATTCTAAAAAAGATGAAACTTTAACTGACACAGCAAAATTAATTGAATATAGTTTTACTAACGGAGCGTCTTTGGTTATTGACTATGTTAACCAATTCGTTAATGCTAATTTCTTGGATGGTTCTATTCATTTAATCATTAAAAGAGCATTGAGGGCATAATATGAATAAAAATTTAATTACATTAATTTTGACATTATTAATTATTCCAACGGTTTTATTGGCATCTGGAGGTACAACATATTTAGATGACGATAAAATTAATTTTGGTAGCTCTGCACTTGGAACCAGAAAATTATGTTTTGATGAAACACCAGATTCAACTTCGGTTTGTTTAAATGTAAATCCATCAACCGATGATGCAACATTATTTACAGATAATTTTACAATTGGTGAAGGGATTGATGAAGACCTTAAAATTAAATTTGACTTTGGTTCTGGAACGGGAAATGGATACATTGGATATGATACAACCAGCAAAAAGATTGTTGTAAGCCATGATGGGAGTGATGAATTTTCACTAAGTCGAGGCGGTGCCGGTGGAGAAAACTATTTATCCGATGGTTCATTTGAGGCCGCATTTTCTGGAACATGTAACACTGGAACATGTACTAACCCTGACACAGGGGCCATCCAAGAAGGAGCTAAAGCGTTAAATATTTCTTTGTCATCTCAGATTGGTGACGTTGAATATTGCGTGACTAATACCGCATGGGCCGGACAAAGCATGACCATTAGTGCGTTTTTAAAAACGTCTAGCGCGCTATTTAATTTTTGTTCTTCTGACGATAGTGGTTCAGGCGATGACTGTCTCGATGTTTCGTCCGAAGATGTTTTTAAAGAATATTCTCTTACCCGCATCATACCAGCGTCAGGAAAAGGCTGCTGGCGTATAACGTCCGACTCGTCTACTACTGCTTCAATTCGTGTTGATGCTTCTAAAATATTTAATTTGAGGCCGCAGGCGGTTTCTAAGATTTATAAACAACAGTTAAAACATAGTGCTTCTGGCTCATCGCTAACGGACAGGACAGGCGAATTAGAGTTCAATACTTCTAATTTTACATTAACAGGCGACGACTTAGTGACGCTTGATAACTCGGACGGTACTAGAACAAAGTTTATATGCAAAAAAACTCAAGGTTGTATTTTTAGGGGTTATTTTAATGGCGAGGCTTCGGACAGTACAACTTCTCAAGCTGCGGTTGTCTATAAAGACATTGCAGAAGGTGCGTTTACTGATTTGGCTGTTTGTGGGAATAGCTCTGTCCACCCGACGAGTTCTTACGAAACTACTTTAACTTCCGCATTTAACTGTAAAGTGGCGTATAACGGATTTATCACAATCAGATTTTTTCAAGACTTAGCAAATACTTCTACGGCTGCCCATGTAAACATGGAAGTTGAAAGCATTGAGCAAGATCAAGTAATAACTTCACAAGGATTTAACGGCGCGGGTTATAAATTTACTAACCTTCCCGGGTGCGATACTACAATAACCTCCGGCTCCTTCACAGACGTAAGTGACGTTGATTGTAC
>Ga0172373_10003042_pt1 | contig 24963 bp, 22 predicted proteins | sample Lak10m_2_FD_114546 | JGI IMG/M metagenome (GOLD analysis project Ga0172373, IMG submission 114546) | Freshwater microbial communities from Kabuno Bay, South-Kivu, Congo - kab_092012_10m | ecosystem: Environmental > Aquatic > Freshwater > Lake | place: Democratic Republic of the Congo...
CACCAATTTACCTACCTGCACGACCACATCGCCCGAATTGAAGCGGCGTGGCGTATTCGCGTGCAACAATATTCTGGATATGTGCCGGAACGCTGTCTGCCAGACCTAGCTAGTCCGTTCCAAAAGCAACACGATGGTCATCTGATTACGCACGCGGGAGAGCGTATTGGTCTGGAAGTCGAGGCTGCCGATTGGAAGTGTGGCGACAAGCTCTCCAAGTTTGTTGCTCAATGCTTCAATTCGATTATGAATGAACGCGTTCGAGGGGTGATTGTTCTTGTCCAAAATCAAACCGCGTTAGAGCACTACGCCAAACCGTTCGAAGCAGGGCGGGAATATCACCAAGTATGGGTCAAAGAATCTAACAAGTGGGTAAGGAAAGAATCGTCTCGCACAGTGATTACTCCAGAGCTTGCAGCTAGGGTTACGGTCGATCTTATCCGTACCAAGCAACAAATCTTACAGGAGGTCGAAGCGCCGGAGTCAGTTTGGATGCCTTCTGCCGAACTTCAGGCGCAGGAGGACTTCCGCTTGTATTACGATGACATGCAAAAAGCATTTGGCAGAAGCGTTGCAACATCATCCTGATGCCCAATCAAATCGCTATTTAATTGGGCTTGGCGATCCTCTCAAAAAACGGGTGAAACTTTCACCCGGTTTTTTTCGTGCATCGAAACCCAAACCGTGAGTGCCACCGATAACACTACCGTTAACGCATTAACGATAGTGATTAACGGTTGCCATTAACAGTGGCACTCACGGTTTCAATCTGACGGCACAGAACAAAATTGTCCTGTACCGTGATATTGGGTTGCACCTAAAAACATGGCGGAACGCTAGCAATAACGCCCTGCACGGGCTATTGCGAGCTCAGCACTAGGGTGCTGTCCTGTGTTTTTGGTGAGGGTGCGCCGTCGCTTCGCTCGGCTAGGTGCCTTTTTGCCCCTTCACTCGCTGGACGCGGGCGAAGGGTCGGTCTGCCCCTCCATGTGCCGCTGCCGCGATCACACGGAGCCTCTGGCAGACCTCAAAAACGCACCTAGCCGAGCGAGTCGGCGCACCGGGACTCCGTCCCCCGCTCAAAGTACGCGACTGGGGTCGCTCAACACGCTGGGGCGTGTTGCCTTTGGCGGCTCCCCCTGTCTTCGCAATCATCGCCTTGGGGCGCTGGATTGCGAAGAGACTGCGGCAAGACGACCGCACGCGGTCTTTGCCTTGCCCCACCCGCTGATGGCGGGTGGCTCCCAAAAGCATGCTTTGGAATTTCTGAGGTATGTGGTGGATAGCGGCTTTGGGTTAAACAATTTGATACGTCGTATGAGGAAGTCGTTGCTTCCGGTCTACAGAAAGGCTCCTGATCGGCCTTAACGGACGGCCACAATTAACTGGCTAATGACTGCTTTACACAAAATTCCGGCTCTCTGCTCATAAAGATTTGGTTGTTTCGACATAGGTGCAGTATTCGCAACCTTCGCCGTGCGAAGGAACCACATCTGAGTCTAGGCAATTCTTGATTTTATAAAGGGCTGGCTCGATCCAATCATCATTTCCATCGTAGGGCAGGATGTAAGCGTCAAACTCCAGTCGCTCATTGAATGCTGTGCTATCCTTTTTGCCATTGCAGTAAACAAACCAGCTTCTGCTGGAAACCGTCAATCCATTGCACCTCAAAAGCCACTGGTAGAACTCCACCTGCCTTTTGTATCCATCTTTCCAGGCTTCATCGAGTGTGATCTCGCCAGCCCTTGACGTTGCCTTGTAATCAACAACGATCACTTCATTGCGATCCAGATTAAGCCATAGGTCATCCACTGCACCGAATGTTTCAAAATTTGTGGGCAGGTGTATTGCCGAGACACCCCTGAAGTTGTTTCGCCAATCATCAAGCTGCGGATGCTGGAATGGCACTGCGTTGAGGCCGACTCGTTGCATATAGGGGTGCGCGATTTGCTTGATGCGGTATTGGTCAAACTCCGATTTAAGCAGTGCATCAACCGCGCTGTTCAAATTGAAAGGAAACCCGGACGGACGCTTGATGCCGCGCCGAACATCAAGATAAAAACATCGCGGACATTCCAAATAGAACTCGACTTTGCTACGGCTTAACCGGAATGGCTTTGCTGTATCTGGGATGTAGCACGATTGTCTTTTCACAAGATTTCCTTTTCTATAGGTGGTAACACAGGGTTACCGAAATGCCGACTACTTGGCGACACAGACATTCTCTGCGCCCATTGAGACAAATAGTGTCGCGAAATACAACGCTCCCCCCCGCACATTCTGTCCGACATTAATTGTCGCGACATGGAAGCACCATCTCATCCTGAACCGCGCTCCTTAACAACTCGGAATGAAAAAAATGAATCATTGAACTCGCATGATCCTGTGCGAGCGAATCATATCGCCACCAATTCTTTCTCCATGTCTTGCTTTTCAACCTATCAATACAGGAGCGCTAATGATCACCATCACCACAGAAAACGTACAAATCGGTCAACTCAACCAATATTCAAATCAAAGCAATATCTGGTCTCTGCGCATGTTGCTGTCTCTGCGCAGAGAAATCGTTGAGTCTCATTGGAAAGATCTCCTAGAAAGTAATCTACCGATTATCGACAACGACTTGGTTTCACTCGAATTGGAATTGAAAAAGTGCGAAGCCAGCCGTGAGCAAAAGATCAGGAATGAAGGCAGTCAGTACGATGGATTCAACGATAAAGAGTGGACATGGCACACCGCAGAAACGATTCGGGAAGCCTGGCAGGATCGCCTGTCGCATTACCAGAAAGCTGAATTGAAGACCGACAACGGCTCGGTCTATGAAAATGTCGAAATGCTCGGTGAATTCGTCAGCCTCAATCAAACTGAAAAAGAGCTCTTGAAGTTTGCCTTGCTGGCAAATCGGTTCACTCCCTTGAACAAATACCTGAGCAAATTCAAATTGGATAGCTCTTCCGAAGACGTACTTGAAATCAACACATTGTCCATCTCAATGGTTTCAACGATGCTGAATATTCCAGAGGTGGAGATTTCCGAGGCAGTGGATTCGGACGGGAAGCTGTCCAAAGTGTGCGGAATGAGGATGCTTGATGAAACAGCGTTTGACGAGAACATGGGCAACATCTTCCACTTCCAGTCATTTCTAGAACAACTCTTGATGCGCCCGCACAAAAATCGTGATGCATTCGTTGGCAAGATACTTTACCCAACACCGCCTGCGAAGTTGGATATATCAGACTTCGATCATGTGAAGAAACACATTGGGATTCTAGATAGCTATCTGTCTGGCGTTTTTAGCGCAAGTCAGAAAGGCGTGAATATCCTGATCTACGGCAAGCCAGGAACAGGGAAAAATCAACTTGCCAGTGTATTGGCTGAATTGACCGATTCAAATCTGTTTGCTGTGCCGTGTGTGCGCCGAACAGGTGCGAAGATCGAACGGCAGGATCGATTCTCTGCTTATCAACTCTGCCAATCTCTGGCTGCCGGAATCGAGCGCGCCATCATTCTGTTCGATGAGGTAGAGGATGTGTTCGTCACCGAATACAAGGAAGCCTCCGGGAAGGCGTGGGTCAATTCAATGCTGGAAGGTAACACCGTTCCATCGATCTGGCTGACCAACGATATTTCCGAGATTGACCCGGCATATCTGCGCCGCTTTGACTATGTGCTTGAGATGCCGGAAGTACCGCACGAAGTCAGACTTTCTGTTGCGGCACGATATTTCGACGGATTGGATGTTGAGCCGTCATGGTTGAAAAGCTTGTCGATGCAGGACGGCATCAGTCCTGCACAGATCGAGCGGGCCGCTCGTGTTGTGAATCTTGCACAAGGGGAAACGAGTCCTTTCGATTCAGCAAAAATCGCCGAGACAGTTTTGGAATGCAGTACACGGGCGGTCGGGGGGAAATTCACACTGGGATGTAGAGTGGCTAGAACTGGCTATGACCTAGCCTATCTCAACACCAGTGTTGATGTCAGCCGCATCATCGTCGGACTTAAGCATACTCCCAAAGCGACCTTTTGCTTCTACGGTGCGCCGGGCACCGGCAAAACGGAGCTTGCGAAACACATGGCCGAACAACTTGGCAAGAAACTGCTAGTCAAGAGAGCATCGGACGTTTTCGGCATGTACGTCGGCCAAACGGAAAAGAACATCGCTCAAATGTTCCGTCAGGCAACCGAAGAGGGCGCGATACTCATGCTGGATGAAGCCGACTCCTTCCTTGCTGATAGACGAGGGGCTGTTCGCTCATGGGAAGTATCCAACGTCAACGAATTTCTGACCTGGATGGAAGAGTTTGATGGCATCTTCATCTGCACGACCAACCTGATGGAAAAAATCGATCAGGCCGCACTGCGCAGATTTGCCTTCAAGGTAAGATTCGACTATCTAAAGCCAGAGCAGAAGCGCAACTTGTTCAAGCAGGAATTACAGCGCATGAATGCGCAGGACGTAGAGATCGACGATGCCATCTTGCGCAAAGTTGAAACGCTACCATCGCTGGCCCCCGGAGATTTTGCAGCGGTGTCACGGCAATGCGCGGTATTGGGTGAGGCACCCAGCGCCTTGGTGTTACTTGTCGCTCTAGAGGAAGAGTGCAGGGCAAAAGGGGCAACGCTGGGGAAGATGGGGTTTTAATTGAAGCTATGATAAACATCTTGTTTAACGAACCTATGGAGAAGGTGATGCCAGTAAATTCCATTAATGACGAGTATTACAAACAATTCTGCAAATATATTGATGTACCAATTGTCTGGGACGGTAAAACTCCGCAGCAGTGGCTGCAATCGAGCTTAAAGGGTTATGTAGGGAATTATGATTCCTTGCGTGGTGAGATACCTAATTCGAAATTATCTATTTTTGATGTGAAAGAATTTTGTTCTGACAAGAAGAATTCGGATGAGGCATGCTATGTTGTTATCATGTCGTGGGGTGGGCAAAGTGCTCGAAATGCGCGTCTATCATGGGAGCATGGCGGCTGGCGGAAATTAGTTAGAGCTTTGCGTGAAGGGAAGCTTTCTGGAACAAGACGTGAAATCTTCGATGCATTTCAGGAGGCTGATATTTCGGGACTAGGTCCGTCTTATTTCACCAAAATCATGTTCTTTTTAGGCGAGCAATATTGTTGTTACATTCTTGATCAATGGACAGCGCACTCTGCCAATTTACTTGTAGCAACGAATCCTCCCAGACAACATCCCGGATTGATTGCATTTGTTAACAAGATCGAAAAGACTAGACGAATGTCTGTTTCAAGAAGCAATACAGGTATTGAATACGAGAGTTATTGTTTGCTAGTTGAGGAGTTAGCTACTAAAGTTGGAAGAACACCGAACCATATTGAACAAGCCATGTTCTCGGGAGGGAAGAACCATCCGTGGCGTGAATTTCTCAAAGCAAACTTCAGCAAAACTTTCAGCAAGTCGCATCGCTAGGATGCTTGCACTTTCCTTGATTTCGATGAAGAAGTAAATCGTCAATTTCAAACCCGCCTATGCACCCATAGAAAGATTTCAAGACTCTAACATCTTGGGGTTCGACATCTGTCTCTGGGTCATAGACGGCTATGCGGTATGGCGAAATAACTGTATCGGCATACCAGTGAAGACCATCCGCGCTGGCTACATCTGCCAGTATTGGATGTTTGTCCTCCCGCTCTTCAACATCTCTTGAAATTCTGGCCAGCGCGATGACTGGAACATTGTTGTCGCGTGCCATCCGCAATACATCTTCCGACATCCTGCTTAGTCGTTGGTCGATTTCGCTACCCGCATCATCTCGTTCTGGAATGCAGTCCACTACGATCAAACTTGGGGCGGTATCAGATTCAAATAACGATTTTGCTTCCTTTCGAATCACCCGTGGGTCGGCGCTGCGGTCATTGATGAATAGCGGTGATTGGGAGAGCTCTTGTGCAGTGACCGTAAAGTTGCGCCATTCTTCATCGCTGAGTTCATTCCTTCTCAAGCCGAATCTGCTGACACCTGCCGAATGTGCAACCATATTCTGCAACAGAAAACTTCTGCTTTGTCCGGTTGAAAAGTAGGCAACGGGCTGCTTTAAATCGCATGCGATATGGAGCGCAATTTTCCATACAAATTCTTGTGCGCCCATGCCGGGGCGAGCTGCTACCACGACCAATTCCCCCGGATGAAAGCCATCGATCATTGAGTCAAGTTCAGGGATGCCGCTCGACAGGCCTGTTGGTGTTTGAGTTTTTCCAGCCGTTTCCCTATTTTGTTCAAGACGGGGAAGTATTTCGTTCAGGACATGAGCGCTGGAAAAAGTCCCGCCGCCGCAGTCGCCCGCTTCTTGCCTAAGGATTTTGACTTTCATGTTATTGCGCCATATTTTTTGGCCATGGAGGCAATGTTTTCTGCAATTTCTGCGCGCAAGAATCCAGGTTCGACAACCTCCGCCTCCGGGCCCATAGACCACAACCATTGCCTTAATTCGCTGGTGTTGGGCGCATCGGGTACGGTGAGTATGAATTCCCCGTTCCCATCAGGAATTAAACTTTGTCGATTCGTGATCGGCCGCTCTTCTACGCTCAGTGCTGCAGGTTTGCTAAGGCACAGTTTGAGTTGCATCGTCGGCGACTTGCCTTGTGGAACGCCGAACTTCTCATCCACATAAGCCAACAAGGCAAATCCGGTTGGGCGAGAGAATTTCTCAGATTCACATAATTGCGCACTCCGCACGCGATGCAATGCGAAGTACCTCTCTTCCGATGTCTCTACTTTGGTGGCAACCAGATAGATGATGTGATTCCTGAAGACCAGTCCCTGCGGGTTGATTCGATAAGATTCGTGTTTTACTGCATCTCGTTTCAGATAGCTAATTTCAAGCGGTTTTTCCAACAGGGTGGCCTGGAACACCGTTTCGGTCACGGAAGTTGTGATCTTCGGTCGAATCCTTGGCAGCCCTAAGGGGTGAACGAGAACTTTTTCTCGCCATCTGGCGAGTTTGTTTTCCCGACTGGCGAGAACATCGCTGGCTTTCTTTATCCACGGGTCGATTGCCCTCATCGTATCCGGGGGCAACAGTGGTTTCATGAAGTCGGCGACAAGCTGAAAAGAAAGCGCAGTATGGTCATCCATGCGCGGGAACATCACGAGCTTTACATCTTCTCCAAAGCTCCAAAGATTTCTATTTCTCTCCCCCTTGTTGCAGACCAACCCATAGTCGTCAGCCAGTTTTTCTAAACTTCGCTCGATCGTGCGTTTAACAACGGTGTGACCATCATCTTCAAGGCGTTTCATCAGATCTTCAACGGAGATGCTTCTGGGGGCCTTGGGGATGTATTCAAGCATCGTCAGATGGCGCAAGGCGGTGCCTTTGGTCGAATATCCGCGTTGTCGGGTTTTCTTGGGGGGCGTTTTTTCTTGTGTGTTCTGCATCTTGAATACTCCCGAAAATTCGATTGCAAACTGTAGCACATGAGTGGTGCTGTCAATTCATGTCGGTCATGGCTGATTAGAGAATGTGGAATTCTATGCGCCGCATTTTCTCCAGATCATTTGTGCGTGCGACAAAATCATATTGGATGGTGAGTTCCCCTGATTCGAATAGGAGAGTGCCAGGTGCTGAAAAATCGAAATTCTGCCCCGCACTTTCGATATAGAGATGCTCTCCTGCTCGGAAATTTTTGAGTAAATTTTGTATGCCGCCGACTGTAATCGTTTGAAGCGGAATATCTCCCTCTGAGGTAAGCAGTTTCCCACTGAGGGAGATAGTTTTTTGCGAATAGATCTTTGACAGTGGATGCCTGATCCCAAAACAGGTATCCATACCGGACTTCGCACTATTGCTAAAGCAAGTCACGAAACTGGGCTGAGGCATAGATGTGCCGTGGTCAATGAGCGTCATTACAAGAGCGGATGGCACGATATAGAGGGGGTTTATCGCCGCAGCCGTTAAGGTGACGGGAAACCATATCCAATTTGAGTCCGCAACATCAATTTCCTGCCCGCTGAATTTGGAGAAAGTACGAACATCATCCAGCCATTTGGGTGAGTGAACGATCTTTAGTTGCACGGCAACGTCAGTCAGGTCGCCTCTGTTCTGATATTTGATCTCGCCTACCTCGATGGCATAAGCAATGGCTGGGTCATCCAGAACCGTCATCACGGCTTGGGATTTGTGGAACTCATCGCGAGATTTCTTCAATTTATCCGGCATATCGCTTGTGGTATTGGCTCCATTTGCGATGATCAGGCTGTTAACCTTCCGTGTATCGACATCCGCATGGATGCGGACTTCGATCAGACCATCGGCCTCATGTGTTGAGACCAGTTCGTATCGGGTAATCAGTCCGCCGTTATATTGAACGATGCGCGAGCGATAGATTTCCTGTTCGACGGATGATTCGCCCACGATGAAGGTGCCTGCTATTTGCTCGACACTGATCTGTTTCGCATTTTTCAGGGCTTCATCAAAGGTTTTTCCGTATCCGCTGGAAGTCACCCACTCCGCGTGGGCTGTTGTACCCAGCAACATGAGCGCCAGAAGAATCAATCTCATTGCACTGATCCTTGCATCATCTTGGCGAGATTTTTTGAGGCATTGATTGATCGTTGTGTCGTGGCGAGTTCAACAAAGACCTGTCCATCTTTGAATTCGTGCCCCTTAACGAAGGCCCCTTTCAAGATTGCAGCACTACTGTCGGTGATCTTCTCGGTCAGGATGGTGGCGATGCGATTAGATTGTTGGATGTTTTCTGTGCGAATCGGGTCGGCTCCGCTGGAGGTTTCGATTTGCTCTTTTTCATCGTTGAGGGCAGGTGTGCTTTCTGGAGTGCTTTTGTTTTCCAGAAAGGTGCGCGAATAATCTCTGGCAATGTGAGTTTGGGTTTTGCTCGAACGGATGTCGTTGCTCAAAAATTCCGCCAGCGTGCGTTTCGCACGCATGGTGGCGATCATCAAGGCATTTTCTCTTGCTGAGGCCGAGTTTCCTGATGTCGATGCAGCCCCAACGCTAGAAATGCTGACCCAATTTCCAGCTTCATCAAAGGTCAAGCTCAATGATCCAGTCGAACTTTTCATTGAAGTGGTCGTAGTAGGATTGGCGGGCTCGTGCCTGCTAGTATTGATCTGGCTGGTTGATGTGCATGCCGACAATATCAAGGCAATGGTCATGGTAATAGCTGCTTTCATATATTCTCCTTTTGAGCGCAATGAACAACTAATCGCAGCGTGGGGCATCAAAATGGATGCATATAGCAGGATTAGTGGGCTGAATGCTAATTTGCCGTTGCGACAAATATTGTCGCGATATGCGAAGTTTGGTTTTGCAGCGAGAATTCGCAGCCATGTTATTGAAGCTCAAAATAATGCCAACTTGTATGGCTGTTTATTATGCAACTCCGGTCGTTCTACTTATTCGAGGGTATTGGCTGCTTTGGCCGAACAGCAGGCGGTCGTGCCTCAACGCTTTGCCAGCCTACGCTCGGTGTTGTGTGGATTTGCTCAACTAGCTCAAGGGATTTCTTGGTAAAATCCTCCGAGCCTCCCAGTACCCGGTGTCGTCGTGTCCGGCGCACCAAATGAAATGTGAAGATGGGCACTGTAGCAGTGCCCATTTTTATTCCAAATCACGAGCGGCGTTCACGTCAGCTAGACTTATTCCGGATATACAGCTTATGTGGTTCAAAAATCTTTTTGTCTATCGTCTTCCATCTAATTTCACTATCACAGCTCCAGCATTACAAGAAAAACTCGCCCTCAAGACTTTGCAACCTTGCAGTGGTTTGGAAAAACAAAGTCGTGGTTGGGTGCCTTGTCATAGCGATGAACGTCTGGTGCATGTGGCGCAGGGGCAGGTATTGATTGCCATGGGGGTGGAGCAAAAATTGCTGCCCGCCTCGGTGGTGAATCAGTTCGCCAAAGAGCGCAGCGCGGATATTGAAGCGCAGCAGGGTTTCAAATTGGGGCGCAAGCAGCTCAAAGAGCTTAAAGAGCAACTTACTGAAGAGTTGTTGCCACGCGCTTTCGTCTATCGCCGTATCACCTATGTGTGGATCGATACCGTGCATGGCTGGCTGGTGGCCGATGCTGCCTCCGCCGCCAAAGCGGATGAAGTGTTGGAACTGCTCGCCAAGACACTAGATGACTTGCCGCTCAAGTTGTTGCATACCGAATTGTCGCCCGTGGCAGCGATGACGGAGTGGTTGGCGAGCGAGGCCGCACCGAGCGGTTTCAGCATAGATCAGGAGCTAGAGTTGCGTGCTACCGGTGAGGGTAAAGCGACGGTGCGTTATGCCAATCACGCGCTGGAAGGTGATGAAATACGTCGCCACATCTCGGTGGGTAAGCGCGCCACGCGTCTGGGTATGACTTGGAATGATCGTGTCTCATTCGTCTTGACCGAACAGTTGCAAATCAAACGCGTGGCTTTCCTTGAGGTCATCAAGGAAGAGTCGGCGACGCTGGCCGATCATGCGGACGAAGTGTTCGAGGTGGAGTTCACGCTGATGACGGGTGAGCTGGCCAAGTTGCTCAAAGATTTGTTGAACGCCTTGGGTGGCGAAGTGCGCGATAAAATTTAACTGTTGCAGGAGTAAGCATGATTCGCTCCTGCTGGGAAGGGATAACGTACGCTGTGTTGTAGAATCCCGTCCGCAAAAAATCGATAGTGGTGATTAGGAAAGACTTATGAGCAAGAACGTCTATGACGAATCCTCCTTCAAAGTGCTGCGCGGACTGGATCCGGTGCGGCAGCGGCCGGGCATGTACACCAACTTGGAGAGCCCGACGCATTTGATCGCCGAGGTGGTGGACAACGCCTGCGACGAGGCCCTGGCAGGGTTTGCAAAAAATATTTTCGTCACCGCCCATGAGGATGGTTCCATCTCAGTGCTGGATGATGGACGCGGTATCCCGGTTGGCTTGCATCCTGAAGAAGGCGTGTCGGTAGTGGAAGTGGCCTTCACTGTTTTGCATTCTGGTGGCAAGTTCGACAAGGAATCCGACGGGGCTTATAAATTTTCCGGAGGCTTGCACGGTGTCGGCGTGGCCGTCACCAATGCCTTGTCGCATAAGGTCGAAGTGACTGTGTGCCGCGACGGCGGCGAACATTTCATCCGTTTCCTCGATGGTGTGGCGGAACAACCGCTGGCGCAGATTGGTACTGCGCCCAAAAAACGTACCAGCACCTTGGTGCGCGCTTGGCCCAATGCCAAGTATTTCGACACCCCTAACGTGGTGATGGCACAGTTGGAACGTTCCTTGCGCTCTAAGGCGGTGTTGTTGCCGGGCGTGCATGTCAGCCTGTACACCGAGAAGACTCAGCAGACGCAGACCTGGTCTTATCCAGATGGCTTGCGCGGTTATCTGACGCAGGCATTGAACGAGCAAGAGCTGGCCGTGCCGATTTTCGATGGCGAGAAGTTTGTACAAAAAGGCAGCGACTCCGGTTATGCGCCGGGCGAGGGGGCGGCTTGGGCGTTCACTTGGTCTGAGGATGGGCCGGTCACGCGCGAATCCTATGTGAACTTGATTCCTACACTTAATGGCGGTACGCACGATTCCGGTCTGCGTGACGGCATCTACACGGCGGTGAAGAGTTTCATCGAGATGCACGGCCTGACTCCCAAAGGTGTGAAGCTGGTGTCAGAGGATGTGTTCTCGCGTGTCAGTTTTGTGCTTTCGGCCAAGGTGCTGGATCCGCAGTTCCAGGGACAGACTAAAGATAAGTTGGTGTCGCGTGACGCGTTGAAGCTGGTCTCGCTGATGCTCACCGATCCGCTGTTGCTGTGGCTCAACGAACATGTCGAGTACGGCAAAAAGATTGCCGAAATCACCATCCGTCAAGCGCAGAGCCGCATGCGTTCCGCGCAAAAAGTGGAAAAGAAAAAAGGTTCTAGTGTCGCGGTGTTACCGGGCAAGTTGACCGATTGCGCGAGTTCTGATGCGACCCGTAACGAATTATTCTTGGTGGAAGGTGATTCGGCGGGTGGCTCGGCCAAGCAAGGTCGCAACAAAGAGTTCCAAGCCATCTTGCCCTTGCGCGGCAAGGTGTTGAATACCTTTGAGGTGGATAGGGACCGATTGTTTGCTAACGCTGAAGTGCATGACATTGCGGTCGCCATCGGTATTGATCCGCACAGTGTGGATGATGCGGTGGACCTTGCGGCAATGCGTTACAGCAGCGTCTATATCATGGCGGATGCGGACGTGGACGGTTCACACATTTCCACTTTGTTACTCACGCTGTTCTTCAAACATTTTCCCAAGGTGGTCGAGGCGGGACGTATTTTTGTCGCGCAACCGCCTTTGTTTCGTATTGATGTTCCGGCACTAGGGAAAAAGCCATTACGAAAAATCTACGCATTGAATCAAGTTGAACTGGCGGGAATAGAGGATAGATTGCGTGCCGAAAAGATACGTGAAGGCGCTTGGTCGGTATCACGCTTTAAAGGCTTGGGCGAGATGAATGCGCTGCAATTATGGGGGACCACGATGAATCCCGATACGCGCCGTGCGCTGCGTGTTGAGTTCGATTTGCATACTCATCAGGAAACGCACCAGATGATGAATATGTTGATGGGTAAACAGGAGTCCGGCACGCGTCGCGCTTGGTTGGAGTTCCATGGCAATGAGGTGAATGGCGATGTCTAACGATCCGGGACAATATGTGGGCGATTTAGATCTGGGTGTGGTTGAGACCGAAGTGGAAACAGAGGTTGTTGCAGTCGTTGCTGCGGGTAATGGTGGCGCACGTAGCTTCTCTGCATTGCCGCCGCCGCCTGAGGGAGATGCCGTGCCGCTGGCGCAATATGCTGAGCGCGCTTATCTGGAATATGCAGTGTCGGTGGTCAAGGGGCGCGCTTTGCCGGACGTGTGCGACGGGCAAAAGCCGGTGCAACGCCGCATCCTGTATGCGATGCGCGAGATGGGCTTGGTGGCGAACAGCCGTCATGTGAAATCGGCACGCGTGGTCGGCGAAGTGTTGGGTAAATTCCATCCGCACGGCGATTCCTCCGCTTATGAGGCGATGGTGCGTCTGGCGCAAAGTTTCTCACTGCGTTATCCGTTGGTGGACGGGCAAGGTAACTTCGGTTCGCGCGATGGTGACAATGCCGCCGCGATGCGTTACACCGAAAGTCGCTTAACGCCTATCGCCGAATTGCTGCTCTCCGAAATCAATATGGGTACGGTGGATTTTGTACCCAACTATGACGGTGCGTTTGATGAACCGTCGCTGTTGCCGGCGCGCTTGCCTATGGTGTTGCTCAATGGCGCTTCTGGTATCGCAGTCGGTATGGCCACTGAAATCCCACCGCACAATCTGCGCGAGATCGGTAGTGCTGCCGCAGCCTGCGTGCGCGACCCGCACATCACCGACGAGGCTTTGTTGGCAAGTGTCAACGGTCCTGATCTGCCGGGCGGTGGGCAAATTATTTCTTCGGCGGCGGAGATACGTGAGTGTTATCGCTCCGGGCGCGGCTCGCTCAAGATGCGCGCGCGTTGGACGGTGGAAGAATTGGCACGTGGTCAGTGGCAGGTCGTGGTGCATGAATTGCCGCACGGTGTATCGACCAAAAAGATACTGGAAGAGATCGAAGATCTGACCAATCCCAAAGTGCGCGCCAATAAGAAAGCGTTGTCGCAAGATCAAGTGCAGAACAAGGCGCTGATTCTGTCGGTGCTGGATAAGGTCTCGGATGAGTCGGACAAGGATCAGGCGGTGCGCTTGGTGCTCGAACCTAAATCGAGTCGGCAAACTCCCGTTGAGCTGATGACGGTTTTGTTGGCACACGCCAGTCTAGAGTGTTCACTGTCATTGAATATGGTCATGATAGGACTGGATGGTAGGCCGCAGCAGAAGTCGCTTGCTTTGATTTTGCGCGAATGGACGCAGTTCCGGCTCAGCACGGTGTATCGCCGCGTCACGCATCGTTTGGCACAGGTTGATGATCGCATCCATATCTTGGAAGGGCGCATGATCGTTTATCTGAATATTGATGAGGTGATTGCGGTGATACGCGAATCGGACGAACCCAAGGCCGCTCTAATCGCGCGCTTTGCCCTGTCGGAACGTCAAACCGATGACATTCTGGAGATCCGGCTACGTCAATTGGCAAAACTGGAAGGGATCAAGATCGAGCGCGAGTTGCAGGCGTTGCAGGATGAGCGCAGCAAATTGCAACGATTACTGTCCAGCGAAAAGGCTTTGCGTACTTTGGTGGCAAACGAAATTGAAGCGGATATAAAAACTTATGGCGATGAGCGTCGTACGTTGATTGAGCAGGCTGAGCGTTCGGTGCTGAGTGTGGCCGTGGTTGATGAGCCGGTTACCGTGATTATTTCCAGTAAGCATTGGGTGCGGACACGCCAGGGCCACGGCTTAGATATGAGCACTCTCGCGTTTAAAGATGGGGATGCCTTGTCGGATAGCTTCGAATGTCGCACGACCGATCAGTGCATCGTTATTTGCAGCAATGGCAGGGTGTGTAGCATTCCGGTCGCGCACTTGCCCGGAGGTCGCGGTGATGGTGTGCCCTTGGCGACGCTAATCGAGGTGGCGAGTGGCGCACGTATTGTGCACACCTTGTGTGGTGATAGCGCGCAGCAATTATTGTTGGTGACCAATGCGGGTTACGGTTTCAGTTGCACCTTGGGAGATATGGTTGGACGCAATAAAGCGGGTAAGCAATTTATCACTGTGGATGGCGCGTCCATCTTGCCGCCCGTGTTGTTTCATGCGCAACCGCATACGCTGGTGGTAGCTGCGTCGCGTGCTGGGCGCGTGCTGGTGTTCACTTTGGCCGAGTTAAAGAACTTGCCCGGAGGCGGTAAAGGAGTAATCGTGCTGGGCTTGGCAGATGGCGATGAATTGGCGGCGGTCGCTGTAATTGCACAGCCTAGTGTCACAATTACGTTCACGAGCGGCACTAAGGAGCAGTCATTAAAGCTGCAAGGCACGGTATTGCAGGGATATTTTGGCAAGCGTGCGCGCGGTGGTAAGTCTTTGCCAATAAAAGGAAATAGTGTGGTGCGCAGCATTGCTGAATGGGCTTGAATGTATTTGTCAGGCAGCTGTGGTGAGTTTGCAGGCAGGGGCTGCACAGGCCATATACATATGAGCCGCAGGCCGAACAAGCACTAAAAAATTGATGCAAAAAATCCAAATATCACTGTACATAATGATTAGGTTGGGTGCTAAACTTAAACCCGCTGCGTGGTGCAGTTATTTATTCATACACTAACTAGGGAATAAACAACATGAACAGAAAAGAACTGGTAGATGCATTGGCTGCAAAAGTTGGCGGTACTAAAGCTGATGCTGAACGTAATATCGCGGGTCTGTTGGAAATCATCAGCGCGACGCTGAAAAAAGGTGACAACATCGCTTTGGTTGGTTTCGGTACATTCGAAGTTCGTAAACGTGCAGCGCGTGTTGGCCGCAATCCCAAGACTGGCGCTGAGCTGAAGATCAAGGCATCTAAAGTTCCTGCATTCAAGCCAGGTGCGACACTGAAAGCCACAGTGAACGGCGTTAAGAAGTAAACGCTGCTTCATCGGTAAGTACAGTTTAAAAGGGAGTCCGAATGGACTCCCTTTTTATTGTCCGAGTAGTCGTTGCTTGGTCGGCCTAGTTCGCCTGTGTGCACTTTACATAGTGCAACAAGATGATTTGCCAGACCTTTTGGGGCAAGTGTCGATGTCGTTTGGAAATTCAGGCAAATTTGATACAATGCCGCAGCTTTTTTGAACTTTAATTTAGGGTAGGAGATAAATATGTCTATTGAACAACGTGTAAAAAAGATCGTTTCTGAGCAACTGGGTGTTAATGAAGCCGAAGTAAAGAATGAATCCTCTTTCGTAAATGATTTGGGTGCCGACTCTTTGGATACAGTTGAACTGGTAATGGCATTGGAAGAAGAGTTCGAATGCGAGATTCCTGATGAAGATGCAGAGAAGATTACCACTGTTCAAAATGCCATCGACTATGTCTTGGCTCATCAAAAATAATTCCTTCCATCATCTGTTGTAAAACGGAGTCAGCTTGTCTAAACGTAGAGTTGTTATTACTGGGCTGGGGATAGTTTCTCCAGTCGGAGTCGGGATTTCTGGTGCTTGGCAGAACATCATTGCCGGTAAGTCAGGGATTACCCGCATTACTCATTTTGACCCAAGTCCTTTTGCTTGCCAGGTTGCTGGTGAAGTGAAGGATTTTGATGTCACTCAATATCTGCCTGCCAAGGATGCACGACGGATGGATAGGTTCATCCATTTTGGTCTGGTTGCGGGTATTGAGGCAATTAAGGATTCAGGTCTGGAAGTCACCGAACAAAACGCCGAACGTATCGGTGTGAACATCGGCTCCGGTATCGGTGGTCTACCCATGATTGAAGATACACATAACGATTATCTTGCTGGTGGTCCGCGCAAAATATCGCCGTTCTTCATTCCTGGCAGCATCATCAATATGATCTCGGGCAATCTGTCGGTGATGTTCGGTCTCAAAGGCCCGAATCTGGCGATGGTCTCGGCTTGTAGTACTGGCACGCATTGCATAGGCGAATCCGCTCGTATCATCGAGTACGGTGATGCCGATGTGATGATCGCTGGCGGTGCCGAAGCGACCATCAATTCTTTGGCCGTGGGGGGGTTTTCTTCGGCACGTGCATTGAGTACACGCAACGACGATCCCGCCACTTCCAGCCGTCCTTGGGATAAGGATAGGGATGGTTTCGTGATGGGTGAAGGTGCCGGTGTGATGGTGCTGGAAGAGTATGAGCATGCTAAAGCGCGCGGCGCAACGATCTACGCCGAGTTGTCAGGTTATGGTATGAGTGGCGACGCTTATCACATCACTTCGCCAAACAGCGACGGCCCCAAGCGCAGTATGTTGAACGCGTTGAAGAACGCGGGGCTGAACCCGGATCAGGTGCAGTACGTGAATGCGCATGGCACCTCCACACCTATGGGCGACAAGAACGAGACCGATGCCATCAAATTGGCTTTTGGTGACCACGCTAAGAAGTTGGTGGTGAACTCAACCAAGTCCATGACCGGTCACTTGTTGGGCGGTGCCGGTGGTATCGAGTCAGTGTTTTGCGCCTTGGCGGTACACAACCAAATATCACCACCAACCATCAATATCTTCAATCAAGATCCTGAATGTGATCTCGACTACTGCGCGAACACCGCACGTGACATGAAGATTGATGTGGCCGTAAATAATAACTTTGGTTTTGGCGGAACCAACGGCACACTGGTGTTCCGCAAAGTCTGACAAGACGGCGCTCGACAATCAGTTTGCCCAAGGCAACGCAATGCGGGATGCACCAAGTGAAGTACCATTTGGTGCATCCCGTTTTTCATTTAGGCGTGTCGGCACCAAGCGGCACGCCTTGCGTTTTAATAAACCTACTTGCCTTCTATGCTGGTCAATAGCAAATCTGGTGCGCTGATTAGTATCCGTGATCGTGGTTTGCTATACGGCGATGGCGTGTTTCGTACCCTATTGGCGCGTGACGGTATCGCATTGCATCGTCAGCAACATCTAGACAAGCTCCAACACGACTGCGCGCAGCTCGGCATCACTTGTCCGGCATTGTCGATATTGTCATCTGAGTTAGATGAGGTGTTGCTGCAATATCCAGATGGGGTAGTCAAGCTCATTGTGACGCGCGGCATAGGTGGTCGAGGCTATGCTCCGTCAGCGGATGCTCAGCCCAGTCATATATGGGATGTGACGGCGGTCCCCCAGTATCCGCAGGATTGGTATAGCCACGGCGTGGTGGTGCGGGTCTGCGACATCCGCTTGAGCGAGCAGCCGCGCTTGGCGGGGATCAAGCACCTCAATCGCTTGGAGAACGTGCTGGCTGCGGCTGAGAGTGGTGCTGCGGATAGCGCCGAGGGGCTGTTGTTAGATGGACAAGGGCGTGTGATAGAAGGCACGCGCAGCAACCTGTTCCTGTTGTGCGACGGCTGTTTGATTACACCGCAGCTGCATCGATGCGGGGTGGCGGGGGTGCAGCGTGATCGCGTGCTAGCTTATGCACGAGCGCAGGGCATGATGGTGCAGATAAGAGATGTGATGCTGGCCGAAGTATACTGGGCGGATGAGGTGTTTTTGGTCAACAGTGTATTCGGCGTATGGTCCGTGCGTGAGTTGGGTGAACGGCGCTGGCAGAAGCGAACTTTTGCGACACGTTTGCGTACTGAGCTGACACAAGGAGAATGGTGATGAGATTCTTGTTGCGCATAATCATATTGGCCGTATTGCTAGGTGCGGCTGGCGTAGCATATTTCACCTACCGTCCGTTAATTTTGCCCAGCACGCCGTACACCTTCACTTTGCAATCTGGTAGCAGCTTGAAGAGTGTGGCCCATCAATTGGGCGAGGTGCAGCTCCTCGACCAAGAGCTGCTGTTCATATGGCTAGGGAGATTGTCCGGTAAGGCAGGGCAGATCAAGAGCGGTGAGTATGTATTGAACGCGCCAGTCACCATGCTGGAGCTGCTCGATATCATCAGCAAAGGTCAACTCAATCAGAGTCAGTTAAGTGTTATCGAAGGCTGGAGCTTCAAGCAGTTCCGCGCAGCTGTTAATCAGCATCCTGGCTTGAAGCACAACACGCTGACCTTGAGTGATGCGGAGCTGTTACTGCGCATCGGTGCACAGGAGCGTCAAGCTGAGGGTTTGTTCTTTCCCGACACTTATTTTTTCGCGTCTGCTAGTAGCGATGTGCAACTCTACAAACGTGCATACGAGACCATGCAGCAGCGTTTGGCTCAAGCTTGGGAGGGGCGTGCAGCAGGACTGCCCCTAGCTACGCCCTATGATGCTTTGATCTTGGCTTCCATCGTCGAGAAAGAGACCGGTACGGCAAGTGATCGCGACATGATTGCGGCGGTGTTTGTGAATCGTTTGCGCAAGGGCATGTTGTTGCAGACCGATCCTACGGTGATCTACGGCATGGGTGATAAGTACGACGGCAATATTCGCAAACGCGACCTGCTCACCGATACACCCTACAACACCTATACCCGTGCTGGTTTGACTCCGACCCCCATTTCTTTGCCGGGCGCGGCCGCGCTGCATGCGGCCTTGCATCCGGCTCAGAGTGACGCGCTGTATTTTGTGGCGCGCGGAGATGGCAGCTCGCAATTTTCCAACAACTTGGCGGCACACAACCATGCCGTGAATAAATTCCAGATCAAATGAATATGGGCAAGTTCATCAGTTTTGAAGGTATGGATGGGGCCGGCAAGAGCACCCATTTGAATTGGTTTGCCGAGCAACTCAAGTCGCGCGGTCATGAGGTCATCGTGACACGCGAGCCGGGCGGCACACCTTTGGGCGAGCAGTTGCGCGAGATACTGTTGCATCAAAAGATGAGTATGGATACCGAAGCGCTGTTGATGTTTGCTGCACGTGCTGAACATATCGCACAGGTCATCAAGCCCGCACTAAACGAGGGTAAGTGGGTTATCTCGGATCGTTTTAGCGATGCCAGTTTTGCCTATCAGGGCGCGGGGCGCGGGATGGACTGGCACAAGTTGCAGCAGTTGGAAACATGGGTACATGCCGACCTGCAACCCGATCTGACGCTGTTCTTCGATGTGCCGGTAGCGGTGGCGCGCCAGCGTCTGTCCAACAATGTGATGCTGGATAAATTTGAGCAGGAGCAAGGTGATTTCTTCGAGCGCGTGCGCAGCGGCTATCACCGTCGTGTCGCTGAACAGCCGCAACGCTATGCTGTCATCGATGCCGCACAAAGTCTGCAACAAGTGACGGCGCAACTCGTCACGCTAATCGCCCAAATATGAGTATCGAAGTATGAGCGCGCTTTACCCTTGGCAGTTGCAAGATAGTCAGCGTTTGCAGGCACTGCGCGAACGTCCGCCGCAAGGCTTGCTGTTCAAGGGCGCACAGGGTATAGGCAAGCTCAATCTGGCGCTGCATTACGCTCACTCTTTGCTGTGTGAGCGTCCGCAGGCTGACGGACAAGCGTGCGGTAACTGTCCTGCCTGTCATTGGTTGTCGCAAGGAACGCATCCCGATTTTCGGCTGCTGCAGCCGGATGCTTTGAGTCAGGCGGGTGAAGAGAGCGAGTCGGGCAAAAAGCCCAGCAAGCAGATTACCGTGGAGCAGGTGCGCGGCTTGGCTGACTTTCTGGGGATGACCGCGCATCAAGGCGGCATGCGCGTCATTGTCATCTGTCCTGCCGAAGCGATGAACAGCAATGCCGCGAATGCGCTGCTGAAGAATCTGGAAGAGCCGCCACGTAACACGCTGTTCATTTTGGTCACACATAAGCCGCAACAATTGTTGCCAACCATACTCAGCCGTTGTGTGTCGTTCGGCGTGTCTGTACCTGATGTTGCAGCGGCTACGCAATGGTTGCGCACTCAAGGTGTGGCCGCTCCTGAGCGCACCTTGGCTGCCGCAGGTTATTCGCCACTCTTGGCGCTGCAAGGCGATGCGCAGGCGGGAGCCGATGAACGTGTCAAACTGTTGGCGGCCTTGCGTAGCCCTGCCTCGCTCGACGTGTTCGCGATGGCCGAGCTATTACAGAAGACCGAGCAGGTGTTGGTGGTGCAATGGTTGCAGCAGTGGTGTTACGACCTCATTACCATGAAACAAGCAGGTAGCCTGCGTTATCACACCGGCGATGAGCTCGTGATGAAGAAGCTGGTCACCCCAGTTGCGGCACTCGACTTAATCCGGTTGCAAAAACGATTGCAGACCGCCAAACGCGAGGCGCAGCACACGCTCAATCCGAAGTTGTTTTTTGAGTCCTTATTACTGGCGTATCGCCAATTGCTCAGTGTGTAAACCATGGCTTTTATAGATTCCCATTGTCATATCAATTTCCCAGATCTGGCCAGCAACCTCGATGAGGTGTTGGCGCAGATGCAGCGTAACAATGTCAGCAAGGCTTTGTGCGTGTCGGTGAATCTCAACGACTTTCCGCAGGTGTTGGCGCTGGCAGAACGCTACGCGCATATCTACGCGTCGGTCGGTGTGCATCCCGATTACGAGAATGAGATCGAGCCTAGCGTCGCCCAGTTGGTGAGTTTGGCGCAGCACCCCAAGATCATCGCCATCGGTGAGACCGGGCTGGATTACTTCCGCCTGACCGGTGATCTGGAGTGGCAGCGCGAGCGCTTCCGCAACCATATCCGCGCCGCACGTGAATGCGCCAAGCCGCTCATCATCCACACCCGCTCCGCAGCCGCAGACACGATACGCGTCATGCGCGAAGAGCAGGCGCAGCAAGTAGGCGGAGTGATGCATTGTTTCACCGAAAACTGGGAAATTGCACAGGCCGCCATCGAGTTAGGTTTCTATATTTCTTTCTCCGGCATCGTGACCTTCAAGAACGCCACGCAGATCAAAGATGTCGCGCAGCGTGTGCCGTTGGAACGCATGCTGATCGAGACCGATTCGCCGTATCTAGCACCTGTGCCGTATCGTGGCAAACTCAATCAACCCGCCTATGTGAAGCATGTCGCGGAAGAGATTGCGCTGCTGCGCGGCATCACAGTGGACGAGGTCGGCGCAGCGACCAGCGCGAATTTTTCGCACCTGTTTGGTGTGCCGGTGAATTAGTAAGAATTTATTCATAAATTGGGTTGACAGATTTTTTCGCGTCCCTATAATGCGCACCTGTTTCGCGGGAATAGCTCAGCTGGTAGAGCGATACCTTGCCAAGGTATAGGTCGAGAGTTCGAACCTCTTTTCCCGCTCCAAATCCGAGGGAAAGCATGATTGCTTTCCCTTTTAGTTTCAAAGCACGGTGCGATAGCAAATCGGTTATGCCCCGGATTGCAAATCCGGTTAGCCCAGTTCGACTCTGGGTCGCACCTCCAAATGTAGTAAGTATCAAACCGTAGCGAGCGGCTTGAATGCAAGGTGCTTGGAACGGAGCGACCGAGGCATACCATTTTGGTGGACGAGGAAGCGAGTACCGCGCAACGTAGCAATCAAGTCGCGCAGTAGGTTTTAAAAGTTTCGCGGGAATAGCTCAGCTGGTAGAGCGATACCTTGCCAAGGTATAGGTCGAGAGTTCGAACCTCTTTTCCCGCTCCATACAAAAAACGCCTCAGTCACCTGAGGCGTTTTTCTTTGTCCCTTACTCGCCCAGTGCCTTGCTGACGATCTCGCGCACGTCCTTCGCTAGAGCTTTGTGGACGGATACCTTGCGCAATGCGGCTTGCATTTGTGCGCGTAGTTCGGGTTGGTATCTGCGCCAGTGATCCAAGCTGCGCGCGAGGCGGGCGGCGACTTGCGGGTTGATGGCGTTGAGCGCGATGACTTGCTCGGCCCAGTAGGCATAACCGCTGCCGTCTTGCGCGTGGAATCGGGCGGGATTGGCGTTACAGAAGCTGAAGATCAGGCTGCGTGCGCGATTAGGATTCGTGAGTGTGAAAGCGGGGTGCTGCATCAGCGTGCGGATGGCGCGCACATCGTTGTCGCGTGCGCTGGCTTGCATGCTAAACCATTTGTCCACCACTAGCGCTGCGTCGCTGAAATCCTGGTAGTAACGAGCCAATGCTGGTGTCGCGGTGTCGCGCTGCAACAGTGCGCTGAGCGCCGCTTGGCGGTCAGTCATGTTGTTGGCGTGCTGCTCTTGGGTGAGTGCTAGTTGCACGGTACTGGCATCGTCGCATTCCAATAGATAAGACAGGCACAGATTCTTCAAAGCACGTTTGCCAGCAGAGAGTGCGTCGGGGCGATACTCGCCGCCGGTGAGGTTGGCCTGATACGCTGCGATCAATTCGGTCTTGAGCGCGTGCGCGATGCTGCGCCGCAGGAAGACACGCGCTTGATGGATGGCTTGTGGTGCGACGACCTTGCTGTGTTCGGCCAGTACGCCTTCAGTGGGCAGACTCAACATCAGTTCGCGGAACGCGGGGGCCAGCGCCTCGTCTTTGAGTGTGCTGCGCAGGGCCTCGATATAGAGCGCGTCCACGCTCAGCGTTGCGCCCGCCAGAGCCTGCGCGATCAGGTCTTGCAGGCGGCGCAGGCTCAGGCGTTGTCCGGCTTCCCAACGATTGAACGGGTCGCTGTCGTGCGCCATCAGGTGCACTAGTTCGTCGTCGCTGTATTCATATTTCAGCACCACCGGGGCGGAGAAGTTGCGCAATAGCGAAGGTGTGGGCCGATGCGGCACGTGCTCGAAGCGAAAGGTCTGAGTCTTGGTGGTGAGTTCGAGTACGTGACTCCTGCTTGGTAACTGGTTGCCTGCCAAATGCAGCACCATGTCTTTGCCCTGTGCATCGAGCAGACCAACCGCGACCGGGATATGCAGTGGTAGTTCGTAGCGAGAGCTCTGTGTAAGCGTCATCTCGTAAGTGTGTGATGACGCATCGTAGCGTGTTTGCACTTGCACCTGCGGCGTACCAGCTTGGCTATACCAGCGTTCGAACTGGCTCAGATCGCGGCCATTGGCATCCGCCATTGCGGCACGGAAGTCATCGCAGGTGACGGCTTGTCCGTCATGCCGTGCGAAGTACAGATCCATGCCTTTGCGAAAGCCGTCGCGCCCCAGCAGCGTCTGGTACATGCGCACCACCTCCGCGCCTTTTTCGTAGATGGTGGCGGTATAGAAGTTATCGATCGCCACATAGCTGTCGGGTCGCACCGGATGCGCCATCGGCCCCGAGTCTTCGGCGAATTGCACTTGGCGCAGGCCGCGTACATCCTCGATACGTTTGACTGAGCGGCCGCTGTCTGTGCCCACCATGTCGGCGGAGAACTCCTGATCGCGGAACACCGTCAGGCCTTCTTTCAACGACAACTGGAACCAGTCGCGGCAGGTCACGCGGTTGCCGGTCCAGTTATGGAAATACTCGTGGCCGATCACCGACTCGATACCGTCATAGTCGCTATCGGTCGCGACGCGCGGATTGGCCAGCACATATTTGGTGTTGAAGATGTTCAGACCTTTGTTCTCCATCGCACCCATATTGAAATCGCTCACTGCCACGATCATGAAACGATCCAGATCGAGTTCCAGTCCGTAGCGTTGTTCATCCCAAGCGATGCTGTGCTTGAGCGACGCCATGGCGTGCGCGGTCTTGTCCAGATTGCCCGCCTCCACCCACACTTGCAGCAGTACTTCGCGACCCGAAGCCAGCTGATATTTTTCTTCCTGACACACCAACTGTCCAGCCACCAGCGCGAACAGATAGCTGGGTTTGTTGAACGGGTCCTGCCATAGCGCGTAATGCCTGCCATCGTCCAGATCGCCTGATTCGATCAGGTTGCCGTTGCTCAATAGCACTGGATATTTTTGCTTGTCGGCGCGCAGCATCACGGTGTATTTCGCCATCACATCGGGGCGGTCGGGAAAGTAGGTGATCTTGCGGAAGCCCTGCGCTTCGCACTGGCTGAAGAAATTGCCGTTGGAGACATACACGCCCATCAGCGTGGTGTTGCGGCTAGGTTGGATGCGGGTAGTGATCTCCAAGGTCACGGCATCTGGGGCTTTAGCGATGAGCAGGCTCTCGGCATTTAACTGGTAGTCCTTGTTGGCCTTCAGCAACTTGCCATTCATGCGCAGCGCCAACAGCTCCAGCGCCTCACCCAAAAGTTGCAGCGGTTCGCCGTGCGCATTGCGCCGCATCACCAAGCGAGTACTGACGAGGGTCGCATCCGGGGCTAGGTCGAAGCCCATCTCCACGCTGTCTACGAGATAGGCGGGCGGGGTATAGTCGTTGCGGTGTACGGTGTTGATGGTTTGAATAAGCATGATGTCGCGCGGTCGTGTTGAAAAAGTCGGGTGAGAATATCAGCAACGCTGCGCTATTTGCGAATGTTGTTTAGGTGCGGCTAAAAAACGTGTAATTTTTCGGTGGGAGAAAATTATCAAGAAGGGCGGTTTCAAGCTCCAAGTGCAAAAAGTGCAGCGTGATGCTGCTTAAAGTCAAAAGCGTCTGGCATAAACAACTCTGCTGGACACTTGAACCCAAGTGACTTGCGGGGGCGAGTGTTCAG
>Ga0172373_10003043_pt1 | contig 24958 bp, 21 predicted proteins | sample Lak10m_2_FD_114546 | JGI IMG/M metagenome (GOLD analysis project Ga0172373, IMG submission 114546) | Freshwater microbial communities from Kabuno Bay, South-Kivu, Congo - kab_092012_10m | ecosystem: Environmental > Aquatic > Freshwater > Lake | place: Democratic Republic of the Congo...
CGCCGCGCGCTCAGGTGGCGAACTGCTTGATCGAGGCGGTGACCACGCCCCAGACCTCCACCGTCTGGCTGTCCACCGGCACGATGTCGGGGTAGCCAGGGTTGGCAGCGCGCAGCTTCACCCTGCCTGCGCGGATGGACAGGGTCTTGCAGACGAACTCGCCATCGACCACGGCGACGACGACATGGCCGCTGCGCGGCGTGACGGCCCGGTCCACGAGCAGCACGTCGCCGTCGAAGATGCCCGCGTCCTTCATCGAATCCCCCCGCGCCCGCATCAGGAAGGTGGCCTGCGGGTGCTTGATCAGCCGCGCCGCAAGATCGATGCGCTTGGCGCCCAGGTCATCGGCCGGCGAAGGGAAGCCGGCGTGCACGCTCGACAGCAGTTCGAGCGCGGGGATGGGTTGGGGGGCGAGGGGCTGCGGGGCGCCGAGGCTGGACATTCATCCAGTATAGAGACAGGCGACTCGGCAGGGGATGCGTTCAGCCTGTTCGAGGAAGACGGGCAGGGGCGTGCGCCTCAGGCTTCGTACCTGCCACAAGAATGCAGCACCCATCGCATCCACCCGGAGAAGCGCCAGGGCCCCGACGACCACAGATCACCGACCACCGACGACCGGGCGAAGGAATGCAGCGAGCAGACAAGCCTGCAAGCAACGGGCACCGAACGGGCACCAAAAGCCCGAACGAGTCCGAAAAGCACAACGGGCTAGCCCCTTGTGAGAGCTAACCCGTTGATTTTACTGGCGCGGCTGGCAGGATTCGAACCCACGACCCCTTGGTTCGTAGCCAAGTACTCTATCCAACTGAGCTACAGCCGCCGAGCCTGTGAGTATACATCAGATCGAGAGGAGTTCTGCTCAGCCGTGTGGGGCGGCGCAGCGAGACCAACCCGTCGGTCGACGCCCTGCCCTCAGTTCAAGGCCCTCGCCTGGGCTTCGCAGTGTTGCGCGCGGTCTTCGTCACCAGCGCCTCGCGCAGCCTCGGCCAGAAGCTGCCACGCACGGCGGCGCAGGCTGGCAGGCAGCTCGGGGGCCAAGCCGGCCTGCTCCAATGGTCGGCGGGCCTTGCCCCAGAGTTCGCGCATCGCGAGGAGGATGCCGCCAGCGCCGGCCACGGCCGCGTCCTGAGGCAGCTCGTCGAGCGCGCGCTCGGTGGGCAGCAGCCAGTCGGGGCCGACACCCTCCAACGCATCGGCCAGCGTCAGGGCGACGGGCAGGCGATCGTCAGGTGCCAGTTCGGCGATGCGCTCCCAGAAGGGCCGCAGCCACTGCCGCGCGTCGGGGGCCGCGCCCATCTGCGCAGCGCGCCGCGCGGCATGCGCCGCGACGTGCGGATCACGACGATCCGCGGTGTCCAAGGCCTGCCACTGCTGGCGCAACTGATCGGTGTCGTGGGCGGCGTCCAGCACCTGCCAAGCCAGCGAGCGCAGCAACCCACGCGCCGCATCGGCCGTGAACGCCTGGTGCTTGGCGAGCAACCGCGCCGTCTGCAGGGCCTCCAGCGGCTGCCGCGCCAACCGTGCGGCACGCAGTCGAAGGCGCAACGCCTGGGTGCGCCGCGCCACGCCGGGCGGCAGCGCCGACAACCACTTCAGCGCGCGCTCGGCGTCGCGGTCGTCGAGCGCCCACTCGGCCGCCTTCAGCCTTGCGCCGTCAGCGGCCACCCGCAGGCCCGCTCCATCGGCCTGGACAAGGGTCTGCTCGAGCAAGGCATCCCGCCGCTCACGGTCCTGCAGGCGGTGCAGGCTCTCGGCCGCCACGAGCCGCGCGGCAACGGCAAGGTCGACCGCATCGGGCATGTCACCCGCCGCCTCGTCGAGGATGGACAGCGTGTGTTCGGCCGACTTCCGCGCGCGACCGTAGCGGGCTGCGGTCATCTCGACCAGCGCCTCGCGCAAACCCCGATGCGCGGTGCGCTCGCGTTGCAGACGCCGCCACTCACCGGCGCGCTGCGGCAGTCTCAACAACGCCTCCAGGCCGCGCAACACCGCTGCCAGCGCCAGATAGGCGACGACCAGCAACAGGACGAGCAGGTTCAGCGAGAGGTCGGCGCGCCAGCCGCGCCACGCGACGGTGACGATGCCGTCGTTGGCGCCCAGGGTCGTGGCGGCCAGCACCGCCACCGCGAACAACAGGATGAACCAGAAGACGCCGCGCATCGGCCGTCAGCCTCTTGGCCTCAACGCCCGGCCTGGACAGCAGCCAATGCGGCTAGCGTCGCGTCCGGCCGGGGCACGGTCAGTTGGGCGGTCTGCACGGCGGTCTGCCGGAGCAACTCACCCGCCAGCGAAACCCTGCGCGAAGAACGGTCGAAATAGCGCGTCAGCTGTCCTGCGCTTCGCGCAGATCGGCGCGGGCCAGATCGGGCTGGCGGCTCATCAGGGCCAGGCGGGCGTTCAGCAGTCGCAGCTTGAGGTTGCCGCGCAGGAAATAGGCCTGATCGGGCGCCAGCAGCAGCGCCGACGGGTTCTCGACGCGGGTCACCCGGATGAGCTCGCGCACCTCTGCCCAGACCTCCGCCGTCATCGCGCGCAGGCCGTCGTCCAGCCATCGCGGCACCCCGGCGATGCCCGAAGGCTCGGCGTCGGCCTTCACGGGTGGCGCAGCTGCGGTCTGGCCCTCCTCAGCCGCGGGCTCGGCCGCAGGCCCTTCGGGCGTGCTGCGGAGCGTCGTGCGACGGGCATCGATGGCCGCGAGCAGCGGCAGGTCGTCGACCTGGCGGATGACTTCGTCGATGCGGATGGCCAGTGTGGGCAGATCGGCAACCGACTCGCTGCGCAGGCGCTCGAGATCCTGCAGCACGGCACGACGCACGCGTTCGACCCGGGGAAGCGCGTAGCGCGCCAGCCGCTCGTCGGCCTGGCGCAAGGCCGAGGCCAGCGGCTGGCCACTGCCGGTGATCTCGGACTGCTGCAGCGCCACACGGATGGCGGCTTCGACGTCAGCCAGCAGGTTCTCGTCCCGGGAGCGGGCCAGCGCCTGCATCAGGTCCTCGATCTGGGAACGCTGCAGCGTGGTCTCGGCCACGCGGGCCTCCAGCAAGGCGAGTTTCGTGGCCGACTCGCGCGACAGGGCCTCTGCCTGTGCCGCCAGCGCGCGTGCCTCGGCCACCTGGCTGGTCGCGGCGTCCTGCCGCTTGACCAGCGCCGACTCGACCACTTCCAGCCGCTCGCGCGAGGACCAGACCCACCACAAGGACGCGGCGCAGGCCATGGTCAGACCGGCCATCGCCCAAACGGCCCAACGCGGCAGCACGCCAGCGGCGGCCGAAGAGCCATCGCCCGCCGCGCCGGATGCAGTGGGCGCGACATCGGGGGCGGACACGGGCGCCATCGGCGCGCCTGTTGCATCCGCGGGGGAGTTCTCGGCGTTCGGAGCGGCGTTCACAAGGGCCGCGATTCTAGGTCGGCCCAGGCCTGCAGCAGGCCCCGCCAACCCGGCTCGACCCCGCGCACGCTCAGGAAACCGGCGCTGCGGGCCGCCGCGGCGACGCGCGGATGCGACACCAGGGCCGTCGCGCGCGACCAATCGGCCGCCGGCGCCAGACGCCCGAGATGATCGACGGCCTGTGCACTGGACAGGCTGAAGACGTGAACGTGTGGCTCGCGCATGGCCTGCTCGAGCCGCTCACGCTCGGCCGGGCCCAGCACGGGCGGGCGCTGCGCATAAGCCGCGACGACCTCCACCCGCGCGCCGGCCTCCTGCCAACGCTCGGCCAGCCAGTCACGACCGGTCTGGCCGCGCACGATGTGCACCCGGCGTCCTGCCCAGGGGCGTGCGCGCAGCAACGCCCACAGCGACTCCGACTCCTCGGCCTGCCCCGACGCCGGCGCGACGATCGTCATGCCCTGACCCGGGGCAACGCCGCCCGCGGCCTGGAGCGCCGCCTGCAGGGCCTGCGCCGTCCCGGCTCCTGGACACCCGGCATCGAGCCCGGGTGGCCAGGCGGCCCCGGCAGGGCGTGCCGCGAAGAACCGTGCCACCGCGTTCGGGCTGACGAACATCACGAAAGCCGCCTCGCCCAGCCCCCGCCAGGCCGCATGCAGCGGCGCAGGGTCGTCCGACGGCACGATCTCGATCAAGGGCAGCGCCCATGCGTCGACCCCGGCCTGGCGAAGACGCTCGACCCAGGGCCCTGCCTGCTCCCGCGGCCGCGTGACGAGCAGGCGCAGCCGCACTGGCGAGGTCACGCCGCCTGCAGGTAGGCGTCGGCCCCGGCGGCGCGCAGTTGCGCCACGGCCTGCTCGCCCAGGGCACGGGCTTGCGGTTCGTCGGCCGGCTGCCCACGCAACTCGACCTCGAGCAGTGGCCGGTGCGGCTGCATGCCATCGCCCAACGCGGCACGAAGTCGCAACTGCGTGCCCTCCCACACGGCATGCGCCGCCAGCGGCATGCTGCAACTGCCGCCGAGCGCGCGGGAGACCGCACGCTCGGCATGCGCGGCGAGGAAGGTGGGCGCGTGCACGAGGTGGGACAGCGTCTGGCGCAATCCGACGGCGTCCTCGCGCACCTCGATGCCCAGCGCGCCCTGCCCGGCCGCCGGCAGCATCTCGTGGACCTCGAAGACGGCGCGGATGCGCGACGCCAGCCCCAGGCGCTTCAAGCCCGCCGCGGCCAGGACGATCGCGTCGTACTGCCCCTCGTCGAGCTTGCGCAGCCGGGTGTCGAGGTTGCCCCGCAACGGCTCGATGCGCAGGTCAGGCCGCAAGGCGAGCAACTGCACCACACGGCGCAGGCTCGAGGTGCCCACGCAGGCGCCTTCGGGCAGCGAGCGCAGGTCGGCGTGATGGTTCGAGACGAAGGCGTCGCGCGGGTCCTCGCGTTCGAGGATGGCGGCGAGCAAGAAGCCCGCCGGCAGGTCCATGGGCACGTCCTTCAGGGAGTGCACCGCCAGGTGCGCCCGCCCGTCCTCCAGGGCCGTCTCGAGTTCCTTCACGAACAGGCCCTTGCCACCCACCTTGGACAGGGCTCGGTCGAGGATCTGGTCCCCCCGGGTGGTCATGCCCAGCAGGTCGACCGCCATGCCGAAGCGCTCGCGCAGCAGGTCGCGCACGTGCTCGGCCTGCCACAGCGCCAGTCGGCTCTCGCGCGTGGCGATGATCGTCGGTGTAGACATGGGCCCTTGCCTCCTCCAGATTCGGGATGATCGGTCGTGCCATGCGCGGGCACGGATCGTGTCGCTCGAGACCGCCGCCGGTCGACTTGACAGCGATTATCGTCAACGGATCGCGACATCCCAAGTGTTTCGCCGTCGGCCTCATCCAGGGGCAGGCCTCGACGACGGGCGGGTACGGACTTTGCTCGATTCGACAATCGCCACCCCAGCGCCCGCAGCGACACTGCCATGCCACGCACGAGCCCGACCAAGTCCCCTGACGCCCCGACTGCGCGCGCCGCCCCGCGCCAAGCCGGCCCACGCGAGGCCGGCCCAGCCAAGGATGACGCCCTGCGCGAGGACATCCGCCTGCTCGGCCGCGTCCTGGGCGACACGATCCGCGAGCTCGAGGGGCGCGAGACCTACGAGCTGGTCGAGCGTGTGCGCCAGCTGTCGGTGGCCTTCCGGATCAAGCGCGACGCCAGCGCAGGACGGGCGCTGGACCGCCTGCTGAAGAACCTGTCGACGCAGCAGACGGTTGGCGTGATCCGCGCCTTCAGCTATTTCTCGCACCTGGCCAACATCGCCGAGGACCGGCACCATGTGCGACGCCGCCTGCACCACGAGCGACTTGGCCACGTGCAGGAAGGCTCGCTGGCCATGGCCCTGGAGCGCCTGCACGCCGCCGAGGTGCGCGCAGTGGACATCGCGCAGGTGCTGCGCAGCGCGCTGATCTCGCCGGTGCTGACCGCGCACCCCACCGAGGTGCAGCGCCAGAGCATCCTGGACGCCGAGCGCGCGATCGCCGAACTGGTGGCGGCACGCGACACCCTGGCCACGCCGCGCGAGCTCGACGAGAACGAGGCGCTGATCCGCGCCCGCGTCACGCAGTTGTGGCAGACGCGCATGGTGCGCACCTCGCGCCTGAGCGTCGAGGACGAGATCGAGAACGCGCTCAGCTACTACCCGATGACCTTCCTGCGCCAGATCCCGCGGCTGTACGCGGAGATCGAGCACGCGCTGCCCGGCCACGAGATCGCACCGTTCCTGCGCATGGGGCACTGGATCGGGGGCGACCGCGACGGCAATCCCAATGTCGGGGCCGCGACGATGCGCCGTGCGCTGTCGCGCCAGGCCGAGGTGGCGCTGCGCTTCTACCTCAGCGAAGTGCACGCGCTGGGCAGCGAGTTGTCGATGTCGCAAGCCTGGGCGCCGATCACGCCGCAGATGCAGGCGCTGGCCGAGGCCTCGCCCGACCGCAGCCCGCACCGCGAGGACGAGCCCTATCGCCGCGCGCTGACCGGCCTGTACGCGAGGCTGGCCGCGACACTGCACGAGCTCACGGGCACCGAGGCCCTGCGTCACGCCGTGCCGCCGCAGAACCCCTACCCTGATGCGCAGGCCTTCCTGGCCGACCTCGACGTGATTGCCGACAGCCTGCGCCACCACCGCGCCCAGGCGCTGATCGCCCCGCGGCTGCAGCCGCTGCGGCGAGCGGTGCAGGTCTTCGGCTTTCATCTGGCCACGCTCGACATCCGCCAGAGCTCGGATCAGCACGAAAGCGTCGTGGCCGAACTGCTGCGTGTGGCGAGGGTCGAGGCCAACTACGCGGCGCTGGACGAGGCACAGCGCTGCACACTGCTGCTGCGCCTGCTGGGCGAGGTGCGCCCGCTGCGTGTGCCCGAGGCGCCCTATTCCGAGGGGACCCGCCGTGAACTCGACGTCTTCGAGACCGCGCGCGACCTGCGCCGCCGCTACGGTGCGCAGGCGCTGCGCCACTGCATCATCTCGCACACCGAAGAGGTGAGCGACCTGCTGGAGGTGCTGCTGCTGCACAAGGAATGCGGGCTGCTGCACGGGGCGCTGACGGCCGATGCCGAACCCGCAGCGACCGCGCAGGACTTGGCGGGCGCGGCGCGGGCCGAGCTCATCGTCGTGCCGCTGTTCGAGACCATCGCCGACCTGCGCCGCGCCGAGCCCATCATGCGCGCCTTCTACGCGCTGCCCGGGGTGGCGTCGATGGTGGCGCGCGGCGGCGCCGAGCAGGACGTGATGCTGGGCTACAGCGACAGCAACAAGGACGGCGGCTTCTTCACCAGCAACTGGGAGCTCTACCGCGCCGAGACGGCGCTGGTGGGCCTGTTCGGCGAGCTCGAACGCAGCCACGGCATCCGCCTGCGCCTGTTCCACGGCCGCGGCGGCACGGTGGGCCGCGGCGGCGGACCCAGCTACCAGGCCATCCTGGCCCAGCCGCCGGGCACGGTCAATGGGCAGATCCGGCTGACCGAACAGGGCGAAGTCATCGGATCGAAGTACGCGCACCCCGAGATCGGCCGTCGCAACCTGGAGACCCTGGTGGCCGCGACCCTGGAGGCAACGCTGCTGCACCCGACCCGCAGCGCGCCGCGCCCCTTCCTGGACGCCGCCGCCGCCTTGAGCGAGGCCGGCTTCCAGGCCTACCGGCGCATCGTCTACGAGACCCCCGGCTTCGCCGACTGGTTCTTCAGCGCCACGCCGATCCGCGAGATCGCCGAGCTGAACATCGGCTCGCGCCCCTCCTCGCGCAAGGCCACCCGCGCCATCGAGGACTTGCGCGCCATCCCCTGGAGCTTCTCCTGGGGCCAGTGCCGCATCGGCCTGCCAGGCTGGTGCGGCTTCGGCTCGGCAGTCGAGGCCTTCCTGGGAGGGCTGGGCACGCCGACAGACCGCGAGCCCGCGGCATCCGCTGGCGGCCTCGACCCAATGGACATTGCAGCCATTCGTGAACGACCCGCAGCGCCAGCCGAAGGGTCGACGTCAGCGGCCTCAGGCTCAGGGTCCGCTCCCGCAGGCTCTGCCGACGGTCCACCGGACGCGCCGACCGCGGCCACCAGACAGCCCGACCCCGAGCGACTGCGCCTGCTGCGCCGGATGCACAAGCAGTGGCCTTTCTTCCGCACGCTGCTGTCCAACCTGGACATGGTGCTGGCCAAGACCGACCTGGCCCTGGCGCGCCGCTACGTCGACCTGGTCGAAGACCGGCGCGCCGGGCGCCGCATCTTCACGCTGCTGCAAGCCGAGTGGGACAGGACCGCGCAAGCCCTGGCCCTGATCACCGGCGAGACCACGCGCCTGCAGTCCAACCCCGCGCTCGCCCGCTCGCTCGAGCACCGCATCCCCTACATGGACCCGCTGAACCACCTGCAGGTCGAACTGCTGCGCCGCTACCGCCAGCGCCGGGACGGCGACCCCGACACCCCGCGCGTGCAGCGCGGCATCCACCTGTCGATCAACGGGCTGGCGGCGGGGTTGCGGAACACGGGGTGAGGACGGGCGGGCAAGCGGGCAGACAGCGCTGACTTGGTCCGGTCACTTGGTCCAGTATCATCAACCAGCCGAAGGACGTGACGACAGGCCCATGACAGGCCGGCCCACGGCCATCGGCCCCTGGAAAGGAGGCTGACATGCCGGACCTCGTCAACGTCCACGACGCGAAGACGCACTTCTCCCGTCTGCTGGAGCGCGCCCATGCCGGTGAGGAGATCGTGCTGGCCAAGGCGGGCAGGCCCTATGCGCGCCTGGTGCCGCTGTCTTCCGGCCCGTCGCAGCGACTGCCCGGCCGCCTCAAGGGCGTGATCGGCGCAGCCGCCGTCGACGCCTTCCTCGAACCTTTGCCCGAGGATGAACTCGCCGCCTGGGAGGCGCCTTGATGCGCCTGCTGCTCGACACCCACGCCTTGCTCTGGTGGTGGACCGAGCCCGAACGCCTGAGCCAGCGCGCCCTCGAGGCCTTGACGGATCACTCGAACGAGATCCTGGTCAGCGCCGCCAGCGCCTGGGAGATCGCCACGAAGAACCGCATCGGCAAGCTGGGCCTGCACGAGGTCGAGGCCCGCTTCGACGAACTGTTGCGGGCCGATGGATTCGGCCATCTGCCGATGACGGCACGACACGCGCTGCGAGCAAGTGCCTACGAACAAGCCCATCGGGACCCCTTCGACCGAATGCTGGCGGCGCAGGCTGAACTGGAGGGCCTGCAGTTGGTCTCCTGCGACCGGGCCATGGCACCTTTTCCGGTGCGCTGTCTGTGGTGAGGTGAAGCGGTCCGTGGGACACCCGGGGTCACATCAAGTGCGCCTGGGCCAAACGCACCCGGGCGTGTGAAGGCGACGTCGACGCCCCCGGGATAATCCAGGCCCTCGCCCACACGGTTGCCCCGCCCCATGACCAGCTCCAATCCCCTCGCCAACAAGTCCCAGGCCTGGTCGGCCCTGTTCACCGAGCCGATGAGCGAGCTGGTGCAGCGCTACACCGCCAGCGTCGGCTTCGACAAGCGCCTGTGGCGGGCCGACATCAACGGCAGCCTGGCGCACGCGCGCATGCTGGCGGCGCAGGGCATCATCGGCGCACAGGATCTGGCCGACATCGAGCGCGGCATGGCGCAGATCGCGCAGGAGATCGAGCGCGGCGAGTTCACCTGGAAGCTCGAGCTCGAGGACGTGCACCTCAACATCGAGGCCCGGCTGACCGAGCTCGTCGGTCTGGCCGGCAAGCGCCTGCACACCGGGCGATCGCGCAACGACCAGGTGGCCACCGACGTGCGGCTGTGGCTGCGCGCCGAGATCGACGGCCTGGCCGCGCTGCTGGAGGCGATGCAGCGCGCCCTGGTCGAGCTGGCCGCGCGCCACACCGAGACCGTGATGCCCGGCTTCACCCACCTGCAGGTGGCGCAGCCGGTGAGCTTTGCGCACCACCTGCTGGCCTACGTGGAGATGTTCGCGCGCGACGCCGAGCGCCTGGCCGATGCGAGGAAGCGGGTCAACCGCCTGCCGCTGGGCGCCGCTGCGTTGGCCGGCACCAGCTACCCGCTGGACCGTGAATCGGTGGCGCGCGCGCTCGGCTTCGACGGCGTGTGCGAGAACAGCCTGGACGCCGTCAGCGACCGCGACTTCGCGCTCGAGTTCGCCGCCTGCGCGTCGATCTGCATGGTGCACGTCTCGCGCCTGGCCGAGGAGCTGGTGCTGTGGATGAGCCAAAGCTTCGGCTTCATCGACCTGGCCGACCGCTACTGCACCGGCTCGTCCATCATGCCGCAGAAGCGCAACCCCGACGTGGCCGAGCTCGCGCGCGGCAAGAGCGGGCGCGTGGTCGGCCACCTGATGGGCCTGATCACGCTGATGAAGGGCCAGCCGCTGGCCTACAACAAGGACAACCAGGAAGACAAGGAGCCGCTGTTCGACACCGTGGACACGCTGCGCGACACGCTGCGCATCATGGCCGAGATGTGCGAGGGCATCGTCGTCAAGCCCGAGGCGATGGAGCGCGCCGCGCTGCGCGGCTACGCCACTGCCACCGACCTGGCCGACTACCTGGTCAAGAAGGGCCTGGCCTTCCGCGACGCGCACGAGACCGTGGCGCACGCGGTCAAGGTGGCGCTGCGCGAGGGCGTGGACCTGTCCGAGCTGCCGCTGGCCACCTTGCAGGGCTTCCACACTGCCATTGGCGAAGACGTTTACGCCGTGCTGACGCTGCGCGGCTCGATGAACGCCCGCCAGGTGCGCGGCGGCACCGCCCCGGTGCAGGTGGCGGCGCAGGTGGCGCGGCACCGGGCACGGCTGGGCTGAGCGCCCCCGACGGGGCAGGCATGACCCGATCCGCCTGTCCATCCTGCTGGAGTGCAAGAGCGCTTGGGATAGCTTGGTCTATTCTTTTGAGCCTGACGCCGAGCGGGCCTGGCCAACGTGCCGACGCCGATCGGTACGCCTTCAGTCAGTCGCTTTCGTTCAGCATCGCAATGATCGCGCCGACGACTTGGGCGTGAACATGTGCGTCGATGCGTCCGGCGATGCGCTGGAACAGGCTTTCATGGGCGGTGAACAATTTGCCGGGGCGAGCAAAGCTACGCAGGAGCAGGCCGCCCTCGGAAAAATCACCAGGTTCCAGCGCAATGGCACCCGCGTCGGCATAAGGCCTGCTGGTCACCTGGCAAAGCACCCAGTCGCCCTTCCCGGATGGAGCCAACAGCAGAGCCGGTCGAAGCTTACTGGACGAGAGGTCCGAGAACGGAAACGGCAGTAGGATCACCTGGCGGCTTGCAAATGGGCCCATGCCGAAGCCTCCTCTTCGCGCAACCAGTCCTCTGCCAGGGACGCCTCACTGAGTGCTGCGTCGCGCAACGCCGAGACGGCCGAGGGCGATTCATCGGCGAACGTCACGAGCACACGCCGGGCACGACCGATCTCCCCTGAGGGGGGGTCCAGGAACTGCAATCTGCCATCAGGCTGCAGCAAAGCTTCGTAGGTGTGCAACATCGTCGACTCCTCTGGCTCGCCGGATTTCACCCGCGGCGCAGATCTTCTACCTGAACATCCTTCTGTCGGGCGCCCACACACACGTTGACGCGACAACACTGATGAGCTTACGACAACTGCCCGAGAAACGTCTGTTCGAAATGACCGTTCTGTGATGCCCCCGCGCCGCTGGATCGCCCACCTCGACATGGACGCCTTCTACGCGTCGGTCGAGTTGCTGCGCTACCCCGACCTCAGGGGCCAGCCGGTGGTGATCGGCGGGCGGCGCGCGCAAGCGCCGGTGACGGGGCCCGACGGCACGCGGCGCTACACACGGCTGCGCGAGTACGCCGGGCGCGGCGTGGTCACCACCGCCACCTACCCCGCGCGCGACCTGGGCGTGCACTCGGCCATGGGCATGATGAAGGCGGCCAAGCTCGCGCCCGACGCGGTGCTGCTGCCGGCGGACTTCGAGGAGTACCGCCGCCTCTCGCGCGCCTTCAAGGCGGCGGTGGCCGAGATCGCGCCGGTGATCGAGGACCGCGGCATCGACGAGATCTACATCGACCTGAGCGCGGTGCCGGGCGCGCAGGAGGCCGTCGGCCACGACCCGCACGGTGGGGTACGCGCGCTAGCGCAGGAGATCCGCAACAACGTGGTGCGCCGCACCGGCGGTCTCACCTGCTCGGTGGGCGTGACGCCGAACAAGCTGCTGAGCAAGATCGCCTCCGAGCTCGACAAGCCCGACGGCCTGACCGTGCTGACGCTGGCGGACCTGCCCACGCGCATCTGGCCCCTGCCCGCACGGCGCGTCAACGGCATCGGCCCCAAGGCCGCGGGCAAGCTGCTGGCCATGGGCGTCCACACCATCGGGGAGTTGGCGCAACGCCCACGCGAGGAACTGGTGGCGTGCTTCGGCCGCAGTTACGGCACCTGGTTGCACGAGGCCGCGCACGGCCTCGACGACCGCCCGGTCGTCACCCACAGCGAGCCGGTGTCGACCAGCCGCGAGACCACCTTCGAGCGCGACCTGCACCCCGTGCGCGACCGCGCCACCCTGACCCCGCTGCTGACCCGCCTGTGCGAGGAGGTCGCCACCGACCTGCAGCGCAAGGGCTACGCCGCGCGCACCATCGGCATCAAGCTGCGCTACGCCGATTTCAAGACCGTCACCCGCGACCTGACCCTGCCAGCCCCGGTGGCCGACGCCGCCGCCATCCGCCGCGCCGCCGGCGAGTGCCTGAAGCGCGTGGACCTCACGCGGGCGCTGCGGCTGCTGGGGGTGCGGGCGGCGTCGCTGGCGCGCACCTGAGTGGCGAGCACCTGAGCGCCCCTCGCTGCCAAGCCAAGCACGGGACCTGGCCCGGATAGACTGCGGCCCGCGAGGAGAGCCGACCATGCCGCAAGTGATCACCAACATCGAAGACCTGCGCGTGCTCGCGCAGCGGCGCGTGCCGCGCATGTTCTACGACTACGCCGACTCCGGCTCGTGGACCGAGAGCACCTACCGCGCCAACGAGGGCGATTTCCAGAAGATCAAGCTGCGCCAGCGTGTGGCCGTCAACATGGAAGGGCGCAGCACGGCGGCCACGATGGTGGGCATCCCCTGCAAGATGCCGGTGGCTATCGCGCCGACGGGGCTGACCGGCATGCAGCATGCCGACGGCGAGATCCTGGCGGCCAAGGCGGCCGAGAAGTTCGGCATCCGCTTCACGCTGTCGACGATGAGCATCTGCTCGATCGAGGACGTGGCCGCGCACACCACGCAGCCCTTCTGGTTCCAGCTCTACGTGATGCGCGACCGCGACTTCATCGAGCGCCTGATCGACCGCGCCAAGGCCGCGAAGTGCGACGCGCTGGTGCTCACGCTGGACCTGCAGATCCTGGGCCAGCGCCACAAGGACCTGAAGAACGGCCTGTCCGCGCCGCCCAAGCTGACGCTGGCCAACATCGTCAACATGATGACCAAACCGCGCTGGTGCATGGGCATGCTGGGCACGCAGCGGCGCCAGTTCGGCAACATCGTCGGGCATGTGAAAGGAGTGTCGGACATGGCCAACCTGTCGGCCTGGACGGCCGAGCAGTTCGACCCGAAGTTGAACTGGGGCGACGTGGAGTGGATCAAGAAGCGCTGGGGCGGCAAGCTGATCATCAAGGGCATCCAGGACGTGGAGGATGCCAAGCTCGCCGCCGACAGCGGCGCCGACGCGCTGATCGTCAGCAACCACGGCGGCCGCCAGCTCGACGGCGCGCAGAGCAGCATCGAGGCCCTGCCGGCCATCGTCGACGCGGTGGGCTCCCGCATCGAGGTACACCTGGACGGCGGCATCCGCTCGGGGCAGGACGTGCTCAAGGCCTGGGCCCTGGGCGCACGAGGCACCTACATCGGCCGCGCCTTCCTCTACGGCCTGGGCGCCATGGGCGAGGCCGGCGTGACCAAGGCGCTGCAGATCATCCACAAGGAACTCGATCTGACGATGGCCTTCTGCGGCCGCACCAGGATCACCGACGTCGACCACTCCATCCTGCTGCCGGGCACCTATCCGACGGCCTGACCGGATCGATCGCACGTCACGGCAGGGCGGCCGCGCCACGGCGCGGACGGCACGAGCCCTTGGAACCATTGAAACGGCTTCACCAGCCCGGTCGGACAGCGCCCGCGATCCATAATACCCACTCGGTAAAACCTGTCGGGAGCCCTCATCATGGACGCTGTCCTCATTTCCACCAAGGGCCAGATCGTGCTGCCGGTGGCTGTGCGGCGTGCCCTGGGCCTGAAGCCCGGCATGCGCGTGCAGGTCAAGGTCGAGGGCAAGCGCGCCACGGTAACGCCCGCGCCTGCAGGCAAGCCCTCCTCGCTGGCGGCGGTGCAGGCTGTGTTGGCCTACAAGGGTCCGCCGGTGGCCATCGAGGACATGAGGGTCACCGATTACCAGGGCTGAGTTGTGCACGCCGTCGATACCAACCTCCTCGTGCGTGCCCTGGTGCGCGACGACGAGGCGCAGACTGGCACCGCTGAAGCGGTCCTGACAGACCAGTCGGTCTTCATCCCGGTGACCGTGATGTTGGAACTGGAATGGGTGCTGCGCTCACGCTACGGGTTCACGCCCGACAAGCTGTCGCAGGCTTTCACCCTGCTTTGCGCACTGCCGAATGTGACGGTTGGCGAATCCGCTGCCGTGCGTCACGCCGCAGCCCGGCTGGCCAAGGGCTGGGACTTTGCCGATGCACTGCACCACGCATTGAGCGAGGGCTGTGAAGGTTTCTTGAGCTTCGATGACAACCTGATCAAGCGAGCGACGCGTTCCCGTCCGAAAGCGACACCTCTTGTGCGAAAGCCCTGATAGCGCGCGTGGCCCCCGCATGGCCCCCGCATGGCCCGTACGGCATGGATGGCGCGCATGGCCCCGATCGGAGGCCATGACGGTCATGGAGGCTCAATTCAGATCAGGGCATCAAGTCAGTGCCCATTCGAAGCAGACCGCAGACACCGGCCGGATTCTCACGATGCATGTCGCGAGGCTCGATGCCCTGATGGAGATCGATGGCGTCCATCAGACGCCGCGCGTCCGACGAAGTCGCCATGGCCCGGGCGTCCCGGGCAGTTCAGAACCCACTCAGGCTCTCAGGTCTTCGGCAGCGTCACGCCGCGCTGGCCCTGGTACTTGCCGCCGCGGTCGCGGTAGCTGGTCTCACAGACTTCGTCGCTCTCGAAGAACAGCACCTGCGCACAGCCTTCGCCGGCATAGATCTTGGCCGGCAGCGGCGTGGTGTTGCTGAACTCCAGCGTCACGTAGCCCTCCCACTCGGGCTCGAAGGGGGTGACGTTGACGATGATGCCGCAGCGTGCATAGGTGCTCTTGCCCAGGCAGATCGTAAGCACGTTGCGCGGGATGCGGAAGTACTCCACCGTGCGCGCCAGCGCGAAGCTGTTGGGCGGGATGATGCAGACCTCGCCCTCGATGTCGACGAAGCTCTTCTCGTCGAAGTTCTTCGGGTCGACGACGGTGCTGTGGATGTTGGTGAAGACCTTGAACTCGCGCGCGCAGCGGATGTCGTAGCCGTAGCTGGAGGTGCCGTAGCTGACGATGCGGTGGCCGTCGGCCGCATGCCGCACCTGACCGGGCTCGTAGGGCTCGATCATCCCGTGCTGCTCGGCCATGCGGCGGATCCAGCGGTCGCTCTTGATGCTCACAGTCGGTCCTCGCGGTTCACCGGGTCGGCAAGCGCCTGGTGGCGCCGGCGACGCGCCGGGGTCGGCGATTCTAGGAGGCTGTCGGGCTTGGGGCGCCGAAAGCGAAAGTCGGCCCCAGCGAGGCCAGTCCTTGCCGGATGTGCAGGCCCATAGCCCCGCCATGGGCCAAGAAGACGGTGAGAAATGGACCGCTGCGGCCGATTTGCAGCCGGCGATTCCCAAGTCCGACAGCCTCCTAGGCAGCGTCGAAGCGCTCGGCGCCGCAGTAGCACAGGAACTGGCGGTTCGCGGCGCGGCCAAACAGCGTCATGCCCAGGCGCTGCGCCATCTCGTGGCCCATGGCCGTCACGCCGTTGCGCGAGACGATGATGGGCACACCGATGCGCGCGGCCTTCAGCACCATCTCGCTGGTCAGCCGGCCCGTCGTGTACAGCACCTTGTCAGCCCCGGCGACGGCGTGCATCGCCATCCACCCGCTGATCGTGTCAACCGCGTTGTGGCGCCCGACGTCCTCGACGGCAATCAGCATCCGCGTGTTCTCGAACAGCGCGCAGCCGTGCACCGAGCCCGCCCGCTTGTGGATGCTGTCCCGCAGACGCATGGCCTCCAGCACCGCCAGCAGCGTGTCCTGGGCGATGCGGGCCCGGCGCGCATCGGGCAACACGATGGAGGCGGTCTGTGCCATCAGGTCGCCGAAAACCGTGCCCTGGCCGCAGCCCGTGGTGACCACGCGCGTCGTCGTGCGCTCCTCCAGCCGGGCGATGCCGCTGCGGGTGCGCACCGCGGCCACCCCCACCTCCCAATCCACCGTCACCGACTCGATCTCGGTCACGTCGTCGATCAGCCGCTGGTTGCACAGGTAACCCAGCACCAGCCACTCGGGCATCGCACCCAGCGTCATCAGGGTCACGAGCTCGCGTCGGTCGACAAAGACCGTCAGCGGCCGCTCGGCGGGGATCGCGATGCGGCGCCGCTGGCCGGAGGCGTCGACCACGTCGATCTCACGCAACAGCTCGCAACGGGCATCGGTCAGCCACGGCGCGCCAGCCACCGGCGCGAGCTGCACGTGGACGGAAGCCCCCTGCACGCCGGCGCCGGCTTCGGGGCCCGGATCCGTCACGCTAGCGGCACGCGAGAGATCCTGGCGGGCGCCGTCGCGCAGCGTGGATCGACGCCGTCCCCGGGCCGAATCGGCTGGCGCAGGCGCGAGCCCCAGGAGATCTGGTGCTTCGATGTCCAGGCAGGCGTCCATGACGATGTCCACTGGCTGCAGCCGCTCGACGGTTCGACGGTTCGACGTCTCAGGCCGGCTCGGGCGTCAGCGCCCCCGCCAGCACCTGCCCACGCCCGAAGCTGCCGCCGGCGGGCGCCGTGCCACCCGGGCTGACGCGCACCGCGCAGTACTTGAACTCCGGGATCTTGGCCACCGGGTCCAGCGCCGGGTTGGTGAGCCGGTTGATCGCCGCCTCGGCCCAGCAGAAGGCGACGAAGACCGCGCCCTCGGGTGTGCCTTCGTCAGCGCGGGCGTAGAGGCTGACCTCGCCGCGGCGCGAGGCCACCGTCAGCAGGTCGCCCGGGCGGATGCCCAGGCGCTCGAGTTCCAGCGGGTGCACCAGCGCGACCGGATCGGGCTCGATCGCGTCGAGCACCGCACTGCGGCGCGTCATGCTGCCCGTGTGCCAGTGCTCGAGCTGCCGCCCGGTGATCAGCACCAGCGGGTACTCGGCATCGGGCCGCTCGGCCGCCGGCACGATGTCGGCCGGCACGAAGCGCGCGCGTCCCCCGGGTCGCGGGAAGTGGTCGGTGAAGACCACCGGCTGGCCCGGGTCGCCCTCCTGCTCGCAGGGATAGGTGACAGCGCCGTCGCGCTGCAGCCGCGACCAGGTGATGCCGGCGATGCTGGGCATCATGCGCCGCATCTCGTCGAAGACGCGCTCCACGGCCGTGGTGCAGTCGGCGGGCGTGGCGCCGTAGCCGCTCCAGTCCAGTCCGAGCTCGGCCGCCATCGCCGTCAGGATCCACAGGTCCTGGCGCGCCTGCCCGGGCAGGCTGAGCGCCTGCCGGCCCAGTTGCACGATGCGGTCGGTGTTGGTGAAGGTGCCGGTCTTCTCGGCGAAGGCCGAGGCCGGCAGCACGACGTCGGCCAGGCAGGCGGTCTCGGTCAGGAAGAGGTCCTGCACCACCAGCATGTCCAGCTTCGACAGCGCCTCGCGCGCGTGGTTGGCGTCCGGGTCACTCATCGCCGGGTTCTCGCCCATCACGAACATGCCGTGCAGGCGGCCTGCGAGGATGGCGTCCATGACCTCGACCACCGTCAGCCCCGGGGCGGCGTCGAGCCGCTGTTCGGGCACGCCCCAGACCTCGGCTGCCAGCGCGCGCGACGGGGCGTGATCGACGCGATGGTAGTCGGGGTACATCATCGGGATCAGCCCGGCGTCGGACGCGCCCTGCACGTTGTTCTGTCCGCGCAGCGGGTGCAGCCCGGTGCCGGGGCGGCCGATCTGGCCCGTCATCAGCGCCAGCGCGATCAGGCAGCGCGCGTTGTCGGTGCCGTGCACGTGCTGGCTGATGCCCATGCCCCAGAGGATCATCGAGGCCCGGCTGGTCGCGTACAGGCGCGCCACCACGCGGATGGTGCCGGCGTCGATGCCGCACAGCGGCGCCATGGCCTCGGGGCTGTAGCCGCGCACGTTCTCGCGCAGCGCCTCGAAGCCCTCGGTGCGGGCGTCGACGAAGGCCTGATCCACCAGGCCCTCCTCGACGATGACGTGCATCATCGCGTTGAGCAGCGCGACGTCGGTGTCGGGCTTGAACTGCAGGACGTGGGCGGCGTGACGGCACAGCTCGCTGCGCCGCGGGTCCATCACCACCAGCTTCGTGCCGCGGCGCACCGCGTTCTTGATCCAGGTCGCGGCCACCGGGTGGTTGACCACCGGGTTGGCGCCGATGACGACGACGACCTCGGCCAGCGCCACGTCCATCACCGGGTTGCTCACCGCCCCCGAGCCGATGCCCTCGAGCAGCGCCGCCACGCTGGAGGCGTGGCACAGACGGGTGCAGTGGTCGACGTTGTTGCTGCCGAAGCCCAGACGCACCAGCTTCTGGAAGAGGTAGGCCTCCTCGTTGCTGCCCTTGGCCGAGCCGAAGCCAGCCAGCGCCTTGGGCCCGCGCTCGTCGCGGATGCGGCGCAGCGCGCCGCCGGCCCGGGACAGCGCCTCCTCCCAGGTGGCCTCGCGGAACCAGGTGCGCGCCACCGCCGGGTCGAGCGCGAGGCCGGGGTCCTTGGGCGCGCCGGGCAGGCGGATCAGCGGAGCCGTCAGGCGCTGCGGGTGGCGTGCGTAGTCGAAGCCGTAGCGGCCCTTCACGCACAGGCGGCCCTGATTGGCGGGGCCGTTGCGGCCCTCGACGTAGACGATGCGGTCGGCCGGGGTGGCGACTGCGCTGGCGACTGCGCTTGCTGCTACGTGGGTCGACGAATCGGCTGGTGCATCCGCTGATGCATCGCTCGGCCCGGCTGCCCCGTATGCCGCATCGGACGCCACATCTGAAGCGGCATTCGACACTGCCGCCTCCCCGGACGTCGACGGCGCCTCCGTGGCGTCGGCCACGTGGTAGGTGAGCTGGCAGCCCACGCCGCAATACGGGCAGACACTGTCGACACGACGCGTGACCGGCTGCAGCGCGGCATCGCGCGCCGGCGCCAGCGCACCGGTCGGGCAGGCCTGCACGCATTCACCGCAGGCCACGCAGGTGGACGCGCCCATGGGGTCGTCCATGTCGAAGACGATCTTCGCGTGCGGCCCGCGCAGCGCCAGGCCGATGACGTCGTTGGCCTGCTCGTCACGGCAGGCGCGCAGGCAGCGCGTGCACTGGATGCAGGCGTCCAGGTTCACCGCGATCGCCGGGTGCGAGAGGTCGGCCGCGGGCGCCTCGGCCAGCGGCCGGGCCGGAAAGCGCGGCAGCCCCACGTCCAGCCGCGCCGACCAGGCGTCGACCTCGTTGTCGCGCGTGTGGCGCGCCTCGGGCAGGTCGGACTGCAGCAATTCCAACACCAGGCGTTGCGAGGTGCGCGCGCGCTCGCTCGTCGTCGAGACCTTCATGCCCTCGGCGGCGCGGCGGCAGCACGAGGCGGCGAGCGTGCGCTCGCCCGCGACCTCGACCACGCAGGCGCGGCAGTTGCCCGCGGGCTCCAGGCCCGGGGTCCAGCACAGGTGCGGCACCTCGATGCCCTCGCGCCGCGCCACCTCGATCAGCGTCTCGTCGGCGCGGGCACGCACGGCGCGGCCGTCGATCTCGAGCCCGACCTCAGGGGCCTGCAGCAGCGCGCGCTCGGCGCGGGTGATGGCGTTCATCGCGGTCCTCCTCCTCGGCCCGGCCGGCGGTAGGGCGGCCTCATGGGGCCGCCACGCCCCGCGCGGGGCCTGTTCGACATCGGTCGTCGGTTCAGTTCGGTCTTGGGTTCGGTTCAATCCAGCTCGTGGGCGAAATACTTGATCACGCACTCGAAGGCGTTCGGCGCCGCCTGCCCCAGGCCGCAGATCGAGGCGTCGCGCATCACCTGCGAGAGCTCGCGCAGCAGCGGCTCGTCCCAGGCGGGCTCGGCCATCAGCAGCCCGGCCTTGGCCGTGCCCACGCGGCAGGGCGTGCACTGGCCGCAGGACTCGTCCTCGAAGAAGCGCATCACGTTGCGCGCCGCATCCACCGCGCGATCGCAGTGCGTGGCGCTGCGCGTCAGCACCATCACCGCGGCCGAGCCGATGAAGCCGCCGTGCGGCTGCAGCGTGTCGAAGTCCAACGGCACGTCGGCCAGGCTGGCAGGGAAGATGCCGCCCGAGGCGCCGCCAGGCAGGAAACCATAGAGCTCGTGCCCCTCGGGAAGGCCGCCGCAATACTCGTCGACCAGCTCGCGCAGCGTGATGCCGGCCGGCGCCAGCTTGACGCCCGGCTCGCGCACGCGCCCGCTGACGCTGAAGGCGCGCAGGCCCTTGCGCCCGTGGCGCCCGTGCGCGGCAAAGGCCTCGGGGCCGCGCTCGACGATGTCGCGCACCCAGTGCAGGGTCTCGACGTTGTGCTCGAGCGTGGGCCGGCCGAACAGCCCGACCTCGGCGACGTAGGGCGGGCGCAGCCGCGGCAGGCCGCGCCGGCCCTCGATCGACTCGATCATGGCCGACTCCTCGCCGCAGATGTAGGCCCCGGCGCCGCGCCGCAACTCGATGCGCGGCAGCGCCCAGGCCGCGCCCGCGGGCAGCGGCGGCGCGGCCTGCAGCCGCGCGAGCTCGCGCTCGAGCAGGGCGCGGATGCCGTGGTACTCGTCTCGCAGGTAGATCCACACCGCCTCGATGCCCACGGCCCAGGCGGCGATCAAGAGGCCCTCGAGCGAGCGGTGCGGGTCGCGCTCGAGCGTCCAGCGGTCCTTGAAGGTGCCGGGCTCGCCCTCGTCGATGTTGACCGCCATGTGACGCGGCCCGGGAAAGCCGCGCACGATGCGCCACTTGCGCCCGGCGGGGAAACCTGCGCCGCCCAGGCCACGCAGCCCGGCGTGCTCGAGCGCGGCGATCACCTCGTCGGCGCTGCGCCGCCCGGCCACGCAGTCGGTCAACAGCGCGTAGCCGCCGCCGGCACGGTAGGCGTCGTAGTCGACAGCCGATGCCGGCGGCACGTCGAAGCACGCGCCGGCGCGCAGCGCTTGTTCAGCCGCCGCGGCCACGCCCTCGGGCGTCGCACGCGCCAGCGGCCGCTGGTGCACGGCCACCGCCGGCGCCTGCTCGCATCGGCCGATGCACGGCGCCGGGATCACACGCACCTCGGCGCCCAGCATCTGCGGCAGGCGCTGCAGCAGCTCGCGCGCACCGGCGAGCTCGCAAGACAGGCCGTCGCACACGCGCAAGGTCAGGGCGGGCGCGGCCGGCACGGCGCCGTCCGGCCCCTCGCGCACGATGTCGAAGTGGTGATAGAAGCTCGCGACCTCGTAGACCTCGGTCTGCGCCAGGCCCATCGCTTGCGCGAGGGCGGCCAGATGCGGCGTGCCGAGCTGGCCGTGCGCATCGTTGAGTCTGTGCAGGTACTCAATCAGCAGGTCGCGCCGCAGCGGACCCTCGCCGACCAGCGCGCGCAGCTCGGCCAGCGCAAGCGGGTCCACCCGGCGGCCCTTGGGCGCCTGCCGCCGCCGTTGACGGCCCGGCGTCGGCGCGGCCTCACCGGTCGGCACGATCGGGATCACGGGTCGGGCGGTCACGGCGGCGTCGGTCACGGCAGCGGGCTCATCAGGATGGGAGGGAAGAACTGTCTTCGTGGCGGGCGAGGGAGGCCTTGTCGGGGATCGGCAACGCTAGGGCAATCTTGGCGGCTGGTGCCACTCGACCACCGCACCGCCCCGCACCTGGGCATCGGATGCGGCCCACCACAACCCGTCGCACCCGATGATGGGCGGCCGAACCCACCGCCGTCCAATGGATTCTCGAAACCGCCCCATTCGCGCAAGTGATGAACCGACCGCTCCCCAGAGGCTCGGTCGTCCACCCGCGGCGCGCATCCCTGCGCCGATCCGCAGGTGCAGGAGCGGCGCCTATCTCAGCGACCGAACGTGCCGCTGACCGCTCGGGCCTGCGCCAGCCAGGGCGAGCCGCGCGCCAGGTCCAGCGCTGCCTGCAAGGTGCGTGACGGACGCCCTGCCGACGACACCATCAGGCCGATGGCCGTGCGCAGTTCCGGCTCGACCAACGGTCGCACCACGAGGTCCGCATCATGCGGCAGGGTGGCCACCAGCGCGCCGGGCAGCACCGCGGCCAGGCCTCCGGCGCGCACCGCCACGGCCAAGGCCAGCACCGAGTCGGTCTCGAGAGCAGGTCGGACCTCGCAGCCCAGGCGGCGGAACACCGCGTCGACGAGCGCGCGGTGGTGCATCTCGGGCGTGAGCAGGCACAGCGCGCGCTCGGCAGCCTGGACCCACGGCAAAGGCGCGCTGGCGGGCCAGCCCGGACCTCGGGGCCCAAGGCCAGCGGCGCCGCCGGCCGGCTTGGCCTCGACCAGATAGTGGTGCTCCTCGTACTGCGGCCAGACGTCCAGCCGGCTGTTGGTGGCGGTGCGCTCGACAAACCCGAAGGCCAGATCCAGCGTCAAGTCCTCGAGCCCCGCTTCGAGGTCTTGCGACGACAGCGAGCGCAGTTGCGGCGCGATGCCCGGATGGGCCGCCACCACCGTGGCGCAGAAGCGCGCCGCCACGGGCACGGCGGTGGGCACAGCGCCGACGCTCAGCCGGCCCACCGGGCGCGTCACCGCGCCGGCCAGCGACTGCGCGAGCAGTTCCTGTTCGTGCAGCACGCGGTGTGCCGTGGCGAGGACCTCCTGCCCTTCGACGGTCAGACCACCGAAGGCCCGCCCGCGCCGCACGATCGCCACACCAAAGTGCGACTCCAGCGCGCGCAGTGCATTGGACAGAGCCGGTTGGGTGATGTGACAAGCCGCCGCCGCGCGGCCGAAATGCCGGTGCTGGGCGAGCGCGACGAGATAGCGGTAACCATCGAAGAGATTCACGACGGTGAGGGTAGCGCAGTGGGCACACGGAAAACATCTGGACTGACGCGCAGCCTGCGATCCCCACCTGTCACTGGACGCCCCTGCCCGGCACGGGTTGGGCCGCTGGATGACGACGTCCGCCCGACAACGTACGACACGGACTCATCGAGACATCGAATTGTCAACTTTGCGCGATAGCATTGACTGTCATTCCTTTGGGACTCGAAAGATGCAAAGTCTGATCTCCTCCCGCCGCCGCTTCCTCCAGATCACGTCCGGGCTGGGCGCCACGATGGCGCTGCCTGCCTGGGCGGCCTATCCCGAGCGCCCGGTGCGCATCGTGGTGCCTTTCGCCGCAGGTGCCGGCACCGACGCGATGGGTCGCCTGCTGGCGCAGAAGTTCGGTGAGTTGCTGGGCGGGCAGTTCATCGTCGAGAACCGCACCGGCGCCTCGGGCGCCATCGGCACCCAGCACGTCGCGCAGGCGGCCGCCGACGGCCACACGCTGCTGCTCGTGGCCGCGCCTTTCACCACCGTGGCCGCCGTGCTGGCACAGCCCACCTACGATCCGGTGCGCGACTTCGCGCCGGTGGGCATGGTCGCACAGGGCCCGCTGTTGTGGGCATGCAACAAGGACCTGCCGGTGAATACCCTGCGCGAGTTGATCGACCTGGCGCGCGCGCAGCCTGGCAAGCTGAACTACGCCTCGGCTGGGGCCGGCGGCATCAACCACCTCGTGCTCGAGATGCTCAAGGCGCGTGCCGGCGTGGACATCGCCCACATCCCCTACCGGGGCATCGCTCCTGCAACGCTCGACATGATCTCAGGTCAGGTGCAGGTGCTCACCGGGACCATCCCCGCATTGGCGCCCTTCGTGCGCGACGGCCGCGTCAAGGCGTTGGCCGTGACCACCTCGAAGCGCACCGCCACTCTGCCCGACGTTCCGAGCATGGCGGAGTCCGGCTTGGACGGCTTCGATGTGACGAACTATTTCGGGCTGGTCGGCCCGAAGGGGATGCCGACGCCGATCGTCGAAACATTGAACGCCGCGGTACGCAAAATCGTGGAGATGTCCGACGTGCAGGCACGCTTCAAGACTGATGCGCTGGAACCCGCCACCGGCCCCGCCACGGCGCTAGGGCAGTTCGTCTCGCGAGACTTCCAGAGCTGGCGCACGCTGGTGGCGGCGCAGAACCTGAAGCTCGACAAGGTCTGAAGGGCCGAGTCGAGCCGGCTGGAGTTCTGGTCCGCGCTGCCGGATCAACCGGTCCAACCAGCTCCAGCGGTCCCTTCGATACGGCAGGCGCGATGACCGGCAGGAGCGATGGGCCTCAGCCCCAGACTTCCTGCGCCGTCTCCAGCACCAGCGCCAGCTTGCGCCGCTGGTCCTCGACGGCGATGTTGTTGCCGTGCACCGTGCTGGAGAACCCGCACTGCGGGCTGAGCGCCAGTTGATCCAGCGGGGCGTAGCGCGCCGCTTCCTCGATGCGGCGCTTGAGCGCGTCCTTGGTTTCGAGCTCGCCGAACTTCGTCGTCACCAGGCCCAGCACGACGATCTTCCCCTTGGGCAGGAAGCGCAGCGGGCGGAAGTCGCCCGAACGCTCGTCGTCGTACTCGAGGAAGAAAGCGTCCAGGTTCATCTTCGACAGCAGCGCCTCGGCCACCGGCTCGTAGTTGCCGGCCGCCGCGTGCGTGCTCTTGAAGTTGCCGCGGCACAGATGCACCCCCAGCGTCATGCCGGCCGGCTTGAGCGCCACGACCTTGTTGATGAAGTCGGCATAGCGGTAAGGCAGCTCGTTCGGGTCGTCACCACGCTGGCGCGCGGCCTCGCGCATCTTCTCGTCGCACAGATAGGCCAGGTTGGTGTCGTCCATCTGCACGTAG
>Ga0172373_10003045_pt1 | contig 24943 bp, 13 predicted proteins | sample Lak10m_2_FD_114546 | JGI IMG/M metagenome (GOLD analysis project Ga0172373, IMG submission 114546) | Freshwater microbial communities from Kabuno Bay, South-Kivu, Congo - kab_092012_10m | ecosystem: Environmental > Aquatic > Freshwater > Lake | place: Democratic Republic of the Congo...
GCCATGAGCGAAGACCCCGCCGTTTCGTCGTTGATCGTGACGACTCTGCTGCGCGGGTTTGGTACCACCGCGATCGCTGACACGGTGCCTGCCGGCCAAGTCTTGCCACTGCTGGGCGCAGGTGCGGCTCGCGCTTCGACCAACTTCAATTCAGGATTGGCGAATCTCCAAGCAGAATTCGTTTCCAGCGGGTCTGCGGCAGCGGCCAACGGAGTTCGGATCGAGTTCACCTCTCGCAGTTTTGATTCCCCTACCCCGCCCAATGTGATCGTCAGTGGCAGCACGGTTCGAATCGAGCTCAACAGCAACCCCCGAGCGCAGACAACGGTCGGTGAAGTCATCGATGCGGTCAACGGATCGCCTGAAGCTCAAAAGTTGGTGGTCGCACGCCTAGTCAGCGGCGATCGTCTGACGAGAATCGGCGGCAACTCGACTTCCTACTCGCCACTGATCCTAACGGGTGGTGACGATCAACTGATCACCCCCGCTTACATCGCCTTGGGCGATACCAAACGCGAAGTGATCATTCGCTTTGCGGAAGCTCTTCCCGATGATGCTTACTTGATCGATATCTTCGGCACCGGACCTTTCGCACTTCGAAATGTCGATGGCTTTGCATTCAACGGAGGTGTCTCTCGTAGCGTTCGCTTCGATTTGGATCTTGGACCCACCATCCAAGCTGTCGTGCCTCAGCCTGTGATCACCACGGGGACGACCAAGCAGCAACTTCGAAACGTTGTCTACGTCTACTTCAACGGAGACAAGCTCAGCGATGTCGAAGCTGTTAAACCGATTTACTATCAATTGGTCTACACCAACAATACCCTCAGCGGCGGTGATGATATCACCTTCCGCCCCATCGGCGTAAACTACGATGCAACTCTCAATCGAGTTGCCCTGACTTTCGAACGAAACCTCGACGCATTGGTTGACCCAGCCAACCCTAACGCTGGTCCTTTGCCGTTGACGGCCTTGCGTCTTCGCATCGGCAACGATAACTCTGTGAACAACACTGCCGTTACCTCGATTACTCCCGCAAGCGATCCAGGAAGCCGATTTAGCTCTGCGATGGATCTGGGTGGAGGTTGGTTGGCAGGTCCGGGCGCTAAGGCAGCGATTGTTAGCTCTGAGATCAAGAACGCGACCCCCTACACATTGGACTTCCCAGGTGCCAACAGCGAAGCAGGTAATCGTGACAATCGCTACCAGCATCACGTCACCCGATCGGACTCCGATGGCATCGAAGTCATCTACTACAACTTTGCCTCGCAGCTTGGGACTGCCAATGCCAGCGTACAGCTCAATGCGATCACCGAGATCCAAAAGACGATGGCGCGGCAAGTTGTCACGCTCTACGAGAAATACCTAGGTGTGCGATTTGTCGAAAGCGACAACCAAGGTTTCACGATCGCCGTTGGCGATATGCAAGTCATCAACCCTCTGACGGCACTAACTCCCGTTGCGGCCAACCAGCCCGGTGATAACATCACCTACGCAGCAGGGCCGCTTTTGGCCAACGCCAGCCAGTCGGCTGTGGTGATCGATAGCCAAGAGTTCAACACCGCCGATGACAACCTCTTTGGCTCGGAGCTTTTCCGATCGTTTATGCGAGGAATCGGTGTTCTGCTAGGCTTGGGCAATGCCGACGAACTGCCTCAGTCGACCGTTCAAAACAGCAATCCAATCACCGATCCAAACGTCGACAACGTATTCCCAGGAAACGCAGACGTTATCCACGGTCAGTATATTTTCCGACCCGAAGGCAAAGACATTGACCTTTACCGATTCGTCGTGCCCGATTCGGGTGGTTCGATTTCGCTTCAGGCCATCGCGGAACGTCAATCCGATTCCAGTTTGCTCGACGCAAGCCTTCGCCTGTACCGAAATGACGGAAGTTCCAGCCAACCCAAATGGGTTGAAATTGCCGCCAACGAAGATTACTTCAGCCAAGATCCGCGCATCTCGTTGGATTTTGTCAAACCTGGAGAATACGTCGTTGGGGTGAGTGCCAAGGGGAACACCAGCTATGATCCCAAGATTGAGGATTCCGGACTGGGTGGAAGATCCGAGGGTAAGTACGATCTGCGCATCGACTTTGCTCCCCCTGCAGCCTCCACACTCACCGATGCCGATGGATCACCTACGCAAATCGATGGCGATGGCGATGGAAGACCCGGCGGCGTTTTCAATTATTGGTTTGTGCCAACCAGACCAGACCGTTCACCGACTGCCAATACCGATCGAAGCTCTTACACGATCTGGGTCGATAAGACGGCTGCGGCCAACGGCAACGGAACACTCGCATCGCCGTTCAATACCATCTCGCGAGCGATCACCGAAGCCACAACGGTAACCAATGCCGATGCCAGCGGCACGCGTGCGATCACCATCCGTATCTTGGGTAACTCGGCAAGTCGGGCCTACGAAATCGGTTTCAATCGACTCGGCCAAGCCCTTGCAGATGGAACCACATTCGATGTTCCTCGCAACGTCAACGTCATGATCGATGCCGGCGCGATCATCAAGATGGGGCGTTCTCGTGTAAGCGTCGGAAGCACTACCGTAGCAGTCAATCGCAGCGGTGGAACTTTGCAACTGCTCGGTACTCCCGATAGCAAAGTAATCGTCACTTCGATCCACGATACCACGGGTATCGGCGTAAACCCAGACCGAACTCCTCCTGCAGCTGCCGCCGGGGATTGGGGCGGTATCGACTTCCGTAACCGCATCGATGGAAGCGACGAGACCCGTACTGACAAAGAACGAGCGGGCTTGTTCCTCAATGCTCTCTACCATGCAGATGTGCGTTTCGGGGGTGGTCAAGTCATCGTCGATGGGGTGTCACAGGTCATCACCCCGATCAATATCATCGATTCGCGTCCAACGATTGCAAACAGCCTGATCACTCGCAGCGCCGATGCAGCAATCAGCGCAACCCCGAACAGCTTCCGCGAAGATGATTTCCGGGACCCCAAGAGCCAAGCTGCTGGTTTGTTTATCCCGGATTACGATCGCGTCGGTCCTGACATCCATGGCAATCGCGTGGTCAACAACACGATCAATGGTATGTTTGTAAAGACCCGCACCGGTGCTTCGCAAACCCTGGAAACAATCACCACTGCGGCTCGCTTTGACGACATCGATATTCCTCACATTCTTGGGGAAAACCTGGTGGTCTCCGGGACCGCTGGCGGTGGAGTCCTCGATGTGGCTTCTCCTCCCACGACCGTCGTTACAGTCAATCGGACCGGCGTAGGCTCATTGCCTGCTGGAACCTACAATTACAAACTCGTCTACGTTGATGCCAGTGGCAACGAAAGCCTTGCATCGATCCCAACTGCTAGCGTGACAGTCACTGCCAACAGTTCTGTTACGCTGGCCAATCTTCCACCGGTATCGAGCACACTACCGTACGTTGGACGACGTATCTACCGAAGCGATGCTAGCGGAGGAGGAACCTATCGGTTTGTAGCTCAGATCAATGCAATCGCAACGACTTTCGTCGACAACGGTTCGCTCAGCGGTAACGCTTTGGTCGATTTGCCAGCCAAAATCCGTCCTCGGCTCGACGGTAGCTTGGTCATGGACCCTGGGGTCATTGTCAAGAATCGCGGTTCGAGGATCGAAGTCAAAGACGGTGCGAATTTGATCGCCGAAGGCACCGATGGATTGCCTGTGATTCTCACTAGCATCAATGATATTCGGTATGGTTTTGGCGGCACCTTTGACACCGCAAGTAATAAAGGTGCAACGGCCGCGACACCGGGTGATTGGGGTGGACTGTTCATCGGCCATGGCAGCGAAGCTTCGCTCGATTACAACCGAGTCTCCTACGGTGGCGGTACCACGCGGATCGAAGGCAACTTCGCTTCTTTCAATGCGATCGAAGTTCACCAAGCGGATTTCCGTATGGCGAATTCACTTGTGGAACTCAATGCCGCAGGCAACGAAGCCAACGCGAATGATCCGGATCGGCTCGGACGAGGTACCAATGACGCTTCGGCGGTTTTTGTCCGTGGCGCCCAACCCCAGATTCTCAACAACCGAATCAGCGACAACGCAGGTGCCGCAATCAGCATCGATGTCAATTCTCTATCGGTTCAAAAGGTCGATGATGTCGGTCGGCAAACCGGTGAGTTAGCTACCACCGGTGATTACTTGGCAAACCAAGGTGCCTTGGTGCGTGGAAACCGACTTAGCCGCAACGCGATCAACGGCATGTTGGTCCGCGGCCAAGAGTTGACTTCTCAGAGCGTTTTCGATGATACCGATATTGTCCATGTGGTTCAAACCACGATCACTTCGGACAATTTCCACACGTATGGTGGACTGCAACTCAAGAGCGATGCCAACCAAAGCTTGGTCGTCAAGTTCGGTGGAGGATCGAGCTTGGCTGGATTGAATGCCACAGGAACTCCATTGGATCATTCCAACCGAATCGGTGGCAGTATTCAGATCCTCGGTCAACCGGGCTTCCCCGTGATTCTGACTGCCATCGGCGATGACAGCGTCGGTGCTGGTTTCGGAGTCGATGGCAGACCCGCTTTTGATACCGATAACAATGGAAGCAACTCGACCTCCGGCGAAATCGTCTTGCCCTTTGGGCCAGAAGTCGACCGAGGTACGCTGATCGATAACGATGTCGATGTGAATCGACCCGGCTTCTTTTCCTTCGAACCCAGTCCCGGCGGCGATGGAAGCTTTGCTACCCGTGGTGGGATCACCGCGCAGGGCAACACGCAACTGTTTATCGATCAGTCGGTTATCTTTGCATTCAATAACTACATCGATGTCGGTGGTGATGGGAACGCAATTCGATTGGCAAGCACCACCATCACTCAGCCCCCGACACTTGTTGCTCCCGACGTGGTGATCAGCCGCGGAACATTTACTGGAAACAACAGCGCGGTGGTTCGATGGACGGTTGAGTCTCGATTCAAAAATGGTGTCGCGAAACTCTTCAACACCTTGACCCTCGACAGCGATTCGCCACTTGGAAATATTCGCTTCATCAATTATCTCGATGAGGACATCCTCTCGCCCAGCGACGACTTTTTGTATTTGACAGGAACCCCTGGAAATCCTGACTTCAGAGCTTACACGATCGATAATCGTGAAAGGGTTGGTTTCTCTCATGGCGGTTTTTACAATCCAGGAATCGATTTGGTCAACGCATCCTACGTTGGATTTGCTGCAGACGAATTTCGAGATCTGGCCAATGTGATCGAAGGTGCCGGGACGACCTACACTCCGGCAGGCAATATCGACTTGGTTGATTTGCCGCCGATTACCGATCCGGTTCTAGGTCAGATTTACGGTCTTGCAGACGTGACGACCGCGTTTGCTTGGGATGTTGCTCCCTCGGCAAATACATCGCGGATGACGAGTTTCCTGGAGCTAGTTCCGACCTCGATCCAGTCGATCGCCTCGCCCGGTTCGTGGGCGGGGGTCTCGATGCAAACGTATTCCAACGACCGCAACATTGGAGTTTTGCCAGAGAGAGAGTCGTCCTTGGCCAATGCGCCGGGTTCCAATGACGATCCGACCAAGGCCCAGTATCTGGGTCAGTTGGCAAACTCGATCAATAGCGGTGACGAGAACACACGACTGGGATTTGAAATCCAAGGCGTGATCAACAAGCCCTCGGATGTCGATGTCTACAGCTTTACGGCCTTCGGTGGAACCGAAGTATGGCTGGATATCGATAAGACCGATGCGAACCTGGATACCGTGGTGGAACTGATCTCGGCAGATGGTGAGATTCTGGCTCTTTCGGATAACTCCTATCTTGAAGAGACCGACAGTCTTGGCAATCCGCTTTACAGCGCTCTTCCAGGCAATGCAGTTCGATCACTGCGTAAGAGTTCTCCGACGATCTATCCACAATCATCTCGCGGTGAACCTCGCGATGATTACAGCACCAATACCAAAGATGCCGGTCTAAGGGTTGTTCTTCCAGGGCAATCGAGCCAACCTTCCCTGTATCACATCCGAGTACGATCGAGCAATCAGGTTGCTGGACAACCCGCCAATACTCCAGCACTTAGCGATCCGGCGTCGGTCGGCCAAGGCCTCTCGCGCGGTGCTTATCAATTGCAAGTTCGCTTGGGTGAAAACCAAGAGTTCCCAGGCACCTCGGTCGCATACGCCGATATTCGCTTTGCTTCGACGGGCATTACGCTTCGAGGTGTACCAAGGCATTCTCCCCTGGTTGGCGAGACCGCTGAGATCAATAGCGGAAACAACAATACCTTCCTGAGTGCCCAAGAACTTGGGAATATCCTTACGACCGATCGTCGTACGATATCCCTTGCAGGCAATATCGACTCGGCGACCGATGTCGATTGGTTTACCTTTACGATCGATTACACCCAACTTGTCACACCGCTGGCTGAGTACCTCTCGACGATCTTTGATCTGGATTATGCAGACGGAATCGGGCGAGCCGATTTGTCGATGTACTTGTTTGCTCCCACACCAGACGGTTCAAGTGCATCGCTGGTCCGAGTCGGGCAAAACAGCAATATCCTGGATGATCGCCAAGCGGCTGTATCTCAGGCGACCAATGCAGACCTCGGACGCGGTTCTACCGGCACCCTGGATCCGTACATCGGACCAGTGGAACTGCCTGCCGGTAGGTACTACTTGGCTGTGACCAACCGAACCCAAGTCCCAACGGTTCTGGCGAACCGACTGAGCAATTCTCTTGGGGCTTCGAACCTGAGAATCTTGCCGGTCTCCAGCGGTCGATTCATCGTAGAAGACCGAGTCGGTGGCGATCAACTCAGCTCGACGGTTCCTCCAATCACTCCCACGTTCTTGGACATGCAGTCGAGGATCGAATACTCGCTGGGTGATGTGCCCTTGTATGTCAGCGCAGCCTCTGCATTGGGTACCCAGTTCTACATCGCCAACGGTTTCAATGGCCAATTGCCTAACGATGTTGGAATCGCTTCGCAGTTTATGAAGGATACCTTCATCCGTCCAAACGGCGATTTGCGCGGATTCCAAACCCCAAGCAATGATCTGTTCAATTACGTTTTGGTCGATCCAGGAACGGCTGCAACCCGCGTCCAAGGTGCGTTTGACTTTACTGTTCGCGGTTTGGATACCGCAGGTGAACTCTCCGATACCGCAGGGCAATTCGACTCCGAAGCCTACACGGTTATGGATATCCGAGATCAAACGGGTACCGAAGCTGAACTTGGTTTCTTAGTGGCCAACCGCAATCGAACGCCGAACTTCGCCACCGCAAACCGAGGCGTCAGCTACTTCGACAACGTTCTGTATCGCTTCGATCCTAATACCGGTGCGGGTATCAGCGCTCCGGCGTTAGACAACCAGTTCAACATTCCGATCGCCAATGCTCCTGACTTGATCCTCGGTGCAGGTACCAATATCACAGAGCGTGGCTTTATCCAAACAAGTCCGGCTACGGGTGCAACATCGACGGCTTTTGCGGTTACCGAAGCGACCGAATCTCTTGGTAACACCATTCGATCGTTGATTAGCGATGGAGACACGGTGACGTTGCGATTGTCAACCAACCAAAACGTCATCATCGAGTTCAATGCCGGCCCTGAGTTGCGGTTGAACCTCGATCCGGTCAACTTCCCCAACCGAGTCCTGCGCGATGGAGATCAGTTCACACTCGATGGTGTGACTTATCAAATCACCACAGGTACAACCCCTGTTCCTACTCCAGGGGTTCGCACGGTCTTCTACCAAACGAGCATGAACAATGCTCAATTCGCCCAAGCCCTCGCGGATGCTGTTCCACTTGGTATCGAAGTTGGATTCGAAGGCGATCGCCTCAATTTCTCTGGAGCGTTGGTCGGTAATTTTGCCACCTTGATCAACCGAGGAGTTGCCGTCGATCAGCAAACCAACGGTACGATTGGTAGCGGTCGAATCGGTGTGAATTTCTTGGCAAGCGACACCGCTGCGGTGATCGCGACCCGAGTTGTCCAAGCGATCAACACCTCTGGCTTCCCCGGCCTGTCGGCTGTTGAAAGCGGAATCAACCTCAACGAAGTCACCGTTGTTGGAGCCACCGTTACCGGAACTACCGGATCGTCTCGTCGCATCGGTATCGCTCCTGGTGGATTCGTCAGAGGTGTCGCTGGTATCGATGGAAACCTCTATGCCGTCAGCGATGCAGGCGGATTGTTCCGCGTCTCACGTGGAGAATTGTTCAGCAATCGTGCCGGCGCCATCGGAACGTATGTGGCTTCGTCCTACCAATTGACAGGCTTGCAGTTTACAGGACTGACCGCAGGTCCACGCAACGTGGCCAACGGTGCCTACTCGAACCTGTTGTTTGGATCGACCGCCGGAGGTCGCATCTACGCATTCGATACCAACGGTATCCTGCAACCTGTGTTTGCCAATGGAGCTACGTTTGTTGATACAGGAAGCTCTGGATTCGATGGCCTTGCGTTCTCGAATCTTGATTACAACCTATGGCACCAAACCACTCGGAGATCTGCGAATCCTGGGCACGGTATCTCTGCGGATATCGAAGGAAACACAGCAGGTCTGGGTGGAACCAGCTGGTACTTTGGTTACGAGAACCTCGGACACTCCAATGCAAGGTTTAACACCGCAACCGATCCATTGGCACAGCCACGGGCGTTCGGTGAACCACTTGAAAACACCTACAACTTCCCAGGTGGCGCCACAGGCGTGATGGAGAGCAAAACGTTCTCGCTTGAGAATTTAACGGCAGCCGACTTGCCAACACTCTACTTTAGCTACTTCCTGGCAACCGAGGACGCTGCATCGAGCACCGTCAATAACCAGTTCAACCCCATGCGCGACTCATTCCGCGTCTACGGGGCAGGAGACGACAACAGTTGGGTTCAGCTGGCGACCAATAACGCTTCGGAAACCACCATCGAAACTCTGGTCGACAACGTACCAAGCCCAGTTGGACCAAACTCCCTTCCCGGCCAAGCCGTCACACCTCCAGGCACATCGTGGCGTCAAGCTCGCGTGTCGCTGTCTCAATTTGCCGGCGATAAACAAGTCCGCTTGCGATTCGAGTTCAGCACCGGTGGCGGACTGGGTTTCAATAGCTTTGGAAGCCGTGGTCCAGAGTTGCGAACCGTTGCTGGCAGTGAACTTCGAGATGGCCAAACATTCACCGTTGGTGGCAAGACCTTCGAAATCGAAATGGGACCGACCTTGGTCTTCCCCTCGGGGATCGGTATCCGTAACGGCGAGACCATCTCGCTTCGCGGTACGACCTTCGTGTTCTGGGACGGTACAGGGACTCGTCCAAGCGGCAATGTGATCGCTTACTCGACCAGCGATTCGCCTTCGCAAATCGCCGAGAAGGTACTCGCTGTTCTGAATGCCACGACCTATGTGTCCAAGTCGTTGACGGGGGATCTTACCGAGCCGCTGGTTCGCTCGGAAATCTTCCGTACGGCGATCAAGACGACCATCGTTCCAGGTGAACTGGCACAATGGACCGCTACAGGAGCCATCGGTGATTTGATCCTCCAACCGGGGGAACAACCAGATGCAGTCCGCGCTGATGTCGACATGGTTCAGTTCCAAGCTGACGAGGGAACCACGATTGATCTTGCTGTCTCTGCAAGCGCCGTTGGTTCGCCACTGAATCCTCGGGTTCGATTGTTTGATTCTCTAGGTAACGAACTGGCCCGAGCTTCCACAGCTACTCAGTTTGACGTCTCCTTAACGCACACATTTGCCAAGTCGGGGACTTATTACTTTGCTATCAGCAACTCGGGTATCAATGAGTACAGCCCACTGCTTGCCAGCGGCAGGTCGTCCTCTGGCCCCACGGGGCAATATCAAGTCACCCTCGATATAACTCCTCGATTCAATCGAAGCGTCTTGGGTAACCGAGTCCAACTCGATGGGATCAGCGATCTGGTCGTAGGGCCTAGTTCCAACATCCGAATCGATGGTTCTTACCGTACAACCAACAGCTCGAATGTCGCGGTCAATATCCTCCAAGGCATGACCGCCGATCAAGTTGCCCAAGCGGTTGCAAGAGCCTTCGAAGAGAACCTAGCTCCAGGCCTGGATGCCTATTCCACTTTCCGACGCAATACCAACGCCATCGATTTGACCGGCGTAACGGTCGGAAATGCAGGGCCATTTACCGTCAATGGAGTCCGGGATGGAGACGACTTCTCGGAATATGTTCTGGGCAGACTGCATCCGGCAACACGATCTCAGAACAACAACTTTGAAGGTCTCTATCTAGATGATTTCATCATTGGTCTAGCCGAGCGCGGTGAGACAGTTACCAATGCACCACCGGATACCACGTTCACGACCGTGACCGGCAGCGGTAGCGAGATTCTCGTGGGACCTTACCAAGTTGAAATCCGTGGCGGTTCTGAGTACGGCCAACCGCTGTCGACCAGAACCACCAACAACGGCGGTAATAACAATAACAACCCAAACAACCTGAGTGTCAACGATCGGATTCGCTTAACCCAAGCCTTCGATCCTAACCAAGCCCTCAGCGGTGCGGTTGAGATGCGATTCAACCCTGCTTCGGATATTACCGATGGCGATACCATCACCGTGAGCGATGGAAACAATTCCATCACGTTTGAATTCGACGATATTTCTATCCCAAGTGGGCAATCTGGAAGCGGTGTACGTCCGGGTAATTTCCCGCTCCCTTTCAATCCCGTTGCAGGTGAATCAGCCCAAATCATCGCGGCGCGATTCCGTGATGCAGTCAACTCACCGGGGGTTCAGAGTGTGCTAAAGACTAGTGCACTAGGTGTTGACGGCAGCACTAGCGGTTCGAATACCCGAGACTTGTTCCTGCTAGGGTCGGTAACCGTGTCGATGGGCTCATCGACTGGTTATGTCGTTACTCGCAGTCCCAAGGTTCGATTCAAGGATTCGTCCTCCTTGTCCGACGGTTTGTCCTTCACGATCACCGACGGCAACAACACGGTTCGCTTGGAATTCAACAACATAGCTCTCCTGCCAACCGATCCGGGTTTTGGGGTAAGCCAAGGAAGCATTCCGATTCCGTACGATCCGAATGTTTCGTTGACGAGCGTGCAAGTGGCGGCGCTGGTTCTGAGCGTGATCAATTCGCCAGCGGTTCAGTCGCAAGTCCGAATCGTTGCATTCCCCGTCTCGGGACTTGGTGGACAACCCTCCGACTCGATCTTGATCTCCGGTGCTACGGGTGTCTCGATTCCATCGTCGGTTGGAAATGTCTTGGTGACGAATCTCGAAGGGGATCGCAATACCCCTAGAGACCAAGGCCAAGTTCTCATCGAAAACTCGCGAGTCTCCTTCTCGTCTGGATTCGGTGTGGTGATCACTGCGGATGCCCGTGACCCAATCTCGGGTGCTCCAAACCCAGGTTCGGTGCGAAACACTTTGACGATCAATAATCAACGATTGATCCCAGGAGCCGTACTTGTCAACAACGAACTCATCAGCAACTTAGCCGGTGGGATCGATCTTGCAGGCGATCCTCTCAACGGCCCGAATGATGTCCCAGCATCGGTTCCTTTTGCTCGCATCGTCAACAACACGATCTTTGGTGGAACCGTTACCCGCGTGGATGCCCAACCTGCGATTTCAATTCTGGGAGATTTCTATGCCGATGGAGCCCTCTCCTTTGGAGATGTCGCTCCGGCAAACCTCTACAACCCGCGAGCCGGTGGTGGACCAGTGCCCATCGCTGGTTTACAAGTCCCCGGCAACGCTGTAGGGGCACCCGATTACACGGGCATCGGAGAACCGCTTCCTGGTCAAGGTGCTGTGTCATTGGGTCGAGGAGGTGTTTTGGTCGTTCAGTTCACAGACAACTTCCTGACCGGTTCGGACGATGTTCGTCCCGATTTGGCGGTCTACGAAGTCGGCTTGCCTGAACTGGTACGAGTCGAAGTCTCACCCGACGGAGTTAATTACACCTCGGTTGGAACGGCCTCGTTCAACAACCGCTACATCGACTTGGATCAATTTGGATTCAATTCCCTAAGCCAACTCCAATTCGTTCGCCTTACGGACGAACCGGGCGATGGACCAACCAGTGGTGATTCCGTCGGTGCCGATATCGATGCGGTGGGAGCGCTATCGAGCCGCCCAGGACTTCGGTTCGGTACCTCGGGTACCGGGATCCGAGTTGGGGCCAACGCCAGCCCCACGCTTCTGAACAACATCATCACCAATAGCACTACCGGTATCTCGGTTGCTTCTACAAGCACTTCGACGGTCATCGGCGGAACGCTTTATCAACGCAATACGACCAATGCCACAGGTGCAACCGTCGGCCAGTTCCCCATCCAAGTTGGATCGGCCGTTCCGCTCTTTACCGATGCGGTCGATGGAAACCTGTATCCAGTTCCAGGATCCGCAGCAATCGATTCGTCGATCGATTCGCTGGTCGATCGCGCAGCGCTTTTGGCCGTTAAACAACCTTTAGGGCTCGCTCCTTCTCCGATCATTGCACCAGCCATCGACATCACCGGAGCACTCAGAACCGATGATCCAAACGTGGTTGCCCCTCCAGGCCTTGGTGAATCGGTGTTTAAGGACCGGGGTGCTGCCGACCGATCGGACTTCACCGGACCGGCCGTTCTGTCACTGTTCCCACGAGATAACGACAGCCTCGGATCCGATTCGAACCCAACTCCGGGTGTGATCGAGCTTGTAAGCAACTCTCTGGCTTATTTTGACCTTCAAGTCCTCGATACGTCCGCTTTGGATTTCAATGCGCAAGGTACCGGAGTTGATAGCAAGACAGTTACTCGCAATTCTCTGATCATTTCCAAGAACGGAAAGGTCTTGATCGAAGGCCAAGACTATCGCTTTGGTTTTGATTCGACCAGCAATATTATTCGCCTAACTCCTCTTTCGGGTCTCTGGGAAAGCGGTGCGGCCTATACGATTCGGTTCGTCAATACCAACGAGAATTTGATCCAAGCCATCGAACCGCGATCCCTGATCGACGGAACGACTTATACGATCATCGATGCCAATAGAACGCCTCACTACTTCGAGGTCGAAACCGGTATCAAACTCAGAGTACCATCGAGTGCCGATAATTTCTCGAACACCGCGGTGGACGGAACGACCTTCCAAGTCGACGACGGATTCCGTCGAGTGACTTTCGAATTCGACAACAATCAAACATTCGCAACCGGAAATATTCCGATCCAGTTCTTGGCTTCCGATCCCCCATCGATCCTCGCTCAGAACGTGGTCAATGCCATCACTTCGGCGAACTTGAACCTAACAATCAAGTCGATTGGAAACGGAGAGATGCAGATTCTCGGCAGCAACTTGATTCAGTTCCTGCCGGTCACAAGCCAAATCACGGCCACTGGAAACACCGGAACGACACCGGTCTACGGTCTGAAGATCCCAACCAACGACGGGGTGCCCGAAGGCATCTTCGATGGTCAAACGTTCTCGATCCAGCGGGGTGACAAGACGGTTGTCTTTGAACTCGATGGCAACGGTTCCGTCGGACTCAACAATGTTGCTGTTCCACTCAATACCGCTTCGGCGGACCAACAGGCAGCCCTCATTGTTGCGGCGATCAATGCAGCAGGCTTGGGACTCAACGCAACCTTCTCAGCAGGTGGCATGATTGCTGTGGGCACTCAAAGCGATTTGAGAATCGTCACCAGCGGAGGATTGCGAGTCGTCGGTGTGCCAGGCCGAGAGCTTACCACTCCGATCGTCTTCGATCTGAGTGTTGTGAAAGCACCTTCGCAGGTTGCTGAAATCATCGCCCAGACCTTGACCCAAGCCAACATGGCCGGCGTTAAGATCACCGTACTTGGGGATCAGATCTTCATCGAAGGTAGCCTCGGGGTCGGTGGCTTGGGAACCCAAGTCGTTACGGGTATCCGAGACAAGGCCGGCAATCCAATGCGTGCCACCGAACTGAACGGCGATACGTTGGTGACCATTTTCTTGGGCGAAGGCTTCGATTACGGCGATGCACCAGATCCAAACTACGCAAGCTTGCGTGAAAGCAATGGCCCACGGCACAAGGTAGTCGATGGTTTCTCCTTGGGATTGACCAACACAGCAGACCCTGACGCCAAGGTGCCCGATCAAGATCAAGACGATGGATTGGTCTTCAATGCAATCGTATCTGGATTCAGCGGCTCGTTCCAATTCACAGTCCAAGGAGTCACGCTTGCTAGGCCAGCATTCGTTGGGGCTTGGATCGATTTCAACGGGAATGGTGCTTTCGATACCAGCGAGAAGATCAATATCCCAGGTCGAATCGTCAATGGACTTAATTCTCCCGTGAACTTCAACGTTCCTGCAGGTTCGATTACCAACAGGCCCGTGGCTGCTCGCTTCCGACTCAGTAGCGACCAAGCCGCTGTCGGCTCACCGCTTGGAGAAGCCATCGACGGAGAAGTCGAAGATTGGATGATCACCATCGGTGCTAATCCTTATACCAACCCAACCAATAAGTACGATGTTACCGGTGACGGTTTTGTCTCTCCAATCGACGTTCTTCAGATCGTCAACTACATCAACGCAGGCTTCCCAAGTCGTCCGCCATTGCCTCCAACGGCAGTACCTCCTTACCTGGACGTCAATGGAGATGGCTTCATCAATGCCTTGGACGTTCTTGAGGTGGTCGATGAGATCAATAGGAATCTAAACGGTGGACGAGGTGGCGAAGGCGAAGCGGCTGATGATTCAGATCTTTGGATCCCGGCTTCGGCTCTCGCAGCTCGGGGAACTGATTCTCGCGACACTCAGACCGTTTCGGATGCGAAGTCCAAGTCGGTGAGCCGGGCAAGTGATTTGGCGATTGCAAGCTACTTCAGCTCGAGTCTTTCGGTTAATGTCCTGGACGACTCGGATGATCTGCTATCCTGGACCGCTCACTCGGTATCCAATAGCCAATCGAGTGACGATCGTTTGGATGTTACTTTAAGTCAGGAGCTCGATGACATCCTAGGACTTTAAATCAGTCGTTTCATAGGATGGGTCAGATGGTGCGAATCAACAGACGCCTTTTGGTAAGCAACTACCAACGGGCGTCGCGTTTTTGATAGCGTAGAATTTCTAGAGCTTAGATTCGAGTCGACCAAGGCGATTTCGCGAGCCAGTAGAAGTCGGATTAAGGCGCAGTCGGATGCAGGAACCTTACTTTCAAAAATACCTACGTCTGGTCGATCCGTTGGTACCTACACGCGATCAACTAGTATCCCAACAAGAGCGTTTCATCCGTTGGGCAAAGTGTTTAGATGCTGATTGCACCACGATTCTTCATAAGCCGTATACGTGGACACTCTCAGAGGTTTTAAAGCACCTTTCGGATTGCGAGCGGGTGTTTACTTTTCGCGCACTGTGGATTGCCAGGGGGGAGTCGGAAGCTTTGGCTAGTTTTGATGAGAACAGGTTTCTTAAAAACTCCGGAGTTATGAACTCTGGTTGGGAAATGCTCTTAGACGAGTTTCATAGTGTTCGACTAGCGTCGGTCACGTTATTTGGGAATCTGCCTGATGAGGCTTGGACTCGGCGCGGTATGGCAGGAGGGTATCCTGTTGATGTGAACATGCTTTGTGGGATGGTTTATGGCCACTTAGAACATCACTTTTCTATCCTGAAGGATCGAGTCGGTGCTTCAACTTAGGGGGATCCCTCCGAGTTGTTGTTCACTAGCCATCTGGCGAAATCACGGCGGAAATCACTGCGGGACTGTCCCCAATCACTGCGGGACTGTCCCCAGGTCAAATCCATTTTTTGGGGGGCTTTCCTGGGTGCCTGGCACCTGATCCTAGGTGGTGATGTTGCTAGCAAAACGGGATGGACGGCAGAGTGCCTGGCACCTACAACCAAGTCAGAAATTTGCTAGCCATCTGGCGAAATCACTGCGGGACTGTCCCCGGCTGTTTTCTAGGCATCTGCCTTTCAAACTCCAATGAGAACTTGCTCTAGACGATCAATGTTGGCTTCAACGCAGTATCTCGACTCGACCAACGCCCTACCTGCCCTACCCATGCGTACTCGCAGATCCGGATCCAGCAGCAAGGTCCTCAGTGACTCAAACCACTGATCCTGATCCTTTGCTGAGAATCCGACTCGACAATCCTTGAGGATGGTTGCATTGACCCCAATCGGACTTGCTACGGCCGGGATGCCAATGGACATATACTGGACCAGTTTGGTCGCTGCCTTGTACCGCATCCAATCTTGATCGGCAGGCAATGGCATCAAACCGATATCCATTTGATGTAGTCTCTCGATCTCGGTTTGTGGACTCCATGGCTCAAACCGTAAGTCCACTCCCGATAGGTCGATATTTTGCAATGCGGATGGATTGTTTGAGACGATGAGCAACGTGAATGATTGTTCTTTTGCCAATCTCCTGAGCGCGGGTGCACATTGGTCTAGAAAAGGAAGATTCGATGGTGTTCCCATCCAACCGATGACGGGCTTTCTGTATTCGTCCTTAGGATTGGTTCTCAGGCGATATTTTTCAAGCGACACACAGGTTGGGATTTCAGTGATGTTGGAGTGGTACTCTGAGACGTATTCATATAGGGGTTGATTGCTGACGACAACGTGATCGCTCCATTGAATCAACTGCTTTGTCTTTTCGGGGAACTGCAAAAAAATGGCATCGTCTACATCGAGGACAAATCGAGGTGCAAGACTGCGGAACCAACGGTCCATCCACAAGCTCTGGTCGTGAAAGACGCCACGCTCCAGATAGACTGTCTCAGGCCGAAACCAACGAGCCTGTGCGTATTGCCACATTCGGTTGGCTCGTTTTACTTGATAGCTTAACCTCCAGCCTAGGCTGGGGAAGTAATCATAAACGCTTGGGTAGCTGGTCCAAGTTGCGCACCTATGACCTCGCTTACGAAGTAGGTTTTCGTATGGTAAGAAACGAAATCGAGTCGATGGTACGTTGGCTCCAAGGGTGACAAATCCGAATCGCATGATTGCCTATCAGCTGTGCATTCTTGGGAGATCATTCCCCGTATCGATGATGCTAGCTTCAGCCGCAGCGAGTTCTTCGAGCCGGTTTCGTACCTGCTCTGGTTGCTCAAAGTTCCTTGCTAGACGCACGTAGGTTGCATGATGTCGGGCTTCCGACTCAAACAAAGCCGCATAAAAGTCCGAGAGTTCTGGGTCCTGGATATGCTCTTTGAGCAATTTGAATCTTTCGCAGGATCGAGCTTCGATAAGCCCGGCGATCAGCAGCCGATCGACGGCGCGATGCGGTTCATTCTGTCGTACCAAGAGATTGAGTCGTCGCCCGTAATCACCTGGTCTGAGCTTACGAAAACGAATCCCTCGACGCTTCAGTAAGTCAAGGACCATTTGAAAGTGCTCAAGTTCTTCGGTGATGATGGTCGTCATTTCCATAGTGAGTTCTTGGCAATCGATGTACGCACCTATGAGGCTCATGGCAGTGGCTGCTGCTTTGTGCTCGCAGTGTGCATGATCGATCAGTATTTCCTCAAGATGCTCGTCGACTTGACGAAGCCAACGGGTTTGGGAATCGCTTTTAAGATGCAGCATACTCTTTTGGAAATGTCTTACTTAGGTTGATTCGGATTCGCGTCAGGGCCCAGGAACATCAAATGCTGCCAAGGAAGCCGATCGTACTGGTTAACCAGCTTCATGGAGTTTGATTCATACTCTTTCAGAATCTGCTTCTTGGTCATTTTATGTTCCGGTTTGATTGGAACTTGTGGGTCTTCGCCGCGAAATTCAACCAGAGCGATTCGGCCGTTGGGTTTAAGGCTTTTGCGCATCGCATTGAGCATTTCCACTGGATTGGAGAATTCATGGTAAACGTCGACCATCAAGATAAGATCGACTTGGCCGACAGGCAATTTCGGGTCGTGGGGTAGGCCCAGAACCATATCTACATTCTTGAGATTCCCACGCTCGCAGCGACGAGATAGTTCCTGAAGCATCTCCGGTTGGATGTCCACCGCGATGACTTTTCCTGTTGGACCGACGCGTTTTGCAAGTTCGATTGTGTAGTAGCCGTCGCCGCATCCCATATCGCATACAGTCATCCCAGGTTTGACGTCAAGTTGTTCGAGCATCTCTTCGGGATTTTCTTCTTGGATCCTCTCTGGACGATTTAGCCAAGGGATCCCGTGATAGCTCATCGGTAGTGCGATCCTGCGACCCATGTACTTGGTCAGTGGTTTTGGCGCCTCTTGCTCGGTTGAATCCGAGGCTAGCTTTTGAGTTTGTTCTTGGCCATGGCACTTATCGATGACAGATGCGACAAGCATGCAGATTAGGACCGCAAAAACTGAGTTCAACAACTTCGACCCATGAGTCTTATTGCATTCAATCATCCAGTGCATCGTCCAATGAGATTTGAGCATCGTCGATATTCTCCAAAGTGATAGGGTTAAAGCTGGGATGCTTGGAAGATTCTAGGTAGGCGTCTAGGATGATGTGAGCTGCTATTTTATCGAGTTGTTTTTTTCGTTGTTTGTGGGTCAGGTCCAATTCTCTAAGGAGCCTGGTGGCCAGGGCTGTCGTGTAGCGTTCATCGATGAATCGAACCGGGCGGTGGGTCGTCGCAATGAGCCATTTGGCAAATTGCCTAGCTTCACGCGCTTTGGTACTGTCTCGGCCATCGCAGTGAAGCGGTAGGCCGACAACCCAACCAGCAATCTGGTTTTCCTGAGTCAATTTCTCGAAGTGTTTCGCTTCGATTGCCGGTGCCCTGCGCTCGAAGGTTTCCAAAGGGCTCGTCCAGGTGCGGCTAGGGTCGCACAGGGAGATACCAATTCGAACGGTACCAAAGTCAATTCCTGCAAGCCTGCCGGATTGGGGCCAAGGCAAATCGTAGGGGTTAATCTCTCCCAAAGTACTTACTTTCCGCAGTTTGACTTGATTCGTTTCTGGATCTTCTGCTAACTCTAGCTTACCTAAATCTGTAAAGATTGTCGATTAAGTCACCTGTAGGGCTAGCTGGCAGTCGACGCAGGTGGCCAAGGAGTATGAAAATCGAATGCAAAACAGACTATCCATGAATGGACTGATGTCATCCAAATTCCTAAGACATGCACTGGTTGTGGCGCTGGCTACCATGGCCTTGGGTTTGGATCGAGCGCAAACCCAGGAGCCTTACGGGTACAACGAGGCCGAGCACATGCTCTCGTTAAGTACCGTCGAGCTCAAGGATCAATTGATGTTCGGGTTGCGAGTGGCTTTCCCGGAGCAGGAGGCATTTGTCGATCAAGTCATCCAGAAGGTCGATCAAGGGGTGCTCTCGCGAGCGATGGTCAATGTCGTCTATGTTTGGGCCAAAAAGCGGAAGCCTAAGATCCCTTTCCCGTACTTTGAATACGTCTTGCGACTGCTGGCCGATGATCGCGGCGTAGTTTTCGATTAAAACACGTTGCTAGCTTGACTTATGACCTTCCGAAGGGGCTAAAATAAGGGCTTGGCTTGGCGGTTTGCCAAGCTGAGTATCTGTCTTGAGCGTCGGGAGGCATCGGCATGGATCTTAGAAAATTGGCCTTGGTCGCGGGCTTATGGAATGCCTGCATGCTTGGCCCAACGTCGCTAGCTCAAGAGGCATCGCCTCGTCAAGCCAACGCTCCGATCGAGGATTTGACCAGCGGAGTCATCGACAACCGAAGGATCTACAATACGTTTGTCAATCGTGGGCGTCGAGAGGTGCTGAGTCGGCAAACTGGAGACGGGCAAACTGGAGACGGTAAGGACATCAGGGCGCTGGTAGCTTCGGCACCCTCTGGAATCGACATCAAACTGCCCGAAGTGCCTGCGATGGGTTCTGACGAGTTCCACGAGCGGTTACGCAAAGCATCTGTGATGGTTGGTTCGTTATACGACTGTGGCCGATGCAAAAACCTTCATGGAAACATCTCTGGAGGTGTGATTATCAGTCCCGAAGGACTGGTGCTTACCAACTATCACGTCCTCAAGCGCAAAGAGGACGAGAAGGTCCAAGGGATGGCGGTAATGAACTATCTCGGTCAATGTTATGGGATCGAGCAAGTTCTGGCCGCCGATGAGTCTGCCGATGTTGCTTTAATCAAACTAAAGACTACAGACACGTTTGACCCCATCGGGCTTGCTAGTTCCAATCCAAAACCGCTGTCCGACGTTGTGGTCATGAGCCATCCACATAACGAGTTCTTTGTGGTGACGACGGGGCTTGTAAGCAGGCTTAGCAAACCCACGATGGAGGGTGACTCGACCACGTGGCTGGAAATCACAGCTGAGTTTTCGGGTGGATCGAGTGGATCTGGGGTGTTTAACACCCAAGGCCAGTTGGTTGGACTAGTTTCGAGGATCCATCCGATGTTCCGCGAACAAGACAGAACCAATCGAGGAGCAAAAGCAGATCAAGACACCCAGGGGCGCCAGACAGCCAACGGTCCAATGGTGTATCCCGAGCAGATTCTCAGACGTTGCGTACCGATCGAGTCGATTCGTACATTGTTAACCCCTTAGTGCACTCATCATGACCGTAACGATCGAGCAAGTTTACGATGCTCAGAGCATCCTTGCTAAGCACGTGTCCCCTGCCCCATTGATCCGTTCGCATGCTCTTGAGAGTGCATTGCGACTGACCTCGGATCGCCGAGTTTGGATCAAGGACTACGGTTGGACGCCTGTGGGATCCTTTAAGCTTATGGGCGCGTTGTATTGGATGTCGCAGCATGCACCGAACTTGAATGGCCGACCTGTTGCTGCGCATTCCTCGGGTAACTTTGCCTCTGGGCTTTCGTATGCAGGATATCGATTCGGTGTTCCGGTCATCATCGTGATGCCAGAATCGGCGCCGAGGATCAAGTTTGAGAACACACGCCGCTATGGAGCTGAGGTAAAAACCTATGACATCACAACAGATCACCTGACAGGAGTTCGCGATCGTTTAGCGCAAGAAATTGCCACCCAGCAGCGGGCCTTGCAAGCATCCCCCTACGATGATCCTTTTGTGATTGCCGGCAATGGTGTGGGTGGACTTGAAATTGTCGAAGAACTGAAACGCAACGGGCGTAGGATTTCCCATTTTGTATGTGCCGTCAGCGGTGGAGGATTGATGGCTGGCCATGCCTTGGCCATTGCCCACGGGTTTCCTGACGCCAAAATTATTGGTGTAGAACCTGATCAAGCCGATGATTTTCGCCAGTCCAGGATCCAGCAACGTCGGGTGCGATTGCCCAAGCCTACGAGTATATGTGATGGGCTTTTGTCCTACGATGTTGGCGAAAACAACTGGCCAATTTTGCAGCGTCTTGTGAGCGACTCTGTGGTATGCACCGATCCGCAGACCAAGTCTGCGATGTCCTGGCTGTATCGAGCGCACGGCCTTAGAACAGAGCCTTCGGGCGCAATCACCACCGCTGCATTGCTGGAAGGAATCGTCAACCTCGACGATAATGTCGGTGATATCGTAATCGTTCTGAGTGGACGCAATATCGATCAGGAAGTCTTTGATAGGTATCTTGTCGAATCCAGAGCTAGCGATTCTTCTTGTTCAGAGTCCTAAGTGCTCGTTTGCAGATGTATTTGGTTTCTGAGGTATCAGACTGCATTTGCCATCGCTTGGTGACTTCTACGACCCACTCAGGACGAGACTTGCTGGCATCGTTTAACCAATTGGCTACTGAATTTCGAACGTAGAGCGAGTCGTCGGATAAAAGAGGTTCGAGGATTGCTAATCCAAGTTCTGGTTGTTTTTTCAATACGGTTATGTGAGGGCACCAAACGCCGCATGGTCGAGTGATCTCGCTAGCGAATCGTCGAAGGTGGTGATTGCGACTGCCAGTCCATGGGGAAAGCTTGGCGATGGTCCCGGCAGGATCGTTGGCCACAAATTGACGAAGGGACATCCAAGCGACTTCTCGGGTCCCAGGGTTTGAGTCGTCGGCAAAGGGTTTGATCCATGCGAGTCTTCTGGCAAAGGGCATGGATTCCCATTGGCCGACGATAAGTGCACCCCATTCCCGTACCACATCGCTGGTGTGATTCTCTAAGGACTTCCATCGCGTATCGGTTGGCCTGAGGATACCGGAAAGTTCATTGGCGATACGTTTAGAAAGTTGTAGTGGGGATAGCACCTTGGCTTCCCGGTTAAGAATCTTTCTTGAACTTTCCAGATCGATGACCAGGTCTTGGCAAAGTGACTTTAGGAGAATGAGTCGGTCTACCGAGAGCCATTCGACAAGGTTTTTTGACTCGATCCAACCGCGCGAGAGCGCATCGAGAACCTCTTTTGGGATTTCGCGTTGACGACGGGCTGGGGATCGTGCTTCAAGCCGATCGATTTTCGATTGGGATTTAGGATCCACCGAAGGCTTTGACAAGCATGGAGGTTAGGCCCGTCGAGTAATCGGTTTGGCCATCCCAAGCCCACAGATTTCGGATGATGTCTGTGGTGAGGATTCCGCAAAGTCCCATTAGTACAAGGACCAGTGCAAGCATGCCAACCCAGAAGCCAGAGTAAGGGACTTCTGCCGATCGCATCGTAAGGGCAGCTCCGGCACCTGCTCCGGCTACGGCTCCTAATTCGTCGGCTCCAAAACCACCGTCCATGCCTGCTTCTTGCACGGCACCATCGAGCCCGGCACCTTCGGACAGTCCGATGCCATCGGCGAAGCTTTCAGAATCTTCGAGTTCGATGACTTGAGAACCACTGTCATCATCGGCTTCAACGCTCGAGGGGGTCAATTGAAACTCTTCGTTCTGATCGACCAACCCGGCACCGATGCCACTGGCATTGCTAATCGAACTAATTTTGGAACTAGATGCCGGGTCAGCAGCCAACTCTGCACCAAGGTCCAGACCCGAGATGCCAGTTCCAGCAAGATCCAGCGGTTCATCTTCAAGCGATAGCCCGCTATCGGAGGGGCTCATCAAGTTGATTCCGCTTTCGCTTCCGATCCCGATGGCCGAGTCGGAGCCGAGAACCAAGTCGTCTTCATCGTCGCCGGTTAGTTCCAGGTCGCTACCGATTCCCTTGGAAGCTTTCGATCCAGATCCAACGCCCAGGTCTGAGCCAAGAACGTTGGAGCCAGGATCCTTGCCCTTGCTCAAGGGTCCGGAACCAGAAGCTTGGAGTTTCAAATCGCTTCCCAGCGCTAGGTCGCTTCCTTCACCAACGAGTTTCAGGTCGGAGGATCCAGCCTCTTCGGATTTATTTTTCCCTTTATCGCTTGAGGAGCGATTGACGAGTTTGACGCCGCTATCGCTGCTCGGATCAGGTATTAAAGCCACGTCGCTGGGCTCCGCGTCGTCTGGGGCGAGCCTGAGATCCGATCCAAGGGCAACGTCCGAGCCAAAAGAGCTTGCCTCATCGGATCCGATGATGTCCCCTCTTTCGTCGAGGACGCGATCGATTTCTTCCTGTTTAAACTTCCAGCTTGCTCCATCGCGATATCCAAAGATCTCGCCTTTGGAACGCATTTCAACCAAATCATCCGTGGAAATTCCGAGGATCTTTGCGGCTTCTTCAAGGGATACGTAGTTGGCCATTCCCAAACCTATTCGATAGCAAATGAACGATGAATCAGCGAAAGCGGATAACCGGCAGGGTCGATTGAGTCGACCCAATCCGTAAGATTTTAACTAACTATACGCCTCAAACCGAGGAAAAACCCAAGAACTTTTTCGAGTTGTCGGACCGCATTTGGCCTCAAAAAAAACTCTGGTCGATACGGTTTGACCAAGATTCTGGGAATTCGCCATGGGCAATCGGAATGGCTGTGTTTTCCGGAACCTAGCCGGAAGCTGTTTTTGGTAGAAAAGGACTGGACAAAACCGGTCGGTATGGCAATGATTTGGGTCTCTATCCTGCGGATCTGACTGCAGGAGATCATTCATCAGGAGTTTGAAAAGTGCCGAATATTCAGAGTGCTAAGAAGCGTTTGCGACAGTCCCTGGTTCGTAGAAGTCGAAATCGATCGGCAAAATCCAGTATCAAGACAGCTGTCAAGCGACTTCAGGCCAGTGTTCAGGCGAAAGAATTTGATGCGGCTAGGACGCAGCTGCAAGCGATTAACAAATTGCTTGATCAAACAGCCTCCAAGGGTGTGATTCACGTCAACAAGGCTTCCAGGACCAAGAGTCGGTTAAGCCAGTTTGTCAAGAAGGCAGCGTTGGCTTAGAGCAGTTTCGAGGTTCTCAAGAGGCCAACAAGTTTATGCCGTAGGAACCAGGATCGATTGTTCCCTGGTATCTGTTCAGGTTCAATAGCCCAGCGAGAGCTGGGTTTTTTTATTGGTTAGTTGGTGTTGGATTGGGTTGGGTCAGTGATATTCATGTGCCGAAAAGTTCGACCGCGTCGATAGCAGCGCCTGTAGGATTGCAAGCTGGGAGAATGTAAGCCGGCATCGACGTTTTATTGGCGATTTTGACTGGTTTGTCCGATCTGGATACTTCTGAGAGTTTCCGTCTCTAGCCCTATCGACAGACCAGCCATGAGATTTGACCGCAATCGCTACTTCATGCTCGGAGTAATCCTGCTGCTATTGGGTTTACAGTTTCGTTTGGTGGACAGTTTTGTCCTGAATGAGACAAGCACCCGGGCGTTGCACAAGGTGATGAAGACCAAGACGGTGGACGCTAACTCGATGGCGACGAATGTTTTTATGCAGGCGGCACCGTCTCCCAAGAAGACGCTCAGGCCACCGAGATGGCTTGGATTCGTTTTGTTGACGGCAGGGGGAATTATTGCCTTGCACGCATTGGTTTTGCCAAAATCGGGTGGTTAGGCCCGGGGTCTGTCCCCAGAAACGAAGCGAATTTGCTAGCATTAGGTTCCGCTGGTGACAGGGACAGTCCCCGGTCGGCTTTTTGGGGATTTGCTAGCGTTTCGTGGTCGAAAAAACCGGGGACAGTCCCCGAGCCAGATGTGTTTTGATTTGCTAGCTTTGCTAGTACTTTTTGCCCGGGGTCTGTCCCCAGAAACGAAGCGAATTTGCTAGCATTA